>Ga0209370_1001576_pt1 | contig 19532 bp, 15 predicted proteins | sample AgamicAtPrz_FD_187164 | JGI IMG/M metagenome (GOLD analysis project Ga0209370, IMG submission 187164) | Agave microbial communities from Guanajuato, Mexico - At.P.rz (SPAdes) (version 2) | ecosystem: Host-associated > Plants > Phyllosphere > Phylloplane/Leaf | place: Guanajuato, Mexico... | reverse complement strand
AAGTGGCCACGTCAATCACTCCTGGTCTCCTGCTGCACAAGAAAGCAGCAGGCTAGGGTTAATGCGTGGGTCAGATTGAGATGGAAAAACCGGGGGCTAGTGGGTCACTTCTGGGTGGAAATCAACACAGCAGACAACATGAACTTACCTAGCAGTTCTGTGAAACGGTCTGCAGTCGCACACAAGTGCGTGGACATCGCTCCAGGCCTGGGCATGGGCGGTGGGTATGTGCTGCGGCTGCTGAATTAGGTTGCGCAGAGCAGATAGCCGGACTCGCGCCCCTGTCTGCCGTTGTGATGCACGACACCCAGCCTGCTCAACTGGGCCACCACCTGCATGACGGTTCCCACACTGACAGGAGTCCCCCGAAGGTATAGCTGGCGATATATCTCATCTCTGCTCAGAGCGTGGGGAGCAGAACTCAGCAGGACTTGAAGCACGCCAATTCTGGCGACGGTTGGACGCAGACCTGCTGCCCTCAACCGTTGCATTACGCTTACGCTCTTCAACTCTCGGGCCCTTCCGGCAATCGTCTCCAACCTCCTCCCAAGGCTCTGTAAAGCGCGATGCTCGCCTGAAGGCGCTCCTGTCGTATTTGAACTGCCAGGTCTCGGCTCTGATAGGCCACACGCTGCACATCCAGCAAGGTCTGCAGGTTGTCGGCCCCGGCTTTGTAGCGGCTTTCCGCCAGCGAAAGAGCCCTCTGGGCCTGAGCCACTTCCTCCGCCTGAACCAGCGCCTGTCTTTCTGCGCCGTCAACTGCATTCAATGCAGTTTGAACATCATTGAAGGCTTGCAGAATGGCTTTGCGGTAGCCGATCACAAGCTCCTGCTTTTGCGCTGCAGCAAGCTCCCGATTCGAAGCAAGTCGCCCTGCATCAAAGATCGGAGCCAGAATTCCCGCTGCCAGAGAAGACAGGGGATTCTCCAGCAGCCTGCTGAGCTTTTCGCTCTCGGAGCTCAGGCCCGCGGTCAGCGTCACGCGGGGCAGCATGGCTGCTCTGGCAGCGGCAAGATTCGCATCCGCCGCAAGCAATTGAGCCTCCGCTTTCGCCACATCCGGCCTGCGTGTTATCAGATCCGCGGGCGTACCCTGGCGAACGCCTGGAATCGCCAGATTCGAAAGACTGGTCTCGCTCACAAGATCCATAGTCCATTGCCCTGACAGCAGTGCCAGCACCGCGTGCGCATCTGCAATCTGTTTTCGGAGCAAAGCCACAACACGCTGCTGTGCAGCAACCTGGCCACGCTGCTGAGCCAGTTCCACGGAGGTCGCTGCACCATAACGGGCTCTGGACTCGACCAGCTTCAAGAGCCGCTCGGAAATCTCCAGATTGAGCTGGGCAATCGCGGCGCGCTCGCGCAAGCCCACACACTGGAGCCAGGCCTGGGCGACTGAGGCAGTGACCGTCAACCTCACAGTCTCACGGTCAAACACGCTGGCCTGCCTGTTGGACTCTGCGGCGTCTCTCAAAGCACGCTGGCGCCCCCAGAAGTCCAGCTCGTAGCTACTCGACAGACCCACTCGCCAAGTGCTGGCGTCTCTTTCCATATGACTGTTCATCGCTGCAGATCTTGTGGCCCCGAAATCTGCATTCAAATCAGGCACCAGGGCCGCACGTGCATAAGCTGCCCGGGCATCCGCCTGCTGCACTCTCGCGACGGCAGCCGCCACATCCAGACTTTGATTCCTGGCTTGCTCAACCAGCGCGCTGAGCTCCGGGCTGCCAAAACTGTGCCACCAACTGGCGCTGACTTGTTCGTTTTCTGCTCCCTGCTCCTGCGCCCAGGCATGAGGAATATCGAGAGACATTCCCCGGGTCTCGTCACTGGATTGCGTTGTCGCGCATCCAGCCAGAGCAAGAGCCGCCAGCACTGCGTTCCATTTGTACATGCCTACTCTCCCGCCAATGCTCGCACGGGCTCCAGACGCGCCGCCGTCCTGGCAGGCATGAAGCCAAACACCAGACCGGTGAGCACCGCACAGGCAAATGCCCCCAGCATGGCTTTCATCGAAAAAATCACAGGCACGCCCGAGACAAGAAGTGTCATTCCGATGCCCAGCCCTGCAAGCAGACCGACACCCCCACCCACAATGGTCACCATGCTGGCTTCCGTAAGGAACTGGCGCAGGATGTCACGCTGGCGAGCCCCAACCGCCATGCGAATGCCGATCTCCCTGGTGCGCTCGCGTACCGTCATCAGCATCACGTTCATGACTCCGATGCCTCCGACCACCAGTGAAACTGCCGCAATCAGCCCCAGCATCACGGCCATGCTCTGGCGTGTTGCTGCTTCGGCCTGAATGCGGGCTGCTGCATTGCCGATTCCGAAGTCTTCCCGCCCCCCGTGGCGCGCCAGCAAAAGACCGCGGATGGACTGCTCGGCCTCGTGAACCTGCTCCGAGGAGCTGGCCTCCACGACCACGTAATCGGGCTGTGTCTGCGCCTGATAGACCCTGGCGCGCCCCGACTGATAGGGAATGAAGACCATGTCGTCATAGTCCTGAGCGCCAGAGTCAGCCCCACGCTCGCTCATGACACCGATGACTTCGAACGCCGAGTTCCCGATGATCAGCTGCAGCCCCAGGGGATTGGCCACCTCCGGGAAAAAATGCTGGTGCGCCTTGTGGCCTATCACCACCAGCGGAGCCAGATCGCGGTCTTCCACATCGGTGAAGTAGCGGCCCTGGGCAACGCGCCAATGGTGAACCAGCGGCATCTCCTCGCTGGCCGCAAACACATAGACCTGCTTGTCGGCCTTGCCATAGCGCACCGTGACAGGGTCCCCAATGACGGGCATTACTCTGCGTATCGCCGGCAACTCCCGCATGGCGGCCAGATCGTCTTCGGTGATCTGGCCCGCAGGTCCGCCGCTGGCCGGCGGCTTGCTGCCCATATAGAGAATGGCTGTTCCCATGGTGCCCATCTGCTCGACCACTTTGCGCCGTGCGCCCTCGCCTATGGCCAGCATGACGATCACCGAGGCCACGCCGATCACGATGCCCAGCAAGGTCAGGCTGGTGCGCACCCGGTTCATGCGCATGCCGCGCCAGGCACTGCGTGCAGCTTCGGAAATCTCAGCCACCCAGGATATTGCCGATGTTGCGGTGTTGCGCTGCGGGGTCAATGGAGGAACCTCTGCGCGGCTCTGAATGCCATCGGGAGCACTGTCATTGACGACACGTCCATCGCTGATTTCGATGACACGCCTTGCCTGAGCCGCAACTTCGCGGTCATGCGTGATCACGATGATGGTGTGTCCCGCATCGGCCAGCTCGCGCAGCAAAGCCATCACCTCGGCGCCGCTATGCGAGTCAAGCGCCCCGGTGGGTTCGTCGGCCAAAATGATGTGGCCGCCATTCATCAACGCCCGCGCAATGGACACACGCTGCTGCTGACCGCCCGATAGCTGATTGGGACGATTTCCCAGACGCGACCCCAGCCCCAGGCGCTCGAGCAGGAGCTGGGCTCTTTGCACCCGCTGCTCCTTGGCCAGGCCTGCATAAATCGCAGGCATCTGCACATTCTCCGAGGCACTTTCACTGGGAATCAGGTGATAGCCCTGAAACACGAAGCCGAAGGCTTCACGACGCAACCAGGCCAGGGCGTCCGAGTCCAGCTGGGATACGTCCTTCCCTTGAAACCGATAGCAACCTTCGCTCGGTTTATCAAGGCAGCCCAAGATATTCATCAAGGTGGACTTGCCCGAACCGGAGCTGCCGACGACGGCCACATACTCACCCGCGCGAATATCCAGATCAATGCCGTGCAACACGGTCACCGAGGGCTGGTCGCCCACTCCGCCATAGTGCTTGCGAATGCCGCGCAGCGAAATCAGCGGAACCTGCTCCATCGCACTCACCATTGCAGCCACCGCAGGCCGCCGGGAATCAGGGTTTCGCCGACGATGACCCGCTCGCCTTCGGCCACACCATCGAGCACCTGCACCTGATGGCGACTTCGTACTCCGAGCTTCACGTTTCGCTGCTCGGGCTTCCGCTTGGCTGTCAGCACCCGAACGCTCTGCGATTGCTGATCTTTCTCAGACTGAAGAGCTGTCAATGGAACCGTCAAGGCCTGCTCGGCGCTACCGGTCACAAAGACCACCTGGGCCGTCATCTGCGGCAGCAGTTCCGCATCCTTGTTATCCACGTCGAACAATGCCGTATAGGTCACGGCCTTGGTGGCCGCCGCAGGTGTCGCCGCATTGCCCGCGGCGGGGGCAACGCTGGCCGGCGGCGCAGGCAGCACCTGCCGCACTCGGCTGTTCCACCTACGCGCCTGTTCCTGACCTGCACTGCCCAGAGTCGTGAAATAAACGGGCATGTCCGCTCTCACACGCCGCACGTCGGCTTCCGACACATCGGTCCAGACCGTCATGGCCGTGAGATCGGCAATGCGCAAAATATTCGGCGTCTGATAGGTGGCATTCAGAGTCTGGCCTTCACGCGCATCGACGGATACCACCGTGCCGGACATCGGCGCATAGATGCGGGTATATCCCAGACGTGCTTCGTCAGCCTTGAGGCTGGCCTGTGTTTGCTGCATCTGAGCCTTGAGATGGTCGATGCGCGCCGCAGCCCCGGCAACCTGGGCCTCGGCGATCTGCACATCCTCCTGCCTTGTGGCCTCTTCGGCGGCCAGTTGCTGCTGTCGTTTCAGCTGCTGGCCAGCCAGTTTCAGCTGTGCCTGCTGCTCCGCGATCTGGGCCCGCAGGCTCGCCAGCGATGCTCTTCCTGCATCCACTGTGGCGCGCTGCACGCTGGGGTCGATCTCCACCAGCAATGCACCTTTCTCGACCCTGGCCCCAGGACTGACCAGCAAACGGGTGATCTGCCCTGAAACCTGAGCCCCCACATCCACATAGGTTCTGGGCTGCAAAGTACCGATGGCAGTGACGGTGGACTCCACATCGCCGCGCTGCACCGCAACACTTTGGTACTCGACCCTGGGTCGACTCCCCCACCACAAGGCAATACCTCCGGCACAGACCAGCAGCAGCCCGAGGCTGCCCCAGCGTTTGATTTGTCCCACCGTCATGAACGTTGCACTTTCCAGAAAACAATTCGCAGTCGCTGCTGAAACCCATGGCCACGGCATGAATTGGAGCGATTGAAGATCAGAAGCCTTGCGCGCTTCAAGGGTTCCGTCACCAAAGGCAGCTGACGCCCCCCAGCAGCGCCGTCACGGCGGCTGCCACAGCCAGGTATCGAGCCGACCAGGAAAGCCCCGCGACCGTCGCGAGAGCCCCCAGACCCCAGAAGCCCAGCACGAGCACGCTGCCAACCGATGCACTCCACCCACGCATGGCAGGCAGGCAGACGGTCAGCAAAAGCAATGCTCCCAGCACACGCAGCGCCATACGATGCGCTGTCGGCACCTCGTCCAGAGATGTCAATTGCGCGTAATGGCGGTCCATGGCAAAAGCGAGAGCCGTCATGCCCCCCATCGAAAGAGCAAAGGCCTGCAAGGATGACTGCCACAAAGTCATGACAGGCTCCCTTGCTTCGCTGCACTTGCGTCCGCAGCCACAGGCAGGCCTTTCGACAATTCACGAGCCATTTGCTTTCGCGCAGGCTTCAAGCCCGATGTCTTGCGCATCCAGGCCCAGGCACCAGCCGCCGCCACTCCGACAGCAACGGCAAAAAGTTCCACCCCCGCGCCCTCCCAGTCACCATCGAGAAGGTATGCAGCAAGTTGATCTCCAGTCGTCACGAGATTCAGCAAAGGCAACAGGAGACAAAGCACAGCCAGTGCTGCCATCTGATCACGCCATGCCAGTGGAGGCGACCTCAGCAGCGCATGTATGAGAGCCAGAATCCACAGCGCAAAAAACACCACCAATTCCCATCTGGAGCGTTGCGAAATCTCGACAGGCAGCAAACGATTGGCCCACAAAAATCCCACACAGGCTATGCCCAGTCCCACGATGGCCGCCACATTCGCGGCTTCAATCATTCGGTAGACCGTGGATGTGCTGGAGCCAAACTCCCCCTGATGCTTGCCCCGTCGTTTGACCATGAAGAGAATCGCTCCAGTGGCCATCATGGCGCTTCCGGCCAGCCCGCAAATGAAGTACATCCACTTCAGCGGCAGCCCGCCATAAGTCGCCATATGCAGCCCGCCGATCACCGATTGCGTGAGTGATGCCGCACCGCCATCCACACCTCCTGGCAAGCGCAACTGCTGCAACTCTCCAGTGGCGGCCGAGAACATGGCCATGCCGCTGCTGGGGCTGAGACGCTTGCTCAGATCGTCGGCGTCATTCCATCCATAGATGCCGATGCGTGCAGCCGCATCGCCCGGGTAATCAATCACCACCGCGCGCACCGGTTGCCCGATCAAGGCCTGCCCGCGCAGCACGAAGGACTCCAGATCCGGTACGGACATGGCCTGGCCCGAACGCTGCGGCTTGCCCGGTTCATTCAGCGCCACCTGGAAAGACTTGACGGCTTCGGCACCGGTACCAAAGTAGGCTGCAATACCGGCAGGCATGAAGGTCGAGCAAGATATGGCGATGCCTGTATAGGCGATCATGAACTGGAAAGGCAAAGTCAGCACCGCCACGGCGTTGTGCATGTCCAGCCAGCTTCTCTGCCCTTTGCGGGCACGGAAGGTGAAGAAGTCCTTGAAGATTCGTCTATGGGTAATCACTCCGCTGACCAGCGCCACCAGCATGGCAAGCGCAGCGATGCCCACGATCCAGAGACCGAGCTGACCCGCGTGCAGCTGATAGTGGAAATCCACAAAATGATGACCGCCCAATGTCTGGCGCACCCTGGGAACTTCGGAAGCATCCACGGTATTTCCGGACGCAGGATCCAGCTGGGCCGCCGCATACTGGCCGTCGCCATCGAACCAGTAGACGCGCAAGTCCCCGCCTCCTTTGGCGTCCGCAGGCCACAGCTCCCACATGTCCGCCCCCGGGTGCTGCCTCTGCATATATGCCATGCCCCACTGCAGACGCTGGCTCATAGAAGACGCCGTCTCCCGCTCAGAGCCTGCCTGCAGGGCCTCGGCCTGCTCATGCGCATGATGCTCCGGGGTCATCCAGTGGGTGATGGGCTCCTCGAAGACGGCCAGGGTACCCGTCAGAAAAACGGCATACAGCAGCCAGGAGAACCACAGGCCGCACCAGGTATGCAGCCATGCCTGAGCCTGACGGAAGCTGCCTTTGCCCGCGCCCGATTCCTTCTTTGCCGGCTGCATCAGCGTCCTTTCAGCAAGATCAAGGCCGCAGTGGCTGCAAGCATGGCGAGAATCAGAATGAGCAGCACGCCCCAGATCCGACGCGGCGATGCCGGGCTGAAGGCACCGATCACCACAGCCACGTACCACAGCCAACTGGACTGCATGCCACCCACCATGGTCTCGAGTCGGGCTTGACTCATCGCACCACATAAAACCACCCAGGCACTGGAGACGGCATAGCCTCCCAGCACTGCAGCAGCCAGACGCGATCCCAGTCCCCAGTCAGAGCGCAGCCCATCAGATTGCGACATTTCTACACCCCGTCAGAAACGGCCCTTGAGAGACACGGTAACGGTACGCTTTTCGCCGTAGAAGTTGCCGTAGCCCGCATAACCAACCGTGCTGTAGTAGGTCTTGTCGAACAGGTTGCCGACATTCACGGCTACGCTCCAGTCCTTGTTGAACGCATAGGCAGCACGTGCCGACCAGACCGCATAGCCCGGGGAAGTGAAGTTGTAAGGTGTCCAGGCTCCGTCATAACGGCCCGTTGCCGGGTTGTAAGCGCTGATGCCCGAAGCCCGGTAGTTCGAGCTCTGAGCCACCACACCGCCGCCCACGCTCCAGCCGCGCAAATCGCCGCTCAAGCGATAGTCCGCCCAGGCCTTGAACAGATGGCGCGGCGTGACCGTGCTGAACTGCGCGCTGTCCTTGCGTCTGTCTTCGTTGCTGTTGTAGGTATAGCCCACCGCCAGTTGGAGATTGGGGGTGATTCGTCCCGTCATCTCCAGATCGATGCCCTGGCTCAGTTTGAAGCCGTCGCGGAAATAGCAGCAACCGCCGCGCCAATCGGTCTGGGAGTAAGCGGGGTCGTAAACGGCTTCGCCTTTTTTATCGGTACGAAACAATGCCGCACTGGCGATCAGATGGGGAGTCAGCTCGCTTTTGACGCCCAGCTCGTAGGTACGGCCACGCACAGGATCCAGAGGCGTCCCTGGCAGCGGTGCAGAGAATTTTCCGGCCTGAGACTGATAGATCTCGGCGGTGCTGAAATACAGATTGGTGGACTTGGTCAGCTCATGCATCAGCCCCATATAGGGTACAAAGACATTCGACTCCCGGCTGCTGGCTGTGAGAGCTCCGTTCATATCGTGCTGGGTATTGCGATCCTGCAGCACATAGCGTCCGCCAAGCACCACTGACCAACGCTCCACGGGACGCAAGCGCAGCGAGCCATAGAGGCCGCTTTTTTGCGTCTTGCCCTGCGAGCCGCTGGTCCAGTCACCGAGCGGATAGCCCGGATCCTGCGGTGGAATCCGGTTGAAGACGTCGGCCGGCCCCACTCTGGGCCACAGGCTTCGGTTGGTATTGCTGTTGCGGTGCTGATCCAGACCCAGGATCACATCATGGCGCTGACCCAAGGCATCAAAGCTGCCCTGCAAATTGATGTCGAAGCTGGTTTCACGCTCGCGTGACTTGGCTTGATGAATCCACCAGTCCGCCCCCTGCAGCGTGATGGGATCCGGCGAACTTTCGATCTCCGCGCCATTCACGCCCTCATTGAAGCGGGTGTGTCTGAGCTGGGTCTTGAGCAGCCAGTCGTTGCCCAGCTGCTGCTCGAGCTTGGCAAAGACCGTGGTGTTTTCGCGATTGATCCAGTTCCAGGGGGCGCCAAAATTGGTATTGCGCGCAAAGCCGATATCGCTGCCGTCCGCATAGCGCGGCAGGCTGGCATTGAAGCCCGTATTTCTATCTTTCTGATAGCTGGCACCCAATGTGGCAACTGTGCTGGACGTCAGATCCATCTCCAGCGCCCCATACAGCATCTGCCGCTTGAGCTTGGATGGGGCTGCCATTTCCTTGCGGTCATGGTTCACGGCCACGAAACGGCCACGCAGGGTTCCGCTTTCGTTCAGCGTCCCCGTGGTGTCGAGCTCAGCGCGATAGTTACTCATGGTTCCGCCCGAAAGCAGAACCTGCGTCTGACGCTTGGCCTGGGGCCGCTTGTAGGTGAAGTTCAGAACTCCGCCCGCCTCGCCCGCGCCGAACAGGCCGTCGGCCCCGCGCAGAACGCTGACGCTGTCGAACTGCGCCATGTCCAGACTGCGGCTGCCTGAACGAGAGGAGCTGGCAGCACCGCCATCGAACCGGAAGTTGGTGATGTTCATGCCGCGGGACAGATAGGTGGTGTCCAGCCAGGTCTCTTCGCGCGTGATCCCGGTGGTGTACTTCATCACATCATCGAGCGTGCGCATGGCCTGATCGTCCATGCGCTGGCGCGTCACCACCGTCACCGACTGCGGAACCTCGCGCAAAGACTGCGCCGCCTTGCCGACCTCCACTCCAGCGGCCACATAGGAGTCGCTTGACTCCCCATATACATTGGGAATGGCCTTTTCCTGCACCGTCACTTCCGCAAGTGTCGAGGCTGCGTCCTCTTGTGCATGGCTGACACCGGGCAGCAGGCAGAGCACACTGACGGCTACAGCCGTGGTGTGAAGACGAAATGGGAAAGCCCCGGCTACGGGGCAAAACGAGTGTTCCAGCATGAGCGTACAAAAACAAACCTGAGGGTTCTCTTCAGGCAGGGGAATGCCGAAGTACCAATGACGCTGTGGCTGGAACGGAAAGACCGTATACGGGCTGGCAGCAAGGAAACAGAACGAGAATCAATCTCAATTCCATTTCCGCGCGGATTGTAAAGCCCAGGTAAAAAAATTGCCACTGTTTTGTAAATAGATAGCGCAGCACTTGGCACTGCGCCGTGCCAAGTGCTGCTGAATCGCTGCTCATCGCCTGGGTTGACGCCATTCACACAAAGGCATAGGGCCCGCTCCAGCAAAGCCGCGGGCGGTTTGGCGGTACATCTGCGCTCCCGCCGGGTCAGAGTGAAGGCGTCCCTGGGAAACCTGGAATTTCCATGCCGGACCTTGAGCCACTTCGGGCTTTATGGCGCACTCATTGCATAAACATCGGTCAATGGCCGCAGAAAATCCTGTGTGCAGGTTTTCTCCTGGGACCCAGGCGCAGCCTTGAAGACAAAGAAAAAGCCCCGGCTGCATAAACAGACGGGGCTTTTATATATCTTGGCAGGGGAAGAAGGATTCGAACCTTCGCATGCTGGAATCAAAATCCAGTGCCTTAACCAGCTTGGCGACTCCCCTAAAGAGATAGCGATTATAGCCCGGTTTTCCCCGGGTTTCAAAGAACACCCATTGCCAAACAAAATCACGGTCAGCGAATCAATGCTTTGATCGGAAGCATTCAACACTTGCCAATGCCTTTCGCCGCACCGAATCGACTTGTTTCTGGCCACCCACGTTTTCTGAGTCATGTGCCTGAGGCCCGGGCTTGCGGGCCATGCGGCGGAGCAGCTCGCCTCTCTTTGCCGTCTCTTCCTGCAGACCTCCATGCACTCTTGAATCGGGCTCGATGCACGATGCTCTTCCAATGAACTAGGCTACCGAAGTGGCTTTGTTCCCTCCTCAGCAAATTGGCAATGGCTCGCCCATGCAGAGCCCTTGCCGTAGCAAGTGCATCGATCAATCAAGCATGACCTTGGCCTCAAGAATGATCGGCCCCACAGGGCAGTTTCAGCGGCGACGGTGGCGCTGGTGCAGCCCATCAGGTCGGGGATGCCTTGCTCGGCAAACATTGATACATCGGACACAGCCACAAAGGCCCCAGGTCGGCCGTGCAGTAGCAAAGGTGCAGCCCCCGCCCCTCACAGCGAGAGAGGGGGCGCCGAACAAAGGCAAGCGACCTAAGGGAAGCGAGCTCGGCCGCTCATGGTGAACAACGACTATGGGTTGCGCTGCAGATAGTCCACGGCCAGCGCGGCCAGCGAACGTGCACCGGTGGGCAGTTGCTTCTCGTCGATGTCGAACAGCGGCGAGTGGTTGGGCGCTGCCTTGGTGAAGTCCTGGCCTGCCGGCGGCGCACCCAGGAAGTAGAAGAATCCCGGCACCACTTTCTGGAACTCCGAAAAGTCCTCGGAACCGCTGACCTTGGGAATCACCATGGCCTTGCCGCCCAGGGCCAGCTTGAGCGCGGGCAGCGAAGCCTCGGTCAGCGCAGCCGGATTGGTGGTGACCGGATAGGCCACGGGGCCGAAGCGCACCTTGGCCTTGGCGCCGCTGGAGGCCGCGATCTGCTCGGCCGTGGCCGTGATTCGCTTGTGCGCTTCCTGACGCATGTCTTCGTCAAAGGTGCGCAGCGTGCCCTGCATCTCGACATTGTCGGGAATGATGTTGTAGCGCGTGCCGCCCTGGATGGAACCAATGGTCAGCACGGCCGGCTCCAGGCTGATGTTGAGCTGGCGGCTGACCACTGTCTGCAGGCCCAGCACCACCTGGCTGGCCGCGACGATGGGATCGACCGCACTCCACGGCGACGAGCCATGGCCGCCCCGGCCCTCAACCTGAATGTTCAGGTTGTCCGAGCCCGCCATCAGCGGCCCGCTGCGGTAGCCCACCATGCCCGAGGGAAGATTGGCCGTGATGTGCAGGCCGTAGATGGCCTGCACATCCTTGAGCACGCCGGCCTCCACCATGGCCTTGGCACCGAAACTGGGTACATGGCCATGGGCATCGGCCTCCACCGGAGCGCCTTCCTCGGCCGGCTGGAAGATGAACTTCACCGTGCCCGCCAGCCTGGTGCGCATGCCTGCCAGCGCCTCGGCTGCGCCCATGAGCATGGCCACGTGGGCATCGTGCCCGCAGGCATGCATGACCGAGACCTGCTTGCCCATGTACTGTGACTTGGCCTTGGAGGCAAAGGGCAGGCCCGTCTTCTCGGCCACGGGCAGTGCATCCATATCGGCGCGCAGGGCCACTGTCTTGCCCGGCCGGCCGCCGCGCAGCACCCCCACCACGCCCGTGCCGCCCACGCCGGTCTGCACCTCCATGCCCAGGCGGCGCAGGTGATCGGCCACCAGTTTCGCCGTGCGTTCCTCCTGGCCCGACAGTTCGGGATGCTGGTGAATGTCGCGACGCCACTCCACCATCTTGGGCGCCAGCGGCTCAATGGCGGCATCCAGCGCCGCCAGAGCCTGGGCATCCAGCCCCTGCGCGCTGGCTGCCAGCGGCAGGCCGCAGGCCAGCAAGCCGGCCAGCGCAATGCGGCGCAGGCCTGTGCGGGGTGGTGTGGAAAGCTTTGTCTCGGACTGTTTGTGAAGCATCTTCGTGACCCTGAAAAATGGCACAAGCAGTCATGCTAAAAGTGAAGCGCCTGTGACAGACACGGCAAAATCGCCATTCGAGGAGTCAGAAACGCCATGCCCCGGACCTTCGTCATCGAGCTGCCCTGCCTGGAGCACAGCGCCACAGGCCACGCCGCGCATCTCGTGGAGATGCTGCGCAGCGCCAACCTCGTTGCCGGCCTGCGCCTGGGCCGGCGCGCACCGCGCTTTGGCTGGCGCTGGGTCGATGGCCGGGGCCGGCCCCTGCCGGCCATGCCGCACACGGCCGAAGGCGCACTGGCCGAAGGTCCGGTGCATGCCGTCTTCGCAAGCGCGCTGCACTGCCCGGACATTCCATCCATCCGCGACATCGTCGCCGCGCATCCGGACTTCACGCAGCGCATCGCCACAGCCTTCGACCAGGGCCTGACCGTGTGTACGCTGGGCAGCAGCGCCTGGTTCGCGGCCGCCAGCGGGCGCTGCGAGGGCCGCCGTGTGGCCCTTCCCTGGTATTTCATGGGCGGATTCGGACTGGACTTTGCCGGCATAGAACTTGCCGAGGGCCAACCCTTTGTGGACGACAGGCCCTGGCTCAGCGCCTCCCACGCCGAAGCCCTGGTACCCCTGGCTCTGGCGCTCACGCGCCATGCCTTCGGCGACGACCTGGCCGAGGCGCTGGCCGCCGTTGTGCAGCCCGACCCCCAGCGCGAACGCGCCACGCGCGCCGCCATGCAGGATCGCCGCATTCCCGCCACGCGGACCAGCGTGCTAGCCCATGCCATAGCCTGGCTGGAGACGCGCGTGGAGCAGCCCTATGACCTGCGGTCGCTGGCGGACGCGGTATCGGCCAGCCCGCGCACCCTGCTGCGCCACTTCCAGCAGGAGTTGGGGCACAGCCCGCTCGATCACCTGCACCGCCTGCGCTGCGCACGTGCTCGGGTGCTGCTGGAGATCACGCTGGAGAGCGTGCCCTCCGTGGCGCTGGCCTGCGGATATGAGGATGCCTCGGCGTTCCGGCGGGTGTTCGCCCGGTATGTGGGAATGACGCCCGCGGCCTATCGAAAAAGGCATGCATTGAGAGCTCCGAGGAGGCGGTGGCGCGTCGCCGCCAGCGAGATTGTGCGGCCTTGACGGCACCGCAAGCTGGCGTAGATCTCATCTGACTGTCGCGGGCTTGTTCGGCAGGGGTTGCCACGATGCAGCCATCTCTACTTCGCACCGTAGGCCAATGAGGAGATCCCCCTGCATTCACCTCACCCGCAAGCCGCGCCATTTCTCTTGAGGCCTGTGTCGCTCCCTGCCGGGGACAAACCAGGCCAGCAAGCCTAGTCCAGCGTCACCTTGGCCTCACGGATCACTTTCCCCCATTTGGCAGTTTCAGCGGCAATGAAGCGATCGCACTCCTCCGGTGTCGAACCTTCTGCAAACGTACCCATGGTCTGCTGCATGCGCTGCGAAATCTCAGGACTGCGAATGATGCGAGCGACTTCGGCGGACATGCGCTGCACGATCTCCTTGGGCACTCCTGCCGGTGCAATCATTGCTGCCCAGGTGCTGCCCATCAGGTCGGGGATGCCTTGCTCGGCAAATGTCGGTACATCGGGCAAAACCGCCAGTCGCTTTTCGCTGGCCACGCCAATCAGACGAATGCGACCGGCCTTGGCAGGCTGGATCAGATTGGGCGGAGGATCGAGGAACAGCGGGATCTGACCACCCATGAGGTCGGTCAGTGCCGGTGCGGCCCCCTTGTAGGGCACATGGGTCATATCCGTCTTGGTCAGCAGCTTCATCAACTCGGTTGTCAGATGCGCGCTGGAGCCGCTTCCCGAGGAGCCAAAGCTGACCTTGCCAGGATGTGCCTTGGCATAGGCAATCAGCTCCCGCGTGGTCTTGAACGGAGCATTGTTGGATACTGCTGCAACCAGAGGCGAGATCCCCATCAGAGACACGCCGACCAGATCCTTGCCGGGGTTGTAGGGCAGCTTGGGATACAGCGTGGTGTTGGCCGCATAAGCGGCAATCACCACGCCGAACGTGTAGCCATCAGGTGCAGACTTTGCCACCTGATCCACACCGATGAGACTGTTCGCACCAGGCTTGTTTTCGATGACGATGGGCTGGCCCAGCGCTTTCTGCAAACCCACTTGCAGCAGACGTGCCATCTGATCGGTGAAGCCGCCCGCCGTGTAGGGGACGACGATGCGTATGGGCTTGGAGGGCCAGGGGCTCTGGGCCCAGACCGAGGGAGCCAGCATGGCGGCGCCGGCTGCGGCGCTCGATTGAAGAAAGCTGCGGCGAGATGTCGAAGGCATGAATGTCTCTTGGTTCTTGCAAGGATAAAGCGCCGCGCGGCAGCGCGACAGGGAAAGGGAAATACGTCTCAGTATCCGCGGGCCACGTCCACCAGGTTGAGCAAGGGCTCGCCCGCACGCAGGCGGCGCAGATTCTCCAGGCACTGGCGGGCCACGGTGTCGGCTGAAGCCTGAGCCGCGATATGCGGAGTGACAAAGGCCTTGGGGTGCCTCCACACCTTGTTGCCGGGCTGGGGGGGCTCCTCGCGCAGCACGTCCAGCGCGGCGCCGGCCAGATGGCCTTCGTCGAGCAGAGCCAGCAGCTCATCCTCGACCACTTGCTCGCCGCGCCCCACATTGATGAAATAGGCTCCGCGCGGCAGCAGGGAGAGCGTGCGGCGGTTCAGCAGATCGCGCGTCTCGTGCGTAAGCGGCAAGGCGCAGACCAGAATGTCGCTGCCCGACAGCAGTTGCTGCAGACCCTCGGCACCGCTGTGGGTGGTCAGGCCGGCAATGTTCTTGGCGCTGCGGCTCCAGCCCGCGACAGGATAGCCCACGGCCTGCATGGCAGCAGCCACGAAGCGACCGACCTCGCCCAGACCCAGAATGCCCACGCGGCAGTCGGCGCTGGCGCGCACGGGGCGGCGCAGCCAGTCACCGGCCTGCTGCTGGCGCGCGAACAGATCCAGCTCGCGCGTATGGCGCAGCGCGGTGCCGACCACATACTGGGCGATCTCCACATGCTGCTGCGGATCGACGGTGCGCGCCACGGGCAGGCCAGCCGGCAGATCGGGCACGGCCAGCAGCTTGTCCACACCGGCACTGGGTGCGCACAGCAGCTTGAGTTGCGGATAGGCCGGCAGCACGCCGGGCTTGAGGCTCCAGGCGAGCATGGCTTCGACTTCGGTGGCAGGCGCCTCGTCGCGGTGGGCCCAGACGTGCAGACCGGGAGCCAGCGCACGCAGCGCATCGACGATGGGCGCTCCCATGCTGGGGTGGATGTTGACTAGAATTCCCATGGTTTCCTTCAGTCCTTGTAAGACGGATCGATGCGATCCAGACGGCGCAGCAGGCCCGGCCAGGCCAGGCCCGCGCCCTTGCCCTTGGTGACCTGGCGCGACTGATTGACCGCGTCGGCAATGATGGTCTGCGGGATGCGCGTCAGCTCGCTGCCGCCCGACTGCGCGAGGATCTGGATGCGGCAGGCCGACTCCAGCGTGTACATGGCCAGCACGGCCTCGGCCACGCTGCGGCCGCAGGTGAGCAGCCCGTGGTTTCGCAGGATGAGGAAGTTGCTCGCACCCAGATCGTCCACCAGACGCGGCTTCTCGTCATCGCGCAGAGCCACGCCCTCGTAGTCGTGATAGGCCAGACGCACCAGCGGGAAGATGGACTGCTGCGAGATGGGCAGCAGTCCATCCTTTTGCGCCGACACGGCCACGCCGTAGCGAGTGTGCGTGTGCAGCACACACTGCACCTCGGGCCGGCCGTCGTGGATGGCGCTGTGGATGACAAAACCGGCGGGGTTGACGTCGTACTCGGCCTCCATCAACGGCTGGCCTTCGTGATCGACCTTGACCAGGCTGGACGCGGTGATCTCGTCGAACAGCATGCCGTAGGGATTGATCAGGAACTGGCCGGGCTGGCCCGGCACGCGTGCCGAGATGTGGGTGAAGATCAGGTCGTCCCAGCCGAAGTGGGCGACCAGCCGGTAGGCGGCAGCCAGTTCGACGCGAGTCTGCCATTCCTCGGGCGTCACCTGGCGGCGGACTTCGGACATCGTGGTGTCATGGCTCATGGGATATGTCTCGTGATGGGCATCGTGAAATGGAAGACAGGCTCAGTGCTCCGCAGCGTACTGGTCGCGCAGCTCGCGCTTGAGAACCTTGCCGATGGCACTGCGCGGCAGCTCGGCGATGAAGCGCAGGTCGGCCAGACGCTGGGTCTTGCCGGCTTGCTGGTTGTACCAGCCCATGATCTCCTCGGGCCGGGCCGGCTGGCCAGTGCGCGACACCACATAGGCCACGGGCGTCTCGCCCCATTGCTCGGAGGGCACGCCGACAACGGCCACGTCGTCCACGGCCGGATGGGCACGCAACTGAGCCTCCAGGTCGCTGGGATAGATGTTGAAGCCGCCGCTGATGATCATGTCCTTGCGACGGTCGAACAGGGTCAGAAAGCCGTCGGCATCGAAGCGACCCACATCGCCCGTGCGAATGAAGCGCTTGCCCGTGGCATCGAACCATTCGGCCTCGCGCGTCTTGGCGGGCTGACCGTGGTAGCCGCTCATCATGCTGGCCGAATGGCCCACGACCTCGCCGTCCGCGCCGGGGGCGACCTCGCGGCCCTCCTCGTCGATGAGGCGGATGTCATGGCCCTCGGCGGGCTGGCCCACGGTGTGCAGCTTGTCCGGGTGCAGATGGGCTTCAAGGATGCAGGTGCCCCCGCCTTCGGTCATGCCGTAGAACTCGGTGAGGCTGCCGGGCCAGCGTGCCACCACATCGGCCTTGAGTTCTGCGCGAAACGGTGCGCTGGTGCAGAACTTGGCCTGAAAGCTCGACAGGTCATGCTCGCCGAACTGCGGCAGCGCCATGATGCGCTGGTACTGAACAGGCACCAGCATGGTGTGGGTGACGCGGTGCTGCTGGGCCAGTTGCAAATAGCGCCCCGCGTCGAACTTGGGCATGAGCACCACGCAGCCGCCGCTGCCCAGCGTGGGGAAGAACACCACCAGCGTGGTGTTGGAGTACAGCGGCGTGGCCAGCAGCGTCGTGCCCTCGGGGCCGTAGCCATAGACACCGCCCCGGTTGATATGGGTCCAGCGCATGCCGTGCGACTGCACGATGCCCTTGGGAGTCCCCGTGGTGCCCGAGGAATAGATGATGTTGAACGGTGCCTCGGGCGCAAGGCTCACGGCAGCGGGCTGCGCGCCTTCGGGCGCCAGCCAGTCCTCGAAGGCACGGCCCGGCGCCACGCCGTCCAGCGAGATGCATTGCAGTCCGGTGTCTGCGGGCACCAGGTCCTGGGCCGCCTTGTCGAGGAACAGATGGCGTGCCTGGGCATCGCGCAACATGGAAGCCAGGCTCTCGGCCGTGGAGGATGGCGCCAGCGGCGCGACCACCACGCCCGCTCGCAGGGCTCCCAGGAACAGAGCTGCATAGCGCACCGAGCTCAACGCGCAGATGGCGATGGCCTGGCCGGGCTGCACACCTTCGCGCTGCAAGGCTGCGGCCACGCGGTCCATGAGGGCGTCGAGCTGGGCGTAGCTCAGCGTCTGCTGGTCGTCGCGCAGCGCCGCATGGCCGGGCTGCTGGCGCGCATGGCTGCGGATCAGCTCGGCCAGCGTGGTGAAGGGTGCATCGGGCGAAGGCAGGGAAACAGTCATGAGGGACTCCGTTTCAGGAATTCACGAATCTCAAGCGGACTGCACCTGCGGGCCCCACGGCCCTGCGGGCGCATTGGAGGACAGGCCTATTTGGCAGCCAGGCCCAGGCGGTCGATCAGGACCTTGTCCTTGGCGTAGGCCTCGCGCACCCATTGCGCATAGTCGGCACCCGAGCGGTACCAGGCGTCCTGGTTGAGCTGCCTGAGCACCTCGACATGGCGCGGATCGTCCATGGCCTTCTTGAAGGCGTCGTGCAGCTTGCGCACCACGGCCGGGTCCATGCCCTTGGGCCCCGCCAGGCCGTAGGGCGAGGTGGAGACCACGCCATAGCCCAGTTCCTTCGCCGTGGGCACGTCGGGCCAGCGCTGGGTGCGCTTTTCACCGAAGGTCATGAGCAGACGCATCTGGCCGCCATTCACATAGGTGTCCCAGCCCGAGGCATCGCTTTGCGCGGCCACATGACCGCCCAGCAGGGCCTGCTGCAGGTCGGCATTGCCCTTGAAAGGCACATGATTGAGAGTGACCTTCGCGTTCTCGGCCAGCTCCTCCATCAGCAGATGCGGCGAGGAACCTATGCCCGTGGAACCGTATTCGATCTTGCCGGGAGTCTTGCGCGCGGCGGCGATGTACTCGTTGAAGCTTTTGTAGGGCGAATCCGAGCGCACCGTGAAACCGAAGGTATAGCCCGAGACGCCGATGATGTAGCTGAAGTCCGTGACCGGGTTCCAGGCGGTCTTTTGCATATGCGCCATGCGCAGCATGGACATGGGGAACTGGGTGATGGTGTAGCCATCTGGCTTGGCGGTGCGCGCCATGGTGCCGGGGCCGAGCGTGCCGCCCGCGCCAGGCTTGTTCTCGACGATGATGGGCTGGCCCAGGTGCTTGCCTGCGATGTCGGCCAGCGTACGCATATGTCGGTCTGTGGGGCCGCCGGCCGGGAACGGCACGATCAGCGTGACCGGTCGCACGGGATAGTCGCCGGACTGTGCCCAGGCTGATGCGCCGATGCCTGCGGCAGTCACAAAGGCGGCTGTGGCGAGCACCAGGCTGCGTCGGTCAAGGGAAATCTGCATGTCTTGTCTCCTGAATCTCTGAACCAGGTGGGGCCGGGGCACATCCTTGTGTGCCGCTCTGACCATGGCCCGGACAACGTTGTCCGGGCCGTTGACACCGCCCTGTTGCGGGGTGCCATGGCAAGGCTTAGATCGCCTTCACCAGCTCCGGCACTGCCTGGAACAGATCGGCTTCCAGACCGTAATCGGCCACCGAGAAGATCGGTGCTTCGGGGTCCTTGTTGATCGCCACGATCACCTTGGAGTCCTTCATGCCCGCCAGATGCTGGATCGCGCCCGAGATGCCACAGGCGATGTACAGCTGGGGCGCCACGATCTTGCCCGTCTGGCCCACTTGCAGGTCGTTGGGAGCGTAGCCCGCATCAACGGCCGCGCGGCTGGCACCGATGGCCGCACCCAGCTTGTCGGCCAGGG
>Ga0209370_1001574_pt1 | contig 19543 bp, 15 predicted proteins | sample AgamicAtPrz_FD_187164 | JGI IMG/M metagenome (GOLD analysis project Ga0209370, IMG submission 187164) | Agave microbial communities from Guanajuato, Mexico - At.P.rz (SPAdes) (version 2) | ecosystem: Host-associated > Plants > Phyllosphere > Phylloplane/Leaf | place: Guanajuato, Mexico... | reverse complement strand
CACGATATCTTTCGCAGTAATGCCCGGCGCAGCTTCGCCCAGCACTTCAATCTTCATGGTTTTCGCCCGGCCCTGCTTCAGCGTCTGGGTGGCGAACACGTGCTCCACTTCAGAGGTGCCGATACCGAACGCCAGGGAACCGAACGCGCCGTGCGTGGCGGTGTGCGAGTCGCCGCAGACGATGGTCATACCCGGCAGGGTCATGCCCTGTTCCGGCCCGATCACGTGTACAATGCCCTGGAAGGGATGGTTCAGGTCGTAGAGCTGAATGCCGAACTCGTCGCAGTTCTTCATCAGCTCCTGCATCTGAATCCGCGCCATTTCACCCGACGCATTGATATCTTTTGTCTGGGTTGAAACGTTGTGATCCATGGTGGCAAAGGTTTTTTCCGGCTGACGCACTTTACGACCGTGCGCGCGCAGGCCGTCGAACGCCTGCGGGGAGGTCACTTCGTGGATCAGGTGACGGTCAATATAGAGCAGCGGCGTTTCATCGGGCGCTTCGTGAACGACATGTGCGTCAAATAACTTCTGGTATAAGCTTTTCATTTTTATTTTTCTCCGGCAATGAAGCCCGCGATGAGGCTACCCATTTCATCCGTACTGACAGCAGGGCCGTCGCCCGCCAGATCGCGGGTGCGATGGCCCGCTTCCAGCGCCTGGCTGACCGCCTGTTCGATAGCATCTGCCGCGTCGGCGGCGTTCAGGCTGAAGCGCAGCAGCATCGACAGCGACAGGATCTGGGCAATCGGGTTAGCGATATTTTGTCCGGCGATATCTGGCGCAGAGCCGCCAGCGGGTTCAAACAGGCCAAAGCCCTCTTCATTCAGGCTGGCTGACGGCAGCATGCCCATCGACCCGGTGATCATGGCGCACTCATCAGAGAGAATATCGCCAAACAGGTTGGAGCAGAGCAGGACATCAAACTGCGACGGATCTTTGATCAGCTGCATGGTGGCGTTGTCGATATACATATGTGCCAGCTGCACGTCAGGATACGCTTTTGCCACTTCATTCACGATTTCGCGCCACATCACCGAACTCTGCAGCACGTTAGCTTTGTCGATGGAGGTGACATGACTCCGGCGCTTGCGCGCAGCTTCAAAGGCGTTACGTGCAATGCGCTCAATCTCAAAGCGGTGGTAAACCTCGGTATCGAACGCCCGCTCGTGTGCACCGCTGCCTTCGCGTCCTTTTGGCTGGCCAAAGTAGATGCCGCCGGTGAGCTCACGTACGCAGAGAATATCAAAACCGCGCGCCGCGATATCGCTGCGCAGCGGGCAAAATGCTTCAAGACCTTTATAGAGCGCGGCAGGGCGCAGATTGCTGAACAGTCTGAAATGCTTGCGCAGCGGCAGCAGCGCCCCGCGCTCCGGCTGACCAGCCGGCGGCAGATGCTCCCACTTCGGGCCGCCAACGGAGCCAAACAGAATCGCGTCTGCCTGCTCAGCCCCGGCTACGGTCGCAGGCGGCAGTGGTTCACCGTGACGATCGATGGCGATACCGCCAACATCATATTCGCTGGTGGTGATACGCATGCCAAAGCGGGTGCGAACCGCGTCGAGCACTTTCATCGCCTGCGCCATCACTTCCGGGCCGATTCCGTCGCCAGGCATGACCGCAATATGATATGAGTGAGTCATAGTTACACCGTTTCCTTCTGTTCTTTAAATTTACGCTGCAGTTCTTTTTCGACCTGTCGGGCTCGCCAGATGTTGTTCAGTGCGTTGATCATCGCTTTGGCAGAGGATTCAACGATATCGGTAGCGAGACCTACGCCGTGGAACTTGCGTCCGTTATAGTTCACTACGATATCCACCTGGCCCAGGGCATTTTCGCCGTGACCTTTTGCCGTCAGCTTGTAGTTCACCAGCTCGGCGTCAAAGCCGGTAATGCGGTTGATCGCCTGATAGACCGCGTCAACCGGACCGTTGCCGGTGGCCGCATCCGCTTTGGTCTCTTCACCACAGCCGAGCTGGACTGAAGCGGTTGCCGTGACGCTGGAGCCGGTCTGCACGTTGAATTCGTTGAGCTGGAAAAATTCCGGCTCTTCATGCTGTTTGTTGATAAAAGCGAGCGCTTCCAGATCGTAGTCAAACACCTGACCTTTCTTGTCGGCCAGCTTCAGGAAGGCGTCATACAGCGCGTCGAGGTTGTAGTCAGCCTCTTTATAGCCCATCTCTTCCATTCGATGTTTTACCGCCGCGCGTCCGGAGCGGGAGGTGAGGTTCAGCTGAATTTTGTGCAGGCCGATCGATTCAGGCGTCAGAATTTCGTAGTTTTCACGGTTTTTCAGCACGCCATCCTGATGAATGCCGGAGGAGTGCGCAAACGCATTTGAGCCGACCACCGCTTTGTTCGCCGGAATTGGCATGTTGCAGATCTGGCTGACAATCTGGCTGGTGCGGTAGATCTCCTGGTAGTTGATAGCGGTGTGAACGTTCATGATCTGCTGGCGGGTTTTGATCGCCATGATCACCTCTTCCAGCGCGCAGTTACCGGCGCGCTCGCCCAGACCATTCAGCGTGCCTTCAACCTGACGCGCGCCCGCCAGTACCGCAGCAATAGCGTTGCCGGTTGCCATCCCTAAATCATCATGGGTGTGCACTGACAGAATCGCTTTGTCGATGTTAGGCACGCGGTTAACCAGCTGCCCGATAATATTGGCGTATTCGCCAGGCAGGGTATAGCCAACGGTATCGGGAATATTAATGGTGGTAGCACCGGCGCTGATGGCGGCTTCAACCATGCGGCAGAGATCGTCAATCGGCGTGCGCCCGCCATCTTCACAGGAGAACTCCACATCATCGGTGTAGTTACGTGCGCGTTTTACCATGTGCACCGCGCGCTCAATCACTTCCGGCAGCGTGCTGCGCAGCTTGGTTGCAATATGCATCGGTGAGGTAGCGATAAAGGTGTGAATACGGAACGCATCGGCGACGCGCAGTGATTCGTAAGCGGCATCAATATCTTTCTCGACACAGCGCGCCAGCCCGCAGACGCGGCTGTTTTTAATCGTACGGGCAATGGTCTGTACCGATTCAAAGTCACCGGGTGAAGAGACCGGGAAACCCACTTCCATTACGTCCACGCCCATTCTTTCCAGCGCCAGGGCGATCTGCAATTTTTCTTTAACACTCAGGCTGGCCTGTAACGCCTGTTCGCCGTCGCGCAGAGTGGTATCGAAAATAATAACTTGCTGGCTCATGGTTATCTTCCTTTTGCATTAACGTCGCCGGTGCAACGAGCATAAAAAAACCCGCGCAGTGGCGCGGGTTTTTAACTTTCAGCGGGTTGGAATCAGTTGTTGATTTCGCCCACGAGTCTACCGCGCAAACTGGATGCGTTTAGTAGTAGACCGAGTAGGCGGAAAGAACGAAACATGAATCAGACCCCATAAAATGTGTGCTGTACATATTGGTACTGGATTGGCGATGTGATGTCAACCCTGAACCAGCGGCTATTTTTCTTACGCCAAAAGCGCGATCTGCTGGAAATATTGACGCCTGTGGAGGATCGCGAAAAAAATAGCGTGCTGCATCGCAGGGGCAGATGTAATGTACGCTATCATAAAGTGATTATTTTGATTAAGTTGTTGATTTTACTGTTATATTTTAATGTATTCGGCAGATGAAAATACAAATCTCAGGCTGCAAGGCAGAATAATATAATGCCTCTGGCAATTTTTGACGTTAATCTCACGGCAAAGAAAGAAGTTAAAAACATTGTGGGCTGGAGCAGCAGGCGATAACAAAAATATATTTCTTACAACTCGCTGAAAATAATCTTCAGACCAGCATATTCCTCTGAATTTATGCCTGCCGATTAGTTTATTCATCGCACCCTGACCCGGCACGTCAGAGGCTTGCGTGTCAGAGAACGCATGTCGCAGGCCCTGGCAGTTTGCAGCCCGCAGGCTCTGCGGTTATGGTAATCGTCCTACTCTCAAAAGAATTCATTCAGGTAGATTCCCGATATCTGGAAGGCGGAAATGAATTCCTTCTTCTGAGCATAAACATAAGATTTTGATCTTAATTGGCGATAAGGGAACAGATGCGACACCGTGCGCTGGACAGCGCTGCCCGTCGCGGCTGTTTCTGACGCCTGGAGGCAGAAAATGGAGATGTTGTCAGGAGCCGAAATGGTCGTCCGTTCGTTGATCGATCAGGGCGTAAAACAAGTATTCGGTTATCCGGGCGGAGCAGTGCTCGATATCTATGATGCGCTGCAGACGGTCGGTGGAATTGACCATGTACTGGTGCGTCACGAACAGGGCGCAGTGCATATGGCAGATGGTCTGGCACGGGCAACCGGCGAAGTTGGCGTGGTGCTGGTGACGTCTGGACCGGGGGCGACGAATGCCATCACCGGTATCGCAACCGCCTATATGGATTCGATTCCGCTGGTCATCCTGTCAGGCCAGGTGCCCTCATCGCTGATTGGCTATGATGCGTTTCAGGAGTGTGACATGGTCGGTATCTCCCGGCCGGTGGTCAAACACAGCTTTCTGGTAAAAAGCACGGAAGAGATCCCCACTGTACTGAAAAAAGCGTTCTGGCTGGCGGCCAGCGGACGCCCTGGCCCGGTCGTGATCGATCTGCCTAAAGATATCCTTAATCCGGCGAACAAGCTGCCGTATGCCTGGCCGGAAAGCGTCAGCATGCGCTCTTATAATCCGACCCTGCAGGGCCATAAAGGTCAGATCAAGCGCGCACTGCAGACGCTGCTGGCTGCGCATAAACCGGTAATCTATGCCGGTGGCGGGGCGATCACGTCAGGATGCGAAGCGGAACTGCGCCAGCTGGCTGAGCAGCTTAACATCCCGGTAACCACCTCGCTGATGGGGCTGGGTGCGTTTCCTGGCACGCACCGTCAGTGCGTCGGCATGCTGGGCATGCACGGTACGTATGAAGCCAACATGACGATGCACAACGCCGATTTGATCTTCGGCATCGGCGTACGCTTTGACGATCGCACCACCAACAATCTGGCAAAATATTGCCCGAATGCCACCATCATGCACATTGATGTGGATCCGACATCTATTTCAAAAACGGTCAGCGCAGATATTCCGATCGTTGGCGATGCCAAGCAGACGCTGGTACAGATGCTGGAGCTGCTGGCGCAGAGCGACACGCAGCAGCAGCACGACAGCCTGCGCGACTGGTGGCAGAACATTGAAACCTGGCGCAGCCGTAAGTGTCTGGAGTTCGATCGCAGCAGCGATAAGATCAAACCGCAGGCGGTGATAGAGACAATCGCGCGTCTGACGGGCGGCGAGGCTTACGTGACCTCTGATGTCGGACAGCATCAGATGTTTGCTGCACTCTATTACCCGTTTGACAAGCCGCGTCGCTGGATCAACTCCGGTGGCCTTGGCACCATGGGCTTTGGCCTGCCGGCTGCGCTGGGCGTGAAGATGGCGCTGCCGGAAGAGACGGTGATCTGTGTCACCGGTGATGGCAGCATCCAGATGAACATTCAGGAGCTGTCGACAGCGCTGCAGTACGATCTGCCCGTGCTGGTGCTCAATCTGAACAACCGTTTCCTCGGCATGGTGAAACAGTGGCAGGATATGATCTATTCCGGACGCCATTCACAATCCTATATGGAGTCGCTGCCCGATTTTGTCCGCCTGGCTGAGGCGTATGGCCATGTCGGCATCGCTATCCAGCATCCGGCCGAGCTGGAAGAGAAGCTGCAGCTGGCGCTGGATACGCTGGCAAAAGGGCGACTGGTGTTTGTGGATGTCACCGTTGATGGCAGCGAGCACGTCTATCCGATGCAGATTCGGGGCGGCTCAATGGATGAAATGTGGTTGAGCAAGACGGAGAGGACTTAATTATGCGTCGTATTCTATCGGTGCTGCTGGAGAATGAGTCGGGCGCGTTATCCCGCGTGGTCGGACTTTTCTCCCAGCGCGGTTATAACATCGAGAGCCTGACCGTTGCGCCCACCGACGATCCTACTCTGTCGCGCATGACCATTCAGACCGTGGGCGATGAAAAAGTGATTGAGCAGATTGAGAAGCAGCTGCATAAGCTGGTGGACGTACTGCGCGTCACTGAACTGGGGCAGGGCGCTTACGTTGAGCGTGAGATCATGCTGGTCAAAATTCAGGCCAGCGGCTATGGCCGTGAAGAAGTGAAACGCAGCGCGGAGATTTTTCGCGGACAGATTGTTGATGTCACACCGACGCTTTACACGGTTCAGCTGGCAGGCACCAGCGACAAGCTGGATGCGTTTCTTAACAGCGTACGCGAAGTAGCAGAGATTGTTGAGGTGGCACGTTCAGGTATCGTTGGCGTATCACGCGGCGAGCGCATCATGCGTTAATCCCGCTCCGTTATCACCGCACTTCACTCTAACCCGGCGTAATGCCGGGTTTTTTTATTTTATGCGCCGGCTTTGTTTGCTGATGAAAAGCGGTTGCTCAGGCTGGTTTTCTGCGGTTAGATGTAACAAAGATTTTATCCACAGCTACGTTGCGGATATCTCCGCCAGCTCTGGCTTATCGACATGAAGGTGTTATCGTGAAACTGGATGAAATTGCGCGTCTGGCCGGCGTCTCGCGTACCACCGCCAGCTATGTGATCAATGGTAAAGCGCGGCAGTATCGTGTCAGCGACAAAACGGTTGAGAAAGTGATGGCGGTGGTGCGCGAGTATAACTACCACCCCAATGCGGTCGCTGCCGGCCTGCGTGCAGGGCGCACGCGCTCTATCGGACTGGTGATCCCCGATCTCGAAAACACCAGCTATACGCGTATTGCTAATTATCTGGAGCGTCAGGCGCGCCAGCGCGGCTATCAGCTGCTTATCGCCTGTTCAGAAGATCAGCCTGATAATGAGATGCGCTGTATCGAGCATCTGCTGCAGCGTCAGGTCGATGCAATCATAGTCTCTACTTCGCTGCCGCCGGAGCACCCGTTCTACCAGCGCTGGATAAACGATCCGCTGCCGATTGTCGCGCTGGATCGCGCGCTGGATCGTGAGCACTTTACCAGCGTTGTCGGTGCCGATCAGGATGATGCGCGCGCGCTGGCGGCTGAATTGCGTCAGCTCCCGGTGAAAAACGTGCTGTTTATGGGCGCGCTACCGGAGCTTTCCGTGAGTTTTCTGCGCGAAATGGGTTTCCGCGAAGCCTGGCAGGATGATGAGCGTTCGGTCAGTTACCTCTACTGCAACAGTTTTGATCGCGCGGCCGCCGCTGCCCTGTTTGAGCGCTATCTGGATGAAAATCCCATGCCTGATGCGCTTTTTACCACATCATTTGGTCTGCTGCAGGGCGTAATGGATGTCACGCTGAAACGAGAAGGGCGGCTGCCAAAAGATCTGGCGATCGCCACGTTTGGCGATCACGAATTACTCGATTTCCTTGATTGTCCGGTACTGGCGGTGGGACAGCGTCATCGCGACGTTGCAGAGCGGGTTCTGGAACTGGTGCTGGCGTCTCTTGATGAGCCGCGCAAACCCAAACCCGGATTAACGCGCATTCGCCGTAACTTATTTCATCGTGGCCAGTTAAGCCGCCTGACAAAATGAGTTAGCGGACGCGATGATGCCCGCCATTTATTCACTATCTGGCGGGCAATTAATTATCTGACGTAAAAAAGCGTAAATAACAGCCATTAATTTTCACAAAACAGCGATCAATTTAATCCTGCTGGATAAAAGTTAGTCATTTTTAATCCCTGCCAGCAGGCGCTTGCGCTGGGCTTCCGTTCAGAAATCCCCTAAAATGCCGCCGCTGTCGCATAACCCTGCGCTGCTGTACTTAAGCCAAATCTGAATCAAATTTAATCATGTCTGAAGTAAGCAGATATTTTTATACTGTTATTCATCGGTTTAATTTTGCTTTGCCATTCCGCACGCTTTTTTATTTCGCTTTCCGCTTATTTTTCCGGGATGTAAAGAGTGATATTCACCTGCCGTTGCGGCTTGACAATGTTTTCATCGGCTCCGTAAACTCGTTTCGTGGTAAAAAGTGGGATAAAGTGGTGAAAACGGTAGCTGAGGAGTCAGGCTGGCATGTTCCGCGGGGCAACGTTAGTCAATCTCGACAGTAAAGGGCGGTTAGCGGTTCCGGTGCGCTATCGTGAATTACTGCTCGCAGAGTCTCAGGGTCAGATGGTCTCTACTATCGACCTGCATCAGCCCTGCCTGCTGCTTTATACCCTGCCCGAATGGGAAATTATTGAGAAAAAACTGGCTCGCTTATCCAGTATGAATCCGGCAGAACGACGCGTACAGCGTCTGCTGCTCGGACATGCCAGCGAATGCCAGATGGATAGTGCAGGCCGGCTGCTGCTGGCAAATACCTTAAGGCAGCATGCGGGACTGAAAAAAGAAGTGATGCTGGTTGGGCAGTTCAACAAGTTTGAATTGTGGGATGAACAGACCTGGTATCAACAAGTCAGGGATGATATTGACGCAGAACATTCAGCTCAGGAACCTCTATCTGAGCGGTTGCAGGACTTATCGCTATAGCTATGCAGGAAAATTTTAAACATACCACGGTGCTGCTGGATGAGGCGGTAAACGGCCTTAATATCAGGGAAGACGGCATTTACATTGACGGCACCTTTGGTCGCGGTGGCCACTCACGCCTGATCCTTTCGCAGCTTGGCGAAAAAGGACAGCTGCTGGCCATCGATCGCGATCCGCAGGCAATTGCGGCCGCCGCTGAGATTAACGATCCGCGCTTTTCTATCGTGCACGGTCCTTTTTCAGCGCTGGCAGACTATGTCGACGCGCGCGGGCTGACCGGGAAAATCAGTGGCGTCCTGCTGGATCTGGGCGTCTCCTCACCGCAGCTGGACGACGCCGAGCGCGGCTTTTCGTTTATGCGCGACGGGCCGCTGGACATGCGCATGGATCCCACGCGGGGTCACTCTGCCGCTGAATGGCTGCTGCAGGCAGAAGAAGCTGATATCGCTTTTGTGCTGAAAACATACGGCGAAGAGCGTTTCGCGAAGCGCATTGCACGCGCCATCACAGAGCGCAATCGGGAGCAGCCGATGACGCGCACAAAAGAGCTGGCTGAAGTCATTGCCGCCGCGACGCCGGTAAAAGATAAATTTAAGCACCCGGCGACGCGCAGCTTTCAGGCTATTCGTATCTGGATCAACAGTGAGCTGGAAGAGATTGATACCGCACTTAAAGGCGCGCTTTCTGTTCTGGCTCCGGGTGGCCGTTTATCCATCATCAGCTTCCACTCTCTTGAAGATCGCCTGGTGAAGCGTTTTATGCGCGATCAAAGCCGTGGTCCGCAGGTTCCGGCGGGAATTCCGATGACGGAAAGCCAGCTGAAAGCGCTGGGCGGACGCGAGCTGAAAACGCTGGGCAAGCTCATTCCGGGCGAAGCAGAGGTGCGGGAAAACCCGCGCGCGCGCAGCTCGGTGCTGCGTATTGCTGAAAGGACCGCGCCATGATTGGCAATGAGCGGCACAGTCTCCCCGGCGTCATCGGCGGAGACCTGCTGCGCTTTGGCAAGATCCCGGTGTTGTTGCTGATTGCCGTACTGGTCTCTTCGGTACTGGTCGTGACCACAACGCACAAAACGCGCCTGCTAACGGCGCAGCGTGAACAGCTGGTGCTGGAGCGCGATGCGCTGGATATCGAATGGCGCAACCTGATTCTGGAAGAGAACGCGCTTGGCGATCACAGCCGGGTAGAGCGGATCGCAACCGATAAGCTGCAGCTGCGGCACGTTGATCCTTCTCAGGAAAATATTGTGGTGCAGAAATAAGGAATCGCAGACCTCAATGAGCGGCGCAGGCAAAACGCTGAAGTTAAAAAAACAGGAAGATAAGGCCAGCTTTGTAAGCTGGCGTTTTGCTTTGCTGTGCGGCTGTATTTTACTCGCGCTGGGCGGGCTGCTGTCGCGCGTCGCCTGGCTGCAGGTGATCAAGCCCGATCGACTGGTTAAAGAGGGCGATCTGCGCTCGCTGCGCGTGCAGGAAGTGCCGACGGCGCGCGGCATGATCAGCGACCGCGCCGGGCGTCCGCTGGCGGTCAGCGTACCGGTCAATGCTATCTGGGCCGATCCCAAAGAGCTGATTGGTCACGGCGGTGTCACCCTTGATAGCCGCTGGAAAGCGCTCTCAGATGCGCTGTCGATCCCGCTGGATCAGCTGGCCGCGCGCATTAACGCCAATCCCAAAGGACGCTTTATCTATCTGGCGCGTCAGGTTAACCCGGCCATTGGCGACTATGTGAAAAAACTGAAGCTGCCGGGTATCTATCTGCGCCAGGAGTCGCGCCGCTACTATCCGGCCGGTCAGGTCACCGCGCATCTGATTGGTTTCACCAACATCGACGGACAGGGCATCGAAGGGATTGAGAAAAGCTTCGACAAATGGCTCACGGGCGCGCCAGGCGAGCGAACGGTGCGTAAAGATCGCTTCGGGCGCGTCATTGAAGATATCTCGTCGGTCGACAGTCGTGCCGCACACAATCTGACGCTGAGTATTGATGAGCGACTGCAGGCGCTGGTCTATCGCGAGCTCAATAATGCGGTCGCCTTTAACAAAGCAGAGTCGGGCACGGCGGTGCTGGTCGATGTCAGCACGGGCGAAGTGCTGGCCATGGCAAACAGCCCCGCCTACAACCCGAATAACCTCAGCAATACGCCAAAAGATGTCATGCGCAACCGCGCCATCACCGATATTTTTGAGCCGGGCTCAACGGTGAAGCCCATGGTGGTGATGACCGCGCTGCAGCGTGGGGTGGTGAAAGAGAACAGCGTACTGAACACCGTGCCATACCGCGTAAACGGTCATGAGATCAAAGATGTGGCGCGCTATAACGAACTGACCCTGACCGGGGTCTTACAGAAGTCGAGTAACGTCGGGGTTTCACGTCTGGCGTTAGCGATGCCCTCCTCAGCGCTGGTAGATACTTACGCGCGCTTTGGACTGGGTAAACCGACCAATTTGGGGCTGGTCGGGGAAAGCAGTGGCTTATACCCTCAAAAACAACGGTGGTCTGACATAGAGAGGGCCACCTTCTCTTTCGGCTACGGGCTAATGGTAACGCCGTTACAGTTAGCGCGAGTCTACGCAACGATTGGCAGCTACGGTATCAATCGTCCTCTCTCCATTACCAAAGTGGATCCGCCGGTTGCGGGTGAGCGCGTCTTTCCGGAGAACCTGGTCAGAACGGTAATGCATATGATGGAGAGCGTGGCGCTGCCCGGCGGCGGTGGGGTAAAAGCCGCTATCAAAGGATATCGCATTGCGATTAAAACCGGCACCGCGAAAAAGGTCGGTCCCGATGGCCGCTACGTCAATAAGTATATCGCCTACACCGCCGGTGTGGCACCAGCCAGCCAGCCGCGTTTTGCGCTGGTCGTGGTGATTAACGATCCGCAGGCCGGTAAATATTATGGCGGTGCCGTCTCTGCGCCGGTGTTTGGCGCCATCATGGGCGGCGTATTGCGCACCATGAATATTGAGCCGGACGCACTGCCTGTCGTGGATAAAAACGAATTAGTGAAGAACAGAAGTGAGGCATCAAGTGACAGATCGTAACCTGCGCGATTTACTGGCCCCCTGGGTGGCCGGCGCGCCGGCGCGTCCCCTTCGTGACATGACGCTGGACAGCCGCGCGGCGGCGGCCGGCGATCTGTTTATCGCCGTAGCGGGCCATCATGCTGATGGCCGGCGCTTTATTCCGCAGGCCATTGCGCAGGGCGTTGCCGCCGTGATTGCCGAAGCGGAAGGCGAGGCCAGTGACGGCGATATCCGTGAACTGCACGGCGTGCCGGTGATCTATCTGGCGCAGCTGCCGCAGCGCCTCTCCGCGCTGGCGGGACGCTTTTATCAGCAGCCGGGCAGCAAGCTGAAGCTGGCAGGCGTTACCGGGACGAATGGCAAGACCACCACCACCCAGCTGATTGCGCAGTGGGCTAACCTGCTGGGCGAAACGGGCGCGGTGATGGGTACCGTGGGTAACGGCCTGTATGGCCAGCTGCTGCCAGCAGAGAATACCACCGGCTCGGCCGTTGAGGTTCAGCATATCCTGCACGACTTAGTGGGGCAGGGCGCCACCCTGGCAGCGATGGAGGTCTCGTCGCATGGCCTGGTACAGCACCGCGTGGCGGCATTGCCGTTTGCGGCGGCGGTATTTACCAATCTGAGCCGCGACCATCTCGACTACCACGGTGACATGCAAAGCTATGAGTCAGCCAAGTGGCTGCTCTTTTCTGAACATCAGATCGGTGACGCAATCATCAACGCTGATGACGAGACCGGCTATCGCTGGCTGCAGCAGCTGCCCGATGCGGTCGCGGTAACCATGGCAAACAACCTGCCATCCGGCTGGCACGGGCGCTGGCTCCATGCCACTGAGGTCGCGTATCACGACGGTGGCGCACGCGTGCGCTTCAGCTCCAGCTGGGGAGATGGCTCTTTTGACAGCCGCCTGATGGGCGCCTTTAACGTCAGCAACCTGCTGCTGGCGCTGGCCACGCTGCTGACAATGGACTATCCGCTGGAGAGCTTAGTGGCAACCGCTGCAGACCTGCAGCCGGTATGCGGACGCATGGAAGTCTTCAGTGCAGCGGGCAAAGCCACCGTTGTGGTGGATTACGCGCACACCCCGGATGCGCTGGAGAAAGCGCTGGAAGCGGCGCGCCTTCACTGTAAGGGCCAGCTCTGGTGCGTATTCGGCTGCGGCGGCGACCGCGACAAAGGCAAACGTCCGCTGATGGGGGCGATTGCTGAACAGTTTGCTGACGTGGTGGTGATTACCGATGACAATCCGCGCAGCGAAGATCCCGCCGCGATTGTGGACGATATTCTGACCGGACTGCTCGATCCGGGTCGCGCACGCGTCGTGCCTGGCCGGGCGCAGGCGGTGACCAGCGCCGTGATGCAGGCAAAAGCTGATGATATCGTGCTGGTCGCCGGCAAGGGACATGAAGATTATCAGATTATCGGCAATCGTCGTCTCGATTACTCGGACCGCGACACCGTCGCCCGACTGCTGGGAGTAATGGCATGATCCCGATTACGCTGCAAACGCTGGCTGACATCAGCGGCGGTACGCTGCACGGCAGCGATGCGACCCTGCATGAAGTCACGACCGACACCCGTAAAGTCACCGCAGGCTGCCTGTTTGTGGCGCTGGTGGGTGAGCGTTTTGACGCGCACGACTTTGCTGAGCAGGCGATGAACAGCGGTGCGCAGGCGCTGCTGGTGAGCCGGCAGTTACCGGTTGCGCTGCCGCAGGTGGTGGTGGCTGATACGCGCATTGCGTTTGGCCAGCTTGGTGCCTGGGTACGTCAGCAGTCGACTGCGCGCGTCGTTGCGCTGACCGGCTCATCGGGTAAAACCTCAGTGAAAGAGATGACGGCGGCAATTTTACGCCAGTGTGGCGAAACGCTCTACACCGCCGGTAACCTGAATAACGACTACGGCGTGCCGATGACGCTGCTGCGTCTGACAGCGGCACATCAGTACGCGGTGATTGAGCTTGGCGCTAATCACCAGGGCGAAATAGCCTACACCACGGCGCTGGTACAGCCGGAGACCGCGCTGGTCAACAATCTTGCAGCGGCGCATCTCGAAGGTTTTGGTTCACTGGCAGGCGTGGCGAAAGCCAAAGGCGAAATCTTTGCCGGTTTACCGCTGCACGGCACGGCGATTGTAAACGCCGACAGTCACGATCTCGCTAACTGGCAGCCCTATTTTGCCGGCAGAACGCTGTGGCACTTTTCGCCGCAGCCGCTGACTGATGCGGAGTTCCGCGCCAGCGATATCGTACTGCGGCCTGACGTGACCTGCTTTACGCTGCACACGCCGCGCGGAGATATCGCTATCGAACTGCCGCTGCCGGGCCGCCATAATATTGCCAACGCGCTGGCCGCCGCAGCACTGGCCCTGTCGGTCGACGCACCGCTGACCGCCATCCAGTCCGGCCTGAAAATGCTGCAGCCGGTGCCGGGACGTCTCTTCCCGGTGCGTCTCTCGGCGACACAGTTGCTGCTGGATGACAGTTATAACGCAAACGTGGGTTCGATGACGGCCGCCGCGCAGGTGCTGGGTGAGATGCCCGGCTTCCGCGTTATGGTGGTAGGCGATATGGGCGAGCTGGGCGAGGAAGCGGAAGCGTGCCACCGTCAGGTGGGCGCCGCAGCACAGGCTGCCGGCGTGGATGCCGTGCTCAGCACCGGTCAGCTCAGCCACTTTATCAGCGACAGCAGCGGCAGAGGCCAGCATTTTGCCAGCAAAGCCGCGCTGATCGCCCATCTGCAGGCGCTGCTCGCGCAGCATCCTGAGATCACTATTTTAGTTAAAGGTTCACGTAGTGCCGCCATGGAGCAGGTAGTACAGGGACTGAAGGAGAAAGGAACATGCTAGTCTGGCTGGCCGAACATCTGGTCGCATTTTATTCCGGTTTTAACGTCTTTTCCTATCTGACGTTTCGCGCCATTGTCAGCCTGCTGACCGCTCTGTTTATCTCATTATGGATGGGACCGCGCCTGATCGCCTGGCTGCAGAAGCTGCAGATTGGCCAGGTGGTACGTAATGATGGCCCGGAGTCGCACTTCAGCAAGCGCGGCACGCCGACCATGGGCGGCATCATGATCCTGACATCGATCACCATCTCCGTACTGATGTGGGCCTATCCTTCCAATCCCTATGTCTGGTGTGTACTGGTGGTACTGCTGGGCTTTGGCGCCATTGGCTTTGTTGACGACTACCGTAAAGTGGTGCGCAAAGATACCAAAGGGCTTATCGCGCGCTGGAAATATTTCTGGATGTCGGTGATCTCACTCGGCGTGGCATTTGCGCTGTTTGTGGCTGGCAAAGATACGCCTGCCACGCAGCTGGTGGTGCCCTTCTTTAAAGATGTGATGCCGCAGCTGGGTCTGTTTTATGTGGTGCTGGCCTACTTTGTCATTGTGGGCACCGGCAACGCCGTGAACCTTACCGATGGTCTTGATGGCCTGGCAATTATGCCAACGGTGTTTGTCGCTGCCGGTTTTGCGCTGGTCGCCTGGGCAACCGGCAACGTGAAGTTTGCTGAATATCTGCATATCCCCTATCTGCGTCACGCGGGTGAGCTGGTTATTGTCTGCACCGCGATTGTCGGGGCCGGGCTCGGGTTCCTGTGGTTTAACACCTATCCGGCACAGGTTTTCATGGGTGACGTCGGGTCACTGGCGCTGGGCGGCGCGCTGGGCACGCTGGCGGTGCTGCTGCGTCAGGAGTTTCTGCTGGTGATTATGGGTGGCGTATTTGTGGTTGAAACGCTGTCGGTGATCCTGCAGGTCGGCTCCTTTAAACTGCGCGGCCAGCGTATTTTCCGCATGGCGCCTATTCATCACCACTATGAACTCAAGGGCTGGCCGGAACCGCGCGTTATCGTGCGCTTCTGGATTATTTCGCTGATGCTGGTGCTGATTGGCCTGGCTACGCTGAAGGTGCGTTAATCATGGCTGACTATCGGGGCAGAAACGTTGTCATTATCGGGCTGGGTATTACCGGCCTCTCCTGTGTCGATTTCTTCCTGGGGCAGGGCGTTACGCCACGCGTCATGGATACCCGTCTCTCACCGCCAGGCCTGGATAAGCTGCCGGAGCAGGTAGCGTGTCATACCGGCAGTATCAACAGCGACTGGCTACTGGCCGCCGATCTGATTGTCGCCAGCCCCGGCATTGCGCTGGCGCACCCGGCGCTGAGCGAAGCAGCGGACGCTGGTATTGAGATCGTGGGGGATATTGAGCTTTTCTGCCGCGAAGCGCAGGCGCCGGTTGTGGCCATCACCGGCTCCAACGGTAAAAGCACGGTCACTACGCTGGTGGGCGAAATGGCCCGCGCAGCAGGCTGGGCGGTGGGCGTGGGTGGCAACATCGGCTTGCCGGCGCTGACGCTGCTGAAATCGCCCGTGCAGCTCTATGTGCTGGAGCTCTCCAGCTTTCAGCTGGAAACCACACACAGTCTGAAAGCAGCAGCTGCCACGATCCTCAACGTGACGGAAGATCATATGGATCGCTATCCGCTGGGCATGCAGCAGTATCGCGCCGCCAAGTTACGTATTTATGAAAACGCGGCGATTTGTGTCGTTAATGCCGATGATGGCATGACTATGCCAGTGCGCGGCGCCGATCGGCGCTGTATCAGCTTTGGTGTCGACCTGGGCGATTATCATCTGACCCGGCAGCAGGGCAGTACCTGGCTGCGCGCCCAGGGTGAAAAGATCCTGAACACCGCTGAGATGAAGCTGGTGGGGCAGCACAACTACACTAACGCGCTGGCTGCGCTGGCGCTGGCAGATGCAGTGGCTATCCCGCGCGCGTCGAGCCTGAAAGCGCTGACGACCTATAGCGGTCTGCCGCACCGCTTCCAGCTAGTACATGAAGCGCGCGGCGTGCGCTGGGTCAACGATTCCAAAGCCACCAACGTTGGCAGTACCGAAGCGGCGCTGCAGGGATTACAGGTAGCGGGCACGCTCTGGCTGCTGCTCGGCGGCGACGGCAAAGGCGCGGATTTCTCACCGCTGGCGCGTTATCTGCAGGGCGAGAATATCCGCCTGTTCTGTTACGGCCGCGATGGCGATGCGCTGGCCGCGCTGCGGCCAGAGGTGGCGACACGTACCGAAACGCTGCAGCAGGCGGTCGCACAGATTGCGGCGGCGGCTCAGTCTGGTGACATGGTGCTGCTTTCTCCCGCCTGTGCCAGTCTCGATCAGTTTCGTAATTTTGAGCAGCGCGGCGATCTCTTCGCGCAGCTGGCGAAGGAGTCTGGCTGATGCGTATACCCGGAACCGCCATTGCCAGTTTCCTCTCCGTGCGTCTGCGCGACTGGGTTATGGGCGCACGCGATGGCGACGACGCACCGGTGGTGCTTTACGATCGCACGCTCTTATGGCTGACGTTTGGTCTGGCTATCATCGGGTTTGTGATGGTGACGTCCGCCTCCATGCCGGTAGGACAGCGTCTGAACGACGATCCCTTCTACTTTGCCAAGCGCGACGCGTTTTATATTGTGCTGGCACTCGGTATGGCGCTGGTCACCCTGCGTATACCGATGGATTTCTGGCAGCGCTACAGCAACGCCATGCTGGTGGCGTCCGTGCTGATGCTGCTGATTGTGCTGGTCGTGGGCAGCTCGGTGAACGGGGCATCGCGCTGGATTGCGCTGGGGCCGCTGCGTATCCAGCCAGCGGAACTCTCAAAGCTCTCGCTGTTCTGCTATCTCGCCAGCTATCTGGTGCGCAAAGTGGAAGAGGTGCGTAACAACTTCTGGGGATTCTGTAAGCCGATGGGCGTGATGGTGATCCTCGCCGTACTGCTGCTGGCGCAGCCGGACCTCGGGACGGTGGTTGTGCTGTTTGTGACCACGCTGGCGATGCTGTTTCTCGCGGGTGCCAAACTGTGGCAATTCCTTGCGATCATCGGCTCCGGTATCTTTGCCGTGGTGCTGCTGATTATCGCTGAACCCTATCGTATGCGCCGCGTCACCTCGTTCTGGAATCCGTGGGAAGATCCGTTTGGCAGCGGCTATCAGCTGACGCAGTCGCTGATGGCGTTTGGCCGCGGTGAATTCTGGGGGCAGGGGCTGGGTAACTCAGTGCAAAAGCTGGAGTATCTGCCGGAGGCGCACACCGATTTTATCTTCTCGATAATCGGTGAGGAGCTCGGTTATGTCGGTGTGGTTTTAGCCCTGTTAATGGTATTCTTCGTCGCTTTTCGCGCGATGTCGATTGGCCGTCGCGCCCTTGAGCTGGACCAGCGTTTTTCCGGCTTTCTCGCCTGCTCAATTGGCGTCTGGTTTAGCTTCCAGGCACTGGTTAACGTCGGCGCGGCAGCCGGTATGCTGCCGACAAAAGGCCTGACGCTGCCGCTGATCAGCTACGGGGGATCGAGTCTGATTATTATGTCGACCGCCATCGTATTTTTACTGCGTATCGATTATGAAACGCGCCTGGCGAAAGCGCAGGCGTTTACCCGAGGTGCCCGATGAGTAGCAAACGGCTGATGGTCATGGCTGGCGGAACCGGCGGACATGTGTTTCCCGGTCTGGCAGTGGCACATCATCTGATGGAGCAGGGCTGGCAGGTACGCTGGCTGGGAACGGCTGACCGGATGGAAGCGGATCTGGTACCGAAACACGGTATTGAGATCGACTTCATCCGCATCAGCGGACTGCGCGGCAAAGGGATCAAAGCGCTGCTGCTGGCCCCGGTACGTATTTTCAACGCCTGGCGTCAGGCGCGCCGCATCATGAAACAGTGGCAGCCCGACGTGGTACTGGGCATGGGCGGCTATGTCTCCGGGCCGGGTGGTCTGGCGGCATGGAGCTGCGGTATCCCGGTCGTGCTCCACGAACAGAACGGTATCGCCGGACTCACTAATAAGTGGCTGGCAAAAATTGCCACCAAAGTGATGCAGGCGTTTCCCGGGGCGTTCCCTGCAGCCGATATTGTCGGCAACCCGGTGCGCACCGATGTGCTGGCGCTGCCGTCGCCGGCTGAACGCCTGCGCGATCGCAGCGGTCCGCTGCGGGTGCTGGTCGTTGGCGGCAGTCAGGGCGCCCGGATCCTGAACCAGACGCTGCCTCAGGTCGCCGCCGAACTGGGCGACGCCATTACCCTCTGGCATCAGACCGGCAGAGGCGGCCAGGCGATAGTGCAGCAGGCGTACCAGGCGGCAGGTCAGCCGCAGCATAAGGTCACAGAATTTATTGACGATATGGCCGCTGCCTACGCCTGGGCGGACGTAGTGGTATGTCGCTCAGGTGCGCTGACGGTGAGCGAAATTGCTGCGGCAGGTCTGCCGGCTATTTTCGTGCCGTTTCAGCATAAAGATCGCCAGCAATACTGGAATGCGCTGCCGCTGGAAAACGCGGGCGCGGCCAGAATTTTTGAGCAGCCGCAGTTTACTGCGGAAGGGGTGGCGGAGACGCTGCGCCAGTGGGACCGCGCGACGCTGCTGACCATGGCTGAACAGGCCCGTCAGGTTGCGATTCCGGATGCCACCGAACGCGTTGCCCGCGAAGTGGCGCGCGCTGCAAAGTAACTTTTCGGGCCTGATGAATAGGCCTGCATCCGTATGCGGGTGCGAACAGGAAAACAGGTAACAGAGAGCGATGAATACACAACAACTGGCAAAACTGCGTTCAATTGTGCCCGAGATGCGACGCGTCCGGCACATCCACTTTGTTGGCATCGGCGGTGCCGGCATGGGCGGTATTGCCGAAGTGTTGGCGAATGAAGGATATCACATCAGCGGATCCGATCTGGCGCCCAACGCGGTGACCCAGCATCTTGCTTCGCTGGGGGCGACTATCTATTTTAACCATCGTCCGGAGAACGTCACCGACGCGAGCGTGGTCGTGGTGTCAACCGCGGTGGCGCAGGATAATCCCGAGCTGGTGGCGGCGCGCGAGCAGCGTATTCCGGTGATCCGCCGCGCAGAGATGCTGGCCGAGCTGATGCGTTTCCGCCACGGCATCGCCATTGCCGGTACGCACGGTAAAACCACCACCACCGCCATGGTCACCAGTATCTATGCGGAAGGCGGTCTGGATCCG
>Ga0209370_1001573_pt1 | contig 19544 bp, 17 predicted proteins | sample AgamicAtPrz_FD_187164 | JGI IMG/M metagenome (GOLD analysis project Ga0209370, IMG submission 187164) | Agave microbial communities from Guanajuato, Mexico - At.P.rz (SPAdes) (version 2) | ecosystem: Host-associated > Plants > Phyllosphere > Phylloplane/Leaf | place: Guanajuato, Mexico... | reverse complement strand
CCTGGTTCGAATCCAGGTCCCCCAGCCAATCCGATATGTTTTCGTGGATACGCGTTAACAGATGGGATATCGCCAAGCGGTAAGGCACCGGTTTTTGATACCGGCATTCCCTGGTTCGAATCCAGGTATCCCAGCCAGCATCGGGAAAAGCAGTAAAGCAGTATTATGGCTACGTAGCTCAGTCGGTTAGAGCACATCACTCATAATGATGGGGTCACAGGTTCGATTCCCGTCGTAGCCACCAGATAATTGGGGTGTCGCCAAGCGGTAAGGCACTGGTTTCTGATACCAGCATTCCGGGGTTCGAATCCCTGCACCCCAGCCATACAAAGACAATTTGATCAAACACCTATTGGGGTGTCGCCAAGCGGTAAGGCACTGGTTTCTGATACCAGCATTCCGGGGTTCGAATCCCTGCACCCCAGCCAAATTGCACAACAGGCCCGCTTTTGCGGGCTTTGTTGTTTCTGACGTTCTGAAACGGCAGGGCTGACTGCCGGCGCGCCAGCAGTCAGCGTGAGTCAGGTCAGAGTCCCAGCGCGTAGCGCAGCGCACGACGCTTCAGGCCGCCGGCGCGCTCTGCCGCCATCAACCCCAGATTACGCGCCAGGCGCAGCGGCGGCAGCGAGTTGCTGAACGCAAAATAGAACAGATCCATACCACCCTGCATCAGCAGATTATCGCGATAGCGTTCACGCTGATAGCGCTGCAGCACCGCCATTGCTGACCACGTCTGCGCCTGACTGCGCGCCTCAGTGAGCACATTAATCAGCGCATCCACGTCGCGATAGCCCAGGTTAACGCCCTGCCCCGCCAGCGGATTAATCGTATGCGCAGCATCGCCCACCAGCGCCAGCCCCGGCATGACGTAGCGCGTGGCATGACGCCGGACCAGCGGAAACGACGCCGCGCTCTTTATCTGAAAACGGCCGAGACGGGCCGGGAAATTCAGCTTTACCTCTTTCTCCAGCTGGCTCAGCGGCAGCGCCTGCAGCTGACGGATACGCGCGGGTGCGTCATACCACACCAGCGATGCATGCTGGTCAAAAAGCGGCAGAAAAGCTCGCGGCCCCTGCGGCGTAAACTGCTGCCAGGTAGCATCACCCGCCGGATGCTCACACTCAGTACTGATAAGCATGCAGGATTGCGCGTAGTTCCAGCCGTGCACGCCAATGCCTGCCAGCTGCCGCACCCGCGAGTTAGCGCCATCCGCGCCAACCACCAGCCGGGCATCAAGCGGTGCGCCCTGGTCCAGGGTGATGTGCCAGCCACCGCTATGCGGCTGCAGATCCTGAAGCGTTGCCGGGCACAGCAGCGCAACACCATCCTGCTGCATCTGCTCCCACAGCGCCCGCTGCAACACGCGGTTTTCTACCATATAGCCAAGCACCGGCAGCCCCAGCGATGCTGCATCAAACGTGACGTGCGCACTCTGCCACTCCCAGGTTTCCAGTTTGCGATAGGGCGCACTGCGCATCGTCTCTACGCGCGCCCAGGCGCCCAGCTGCTGCAGTAGCGCAACTGAAGAAGCACCAATCGCGGAGATGCGGATATCAGGCTCGCAGCTGCTCTCAAACGGCTCAGGTTCTGCACGCTCAATGACAGCGACGCGGAACTGCTGCTGCGCCAGCCCGCACGCCAGCGCCGCCCCCACCATGCCACCTCCGACGATGACCACGTCATACTGTCTCTCCTGCATCAATCCTCACCTTTCCTGTTGCCCTGACGCCCCACGGCGTTTGCTGATAAACAAAGTGTACCGGAAATCATCCGTAAGGGGGCTGACCCGCTGCCACATCTTTTTGTGCCCGCGCTGCCCGCAGCAGCCTGGCTGTCAAGCTGGTGCGCGAAGTATGACAGGTACGCTGGTCACATCCCCCCCAAAGCATTACACTATGCCCCCTGCACTTCCCTGCTCAGATTCAATGGCTGGTTCAATGACCAAAAAACTGCATATCAAAACCTGGGGCTGTCAGATGAATGAGTATGATTCATCTAAGATGGCTGACCTGCTGAACAGCACGCACGGCTACACTCTGACGGAGGAAGCCGAAGACGCAGATGTTCTGCTGCTTAATACCTGCTCTATCCGTGAGAAAGCGCAGGAGAAAGTCTTTCACCTGTTAGGGCGCTGGAAAAAGCTCAAAGCGGCCAATCCCGATCTTATCATCGGCGTGGGCGGCTGCGTGGCGTCGCAGGAAGGCGATAAACTGCGCCAGCGTGCACAGTGTGTTGATATCGTCTTTGGACCACAGACGCTGCATCGCCTGCCGGAAATGATCAATCAGGTACGCGGTAATAAAAGCCCGGTAGTTGACGTCAGCTTCCCGGAAATTGAAAAATTTGACCGTCTGCCGGAACCGCGCGCTGAAGGCCCGACGGCTTTTGTCTCCATCATGGAAGGCTGCAATAAATATTGCACTTTCTGCGTGGTGCCTTATACCCGCGGCGAAGAAGTCAGCCGTCCCTGCGACGATATCCTGCTGGAAATCGCTCAGCTGGCCGCTCAGGGTGTGCGCGAGGTCAACCTGCTGGGTCAGAACGTCAACGCCTATCGCGGCGCAACCTTTGATGACCAGATCTGCACGTTTGCTGAGCTGCTGCGCCTCGTCGCCGCCATTGATGGTATCGACCGCATCCGCTTTACCACCAGCCATCCGATTGAGTTCACCGATGACATCATTGATGTCTATCGTGATACGCCAGAGCTGGTGAGCTTCCTGCATCTGCCGGTCCAGAGCGGCGCTGACCGTATTCTGACGCTGATGAAGCGGGCGCACACTGCGCTGGAGTACAAAGCAATTATTCGCAAGCTGCGCGCAGCACGTCCTGATATCGAAATCAGCTCTGATTTTATCATCGGTTTCCCGGGTGAAACTCAGCACGACTTCGAACAGACCATGAAGCTGATCCACGACGTTAACTTTGACACCAGCTACAGCTTTATCTACTCCGCCCGCCCGGGTACGCCTGCGGCTGACCTGCCAGACGACGTGCCGGAAGAGGAGAAAAAGCAGCGTCTTTATATTCTGCAGGATCGTATCCAGCAGCAGGCGATGGCGATCAGCCGCCGTATGGTGGGTACCGTTCAGCGTATTCTGGTTGAGGGCACATCACGTAAAAATGTGATGGAACTGACCGGCCGTACTGAAAATAACCGCGTGGTGAACTTTGAAGGCTCAGTGAACATGATTGGCAAATTTGTCGATGTTGAAATCGTTGACGTTTATGCCAACTCACTGCGCGGCGTGGTCGTACGCACTGAAGATCGCATGGGACTGCGCGTGGCGCAGAGTCCGGCGGCCGTCATTGCCCGTACCCGCAAAGAGGATGAAACCGGCGTCGGCCTGTATCAACCCTGACAGTTAATCACTGTGCGGCAGCACGCAGCGTGCTGCCGCCTGTTTCATCCGCTACCCCTTGCATTCTGCAGCAGTCGCCCAAATATCTTTCCCTGCGCTTGCGTCCTGATGCTGTCCCATAAATAATTTTGTCATACGCTTATGACGCGCACGCGCGGCATCCATACACTTTTTCAACTGGCCCTGTGTGACCCAAAGGATTCAATTGAATATCGAAACTCGTGAAATCGCCCTGGAACCCGCCGACAACCAGCGTCTGATGAGCCTGTGCGGTCCGTTTGATGACAATGTGAAGCAGCTGGAACGCCGTCTGGGCATCGAAATCAACCGCCGCGACAACCATTTTAAGCTGGTGGGCCGCGCGCTCAGCGTGGAGGCCGCCGCGCATATCCTGCGTACGCTGTATGTGGATACTGCCCCGGTACGCGGCCATATTCCGGATATCGAACCGGATCACATCCATCTGGCCATTAAAGAGAGCCGGGTGCTGGAGCAGACCGCTGAAAGCGTGCCGGAGTATGGCAAAGCGGTAAACATTAAAACCAAACGCGGTGTGATTAAGCCGCGCACGCCGAATCAGGCGCAGTACATCGCCAACATCCTCGACCACGATATCACCTTTGGTATCGGCCCGGCAGGTACCGGTAAAACCTATCTTGCGGTTGCCGCCGCGGTTGATGCGCTGGAGCGCCAGGAGATTCGTCGTATCCTGCTGACCCGCCCGGCGGTAGAAGCGGGTGAAAAACTGGGCTTTCTGCCTGGCGATCTGAGCCAGAAGGTCGATCCCTATCTGCGCCCGCTTTATGACGCGCTGTTTGAGATGCTCGGCTTTGAACGGGTTGAAAAGCTGATGGAGCGCAACGTGATTGAGGTCGCACCGCTCGCCTATATGCGCGGTCGTACGCTGAATGATGCGTTTGTGATCCTCGATGAGAGCCAGAACACCACCATTGAACAGATGAAGATGTTCCTGACGCGCATCGGCTTTAACTCCAAAGCGGTGATCACCGGTGACGTGACGCAGATTGACCTGCCGCGCAGCACCAAGTCGGGTTTGCGCCACGCGATTGAAGTGCTGGCTGACGTCGAAGAGATCAGCTTTAACTTCTTCCACAGCGAAGATGTGGTACGCCATCCGGTAGTGGCACGTATTGTGAACGCTTATGAAGCCTGGGAAGAGGCGGATCAGAAGCGTCGTGATAAACTGGCGGAAGAGCGTAAACGGGAGTCGCTGGCCGCACAGGCTGTGCACTCCACACCACCACAGGAGCCGTCATGAGTACGGTAGTACTGGATTTACAGCAGGCCTGCGCCGACGCGCACGGCCTGCCGGAAGAAACCGCTTTTCAGCGCTGGCTGGAAGCGGCCGTTACCCCCTTTCAGCCAGAAAGCGAGGTCACGATTCGCCTGGTTGATGAAGCGGAGAGTCACGAGCTAAACCTGACTTATCGCGGCAAAGACAAGCCGACCAACGTGCTCTCTTTTCCTTTTGAAGCGCCGCCAGGAATTGAGCTGCCGCTGCTGGGTGATTTAATTATCTGTCGCCAGGTGGTTGAGCAGGAAGCGGCTGAACAGGGTAAAAGCACTGAAGCACACTGGGCACACATGGTCGTACACGGCACGCTGCATCTGCTGGGCTATGACCATATTGAAGACAGTGAAGCCGAAGAGATGGAGGCGCTGGAGACTGAGATAATGCTTGCTCTTGGTTATCCTGACCCGTACATTTCGGAGAAAGAAGACGCCTGAGCCGTGGGTTCAGGCTACTGTGCTGCCGGCGGGACGCGGGCAGCTATCCTTATCTAACAGCGAGATCGTAATTAAAACGCCATGAGCGACGACCATTCTCAAAACAACGACGCCCCCAGTAGTAAAAAGGGCTTCTTTTCCCTGCTGCTTAGCCAGCTGTTTCACGGTGAACCTAAAAATCGTGATGAACTGCTGGGTCTGATCCGTGATTCTGAACAAAAAGAGCTGATTGACCAGGATACCCGCGACATGCTGGAAGGGGTGCTCGACATCGCCGAACAGCGCGTACGCGATATCATGATCCCACGCTCACAGATGATCACCCTGAAGCGCAATCAGAGTCTGGAAGAGTGCCTGGCCGTGATTATTGAATCTGCGCACTCCCGTTTTCCGGTCATCAGCGAAGATAAAGATCACGTTGAAGGCATTCTGATGGCGAAAGATCTGCTGCCGTTTATGAGCAGCAGCGCTGAGCCCTTCAGTATGGAAAAGGTGCTGCGTCCTGCGGTAGTGGTACCGGAAAGCAAGCGCGTTGACCGCATGCTGAAAGAGTTCCGCTCGCAGCGCTATCATATGGCGATTGTTATTGATGAGTTTGGTGGCGTATCTGGCCTGGTGACCATCGAAGATATTCTGGAGCTGATTGTCGGCGAAATCGAAGATGAGTATGACGACGAAGAAGATCGCGACATCCGTCAGCTGAATCGCCATACCTACACGGTACGCGCGCTGACGCCGATTGAAGATTTCAACGAGGCGTTCGGCACCGATTTCAGCGATGACGAAGTGGATACGATTGGCGGTCTGGTTATGCAGGGCTTTGGCCACCTTCCGGCTCGCGGCGAGAGTATCACTATTGATGGCTACCACTTCAAAGTCGCTATGGCGGACAGCCGTCGTATTATTCAGGTGCATGTGAAAATTCCGGAAGATTCTCCACAACCGCAACTCGAAGACGAATAACTTTATGGCATCTGCCTCTCTTTTTTCCCGCCAGCGGGTGCGTCTGCTGCTGGCGCTGATAGCGGGTGCCACCGGCACCCTCGCCTTTTCTCCTTACGATTTCTGGCCTGCGGCGCTTATCTCCCTGGCGGGTTTGCAGGTATTACTGCTAAACCGTCGCCCTGCCCAGGCTGCAGCGCTTGGCTTTACATGGGGCTTTGGCCTGTTTGGCAGCGGCATTAACTGGGTCTATGTCAGCATCGCTACCTTTGGCGGTATGCCCGGGCCGGTAAACGTCTTTCTGGTGCTGCTGCTGGCAGCATATCTGGCGCTCTATCCGCTGCTGTTTGCCGTGGTGCTCAACCGCTTCTGGCCGCGCGCTACCCTATGGCGGCTGGCGCTGGCGGCGCCGGCGTTATGGCAAATCAGTGAGTTTCTGCGCGGCTGGGTCCTGACGGGTTTCCCCTGGCTGCAGTTTGGCTACAGCCAGATTGACGGTCCGCTGAAAGGTATTGCGCCGCTTGCGGGCGTAGAGACCATTACCTTCCTGCTGATGATGATTGCCGGCCTGCTGGTCTTTGCCCTGCATCAGCGCAGTCTGAAAAGCCTGATTGTTGCCGCAGCCCTGCTGCTGCTGCCGTGGCCGCTGCGTATGCTGCACTGGTATCAGCCGCTGCCGGCACGCAGCGTGGATGTGGCGATGGTACAGGGTAATATCCCGCAATCGATGAAGTGGGATCCGCAGCAGCTGCGCGACACGCTGCGCGTCTATACCAGCTACAGTCAGCCCTATATCGGCAGTGCGCCGCTGATTATCTGGCCTGAATCGGCTATTACCGATCTCGAAAGTAGCCAGCAGCCCTTTTTACAGGCGCTGGACGCGGAACTGCGCGCGCGCGGCAGCAGTTTGATCACCGGCATTGTTGACTCACGCGTTGAGGGTGATAACCGCTATCACGACTATAACTCCGTCATCGTGCTCGGTGGCAAACAGCCTTATAACTACCAGAGCCGTAACCGCTATCAGAAAAATCACCTGGTGCCGTTCGGCGAGTTTGTGCCGCTGGAGAGCCTGCTTCGTCCGCTGGCGCCGTTCTTCGATCTGCCCATGTCCTCTTTTAGCCGCGGTGCTTACATCCAGCCACAGCTGAACGTGGCGGGTTATAACCTCACCAGCGCCATCTGCTATGAAATCGTTCTGGGCGAACAGGTACGTGCCAACTTCCGGCCAGATACCAACTTCCTGCTGACGGTTTCAAATGACGCCTGGTTCGGCCACTCGATCGGCCCGTGGCAGCATTTTCAGATGGCGCGTATGCGTGCGCTTGAGCTGGGACGCCCGCTGCTGCGCTCGACAAACAATGGCGTTACGGCCGTGGTCAACGCCGACGGCGACGTTGAAAAGATGATCCCGCAGTTTACCCGCCGGGTACTGGAGGCGCGCGTAACGCCCGCTGCAGGCGAAACGCCTTATGCGCGCAGCGGTATCTGGCCGGTCTGGTTACTGACGCTGGCAGCGATCACCGCCGCCATTGCACGCCGACGCGTCTGACCCTCGCGTCTCTTCGAAAGCGAAGCCACGGCTTCGCTTTTTTTTGCCTTTTTGCTGAAACATTCTCCTGCAATGCTGCGTAATGTGGCACGAAGCTTGCTGCTAACCATAACGACAGCGGCGAATCCCGGCAGCAGGCTTGTTGTCGTGAATTTCACGCACTGTTAACGGGCATGATTGCGCACTGAAACAGCGCAAGGCAGCTACATTGCCTTGTAATGGTGCGGAGCGGCTCGCAAAAAACAAACTTTTTTGTTTCATTGCGTTAACATTTCGCTATGTTAGTCCCCTATCCTGTGCGCAGTTGCGCTAAAGGATTATTAAAAAAGCAGCAGGACACAGACATAACATCACGCTCTGCGCAGTTTTATTCTGCGCGACATTCACACGAAGGAGTTGGAACATGCAAATGCGCAAAGTGGCCTTATCACTTCTGCTGTTGGGAGCAGCAGCGGGCGCGGCTCAGGCAGAAGATTTCACCGGCACGCTGAAAAAGATTAACGACAGCGGCGTTATTGTCGTCGGCCATCGTGAGTCATCCGTTCCCTTTTCTTATTATGACAACCAGCAAAAAGTCGTCGGCTATTCGCAGGACTACTCCAGCGCCATTGTGGCAGCGATCAAAGCCAAACTGAATAAACCCGATCTGCAGATCAAGATGCTGCCAATTACCTCGCAGAACCGTATTCCTCTGCTGCAGAACGGCACCTACGATTTTGAATGTGGTTCCACGACAAACAACGTTGAGCGTCAGCAGCAGGCGGCCTTCTCAGACACCATCTTCATCATCGGCACCCGTTTACTGGTGAAAAAAGGCGGTGACATTAAAGATTTCACCGATTTGAAAGGCAAAACGGTTGTTGTCACCTCCGGTACCACCTCTGAAATTCTGCTGCGCAAGCTGAATGATGAGAAAAAGCTCGATATGCGCATTATCAGCGCTAAAGATCATGGCGATTCGTTCCGCACGCTGGAAACCGGACGTGCCGTCGCCTTTATGATGGATGATGCCCTGCTGGCCGGTGAGCGCGCCAAGGCGAAGAAGCCTGATAACTGGGAGATTACGGGTACCGCCCAATCCAAAGAGGCTTACGGCTGCATGCTGCGTAAAGACGATCCACAGTTCAAACAGCTGCTGGATGAGACCATTGCTAAGGCACAGACCTCCGGCGAAGCAACCAAATGGTTTGATAAATGGTTTAAACAGCCTATTCCGCCAAAAAATCTCAATCTGAATTTTGAACTCTCCTCCGATATGCAGGCCCTGTTTAAATCACCTAACGACAAGGCGCTGTAACGTAACAACGATAACAAGGGCGGCCAGGCTGCCCTCCTGATTGCTGAACATGCGGTACGGACAGACAGACTGCTGCAGGTCGTTCCCCTGCGGCAGGAAAAAAGAGACCGCTCAACAATCTTATGGGTAGCCTGGCTACCCTTTTTTACCGGAGCTCGTTATGGGTATCGACTGGAACTGGGGCATCTTTTTACAGCAGGCTCCGTTCGGCAATACGACCTACCTTGGCTGGCTGTGGTCCGGATTTCAGGTGACCGTCGCGGTCTCCTGCTGCGCCTGGATTATCGCCTTCCTGGTGGGATCGCTGTTTGGCATTCTGCGTACCGTACCGAATCGCCTGCTGGCTGCGATTGGCACCTGCTATGTAGAGCTGTTTCGTAATATCCCGCTGATTGTGCAGTTTTTCTTCTGGTATCTGGTGGCGCCGGAACTGGTTGGTGAAAAGCTCGGCATGTGGTTTAAGGCGGAGCTTGATCCAAACATTCAGTTCTTCCTCTCCTCCATGATCTGTCTCGGACTTTTTACCGCAGCGCGCGTCTGCGAGCAGGTGCGGGCGGCGATTCAGTCGCTGCCGCGCGGACAGAAAAATGCCGGACTGGCTATGGGGCTGACGCTGCCACAAACCTATCGTTATGTGCTGCTGCCTAACGCCTACCGGGTGATTGTGCCGCCGATGACCTCGGAAATGCTGAATCTGGTCAAGAACTCCGCCATCGCCTCCACGATTGGCCTGGTCGACCTGGCTGCTCAGGCGGGCAAGCTGCTCGACTACTCGGCGCACGCCTATGAGTCCTTTACCGCGATTACGCTCGCCTATGTCGGCATCAATCTGGTGATTATGCTGGTCATGGGTCTGGTCGAACGCAAAATTCGCCTGCCCGGCAACCTGGGAGGGAAATAATGTACGATTTTGACTGGAGCTCTATTCCGCCCAGCCTGCCCTACCTGCTTAACGGCATGGTGATTACGCTTAAAATTACCGCCGTCGCGGTGGTGTTCGGCATTATCTGGGGCACCATTCTGGCCGTTATGCGCCTCTCAACCTTTGCCCCGGTACGCTGGTTTGCAAAACTCTACGTCAACCTGTTCCGTTCAGTCCCTTTGGTGATGGTACTGCTGTGGTTCTATCTGGTCGTGCCGAGTTTTCTGCAGCAGGTGCTGGGCCTGTCGCCGCAGACGGATATTCGTCTTATCTCTGCCATGGTGGCCTTTGCGCTGTTTGAGGCTGCGTACTATTCAGAGATTATTCGCGCGGGTATCCAGAGCATCTCACGCGGACAATCCAATGCCGCACTGGCGCTCGGCATGACGCAGTGGCAATCAATGAAGCTGATTATTCTGCCGCAGGCGTTTCGCGCCATGGTGCCGCTGCTGCTTACTCAGGGCATTGTGCTGTTCCAGGATACCTCACTGGTCTATGTACTGAGCCTGGCTGATTTTTTCCGCACCGCCTCTACCATTGGCGAGCGCGATGGTACCCAGGTAGAAATGGTTCTGTTTGCCGGTCTGGTCTATTTCGCGATCAGCCTGAGCGCGTCGTTGCTGGTTAGCTATCTGAAAAGAAAAAGGACAGTTTAAATGATTAGCCTGAAAAATGTTTCTAAGTGGTATGGGCACTTTCAGGTGCTGACCGACTGCTCAACCGAGGTAAAAAAAGGAGAAGTGGTGGTGGTCTGCGGGCCCTCGGGCTCGGGCAAATCCACGCTGATTAAAACCGTCAACGGACTGGAGCCGGTTCAGCAGGGCAGCATTCAGGTCAACGGCACTGAGGTGAACAACAAAAAGACTAATCTGGCCAAACTGCGCAGTCAGGTCGGCATGGTGTTTCAGCACTTTGAGCTGTTTCCTCATCTGAGCATTATCGATAACCTGGTGCTGGCGCAGGTAAAAGTGCTCAAGCGCGACAAAACGGCGGCGCGCGATAAAGGACAAGCTTTACTGAAGCGCGTGGGGCTCTCTGCCCACGCGGAGAAGTTTCCGGGGCAGCTTTCAGGAGGTCAGCAACAGCGTGTGGCCATCGCCCGTGCGCTCTGCATGGACCCGATCGCCATGCTGTTTGATGAGCCCACCTCCGCGCTCGATCCGGAGATGATCAATGAAGTGCTGGATGTCATGGTTGAACTGGCAAACGAAGGCATGACGATGATGGTGGTGACGCACGAAATGGGCTTTGCGCGCAAAGTGGCTAATCGCGTTATCTTTATGGATGAAGGAAAAATTGTCGAAGATACCCGCAAAGAGGACTTCTTTGATAATCCGCAGTCCGGGCGCGCGAAAGAGTTCCTGGCAAAAATTCTGCACTAACCGCTGAACCATGCGCGCCGCCTGCTCACACGCAGCGGCGCGCTGTTAACGCAATCTGTCAGGGTTCAAACGGCTGACGCTGAAACTGATCGTGATTGCACTCCGGGCAGCGCGTCAGGCTTTCAGGCGTATAGATAGCGCGCGTAAAGCCGCAGTTTTCGCACACCAGATTGCCCAGCCCCACCACCTCACCGCTCTGATAAACGCCGTGATGATGCAGGTCTTTAAACACCTCACGCCACTCCAGCTGACTCTTATCTGTGATATCCGCCAGCTCTTTCCACAGGCTCTCACGGATCACACGTAAAAAGACCGAATCTTCCAGCGCGCTCTCCGCTTCCGGATAGCTGCGGGAGAATTCGTAAAGATCGCGTCGCACCGCACGCATCACTTCATCCACTTCGGAAGATGAGAGACTCTCGTCGGTCAGCAGATCCTGACGCGCTTCCGCGACCAGCGCGTCGATATCGCGTTCACCGCGCTCCAGTCGCTGGGTTAACGTTGCTACCGTGGTTCGATACGCCTGCGCCACGTTATTCATTTTATTCTCCTTTCTGCTGTGAGGGCTGCTGTAAGTTTAGCCGCTTTATCGCAAAAGCTCTGACGGTCATCGCGGAAATTGCAAAAGCGCGGAAGCCGCAACGCATTCCGCAGAAAAGCGGCGGAGAGGGACGGTGAAATGTTGTTGAGGGCGGGGCTTATGGGTATGCTATGCGGATCATAAGTAGACAAACCCGGCCTGTCCGATGCGGCGGTCAAGCCATCAGGCGACGATGTCAGCGGCTCTGCTGCTGCACCAGACGGTCCGGGAAAACGATTTTTACTAAGGATCACAGGCAGCCATGCAAGAGCAATACCGCCCGGAAGAGATAGAATCCCGCGTCCAGCAGCACTGGGACGAAAATGAAACCTTCAAAGTCACCGAGCAGGAAGGCAAAGAGAAATATTACTGCCTGTCGATGCTGCCCTATCCTTCTGGCCGCCTGCACATGGGCCACGTGCGTAACTACACCATTGGCGATGTTATTGCCCGCTATCAGCGCATGCTGGGCAAAAACGTCCTGCAGCCGATTGGCTGGGACGCTTTTGGTCTGCCAGCTGAAGGCGCTGCGGTAAAAAATAATACTGCACCGGCGCCATGGACCTACGACAACATCGACTACATGAAGAACCAGCTGAAGCTGCTGGGCTTTGGCTACGACTGGAGCCGTGAACTGGCGACCTGTCAGCCAGAGTACTACCGCTGGGAACAGTGGTTCTTCACCAAACTCTACGAAAAAGGTCTGGTGTACAAAAAGACCTCGGCGGTGAACTGGTGCCCGAACGATCAGACCGTGCTGGCTAATGAGCAGGTAATCGACGGCTGCTGCTGGCGCTGCGACACCAAAGTTGAGCGCAAAGAGATCCCGCAGTGGTTTATCAAAATCACCGACTACGCTGAAGAACTGCTTAACGACCTCGACAAGCTGGATGAGTGGCCGGAGCAGGTTAAAACCATGCAGCGCAACTGGATCGGCCGTTCAGAAGGGGTTGAAATCACCTTTGACGTTGCGCACAGCGACGAAAAGGTCACGGTTTACACCACCCGTCCCGATACCTTTATGGGCGCGACCTACGTCGCCGTGGCGGCGGGTCATCCGCTGGCGCGACAGGCTGCCGCAGGCAATCCGGTGCTGGCCGATTTCATTGCCGAGTGCAGTACGACTAAAGTCGCAGAAGCGGATATGGCCACGATGGAGAAAAAAGGCATGGCGACCGGCCTGTCTGCTATCCATCCGCTGACCGGCGAAGCCATTCCGGTGTGGGTCGCGAACTTTGTGCTGATGGAATATGGCACTGGTGCGGTGATGGCGGTACCTGGTCATGACCAGCGCGACTGGGAGTTTGCGACTAAATATGGCCTGAACATCAAGCCTGTTATCCGCAACCTCGATGGCACAGAACCCGATCTGAGCAGCGGTGCCATGACCGAAAAAGGCACGCTGTTTAATTCCGGTGAATTTGACGGTCTGGATCACCAGGCGGGCTTTAACGCGATCGCCGACGCGCTGACGGCAAAAGGCGTTGGCGTACGCAAAGTTAATTACCGTCTGCGCGACTGGGGCGTTTCGCGTCAGCGCTACTGGGGTGCACCTATTCCGATGGTCACGCTGGAAGATGGCACGGTCGTTCCTGCGCCAGAAGATCAGCTGCCGGTTATCCTGCCGGAAGATGTGGTCATGGATGGTATCACCAGCCCGATCAAAGCGGACCCGGAGTGGGCTAAAACCACCGTGAATGGTCAGCCGGCACTGCGCGAAACTGATACCTTTGACACCTTCATGGAATCTTCCTGGTACTACGCGCGTTATACCTGCGCTAACTACAACGAAGGCATGCTGGATCCGGCTGCGGCCAACTACTGGCTGCCGGTAGACCAGTACGTGGGCGGTATTGAACACGCCATCATGCACCTGATGTACTTCCGCTTCTATCACAAGCTGCTGCGTGACGCAGGCCTGGTTAACTCCGATGAGCCAGCAAAACGCCTGCTGTGTCAGGGCATGGTGCTGGCGGACGCGTTCTACTATGTTGGCGTTAACGGCGAGCGCAACTGGGTCTCTCCGGTTGATGTTACCGTTGAGCGCGATGATAAAGGACGTATTACCAAAGCAGTGGACAATCAGGGCCGCGACGTTATCTACGCCGGCATGAGCAAAATGTCGAAGTCGAAAAACAACGGCATCGATCCACAGCTGATGGTTGAGCGTTACGGCGCCGATACCGTACGCCTGTTTATGATGTTTGCATCGCCGGCAGATATGACCCTGGAGTGGCAGGAGTCTGGTGTGGAAGGCGCTAACCGCTTCCTGAAACGCGTCTGGAAACTGGCTTACGATCACGTAGCAAAAGGCGCAACTGTCGCGCTGGATGTCAGCGCACTGAATGATGAACAGAAAGCGCTGCGTCGCGATCTGCATAAAACCATTGCGAAAGTCGCGGATGACATTGGTCGTCGCCAGACCTTTAACACCGCTATCGCTGCTATCATGGAGCTGATGAACAAGCTGCTGCGCGCGCCGCAGGAGAGCGAACAGGATCGCGCACTGATGCAGGAAGCGCTGGTCGCCGTTACGCGCCTGCTCTATCCGTTCACGCCGCACGCCAGCTATGTCCTGTGGCAGGCGCTGGGTGGCGAAGGCAGCATTGATAATGCGCCGTGGCCGGTAGCGGATGAAGCCGCAATGGTCGAGGATTCAATGCTGGTTGTCGTTCAGGTTAACGGTAAAGTACGCGGTAAAGTCACCGTGGCAGCAGATGCCACTCAGGAGCAGGTGCAGGCGCGAGCCGCACAGGAGCCACTGGTGGCAAAATATCTGGACGGCGTCACCCTGCGAAAAGTGATTTATGTCCCTGGCAAACTGCTTAACCTGGTCGTGGGTTAAGTTCAGGAGGAACTGTGCGACAACTAGTTATCAGGCTGTTTGTCCTGTTTGCGGTGCTGGTCACCGCAGGCTGTGGATTTCATCCGCGCGGCACCACTCAGGTGCCACCGGAGATGAAAACGCTGATTGTACAGAGTGGCGATCCTTACGGTCCGCTGGCGCGCACCGTGCGTCAGCAGCTGCGCATCAACGATGTAAACATCATTGAGGATAGCAAAGAGGCCAGCGCAACCTACCCGACGCTGCGTCTGGGAGGCGTGCGGCAGGCGCGTGACACGGCTTCAGTGTTTATCAGCGGTACCACGGCGGAATATTCGCTGGTGATGACGCTGACCGCACAGGTCGTGCTGCCCGGCAAAGGGATTTACCCTATCAGCACCACGGTCTACCGCTCGTTCTTCGACAACCCTAACGCCGCACTGGCAAAGGATGCGGAACAGGATATGATCCTGCAGGAGATGCGTCAGCGTGGAGCAGAGCAGCTGGTGCGTAAACTGCTGACGGTCCATGCCGCGCAGCTCAATAATAAAGAGACGCTGCCGGAGCCGGAGATCGTCGCCCCGGGTTCTGATTCACCGGAAGTGCCCTCCTCTTCCGCCACCAGTCTGCAATGATCAGGATTTATCCTGAGCAACTGCGCGCGCAGCTTCGTGAGGGGCTGCGCGCCTGCTATTTTCTCGCCGGTAATGAACCCCTGCTGATCCAGGAGAGTGCGGATGCTATCCGCGCTGCTGCCGGCAGTCAGGGATTTGAAGAGCACTTTTCGGTCACGCTGGATGCCCAGACTGACTGGCAGGCGCTTTTTGCCAGCTGTCAGGCGCTGAGCCTGTTCACCCTGCGCCAGACGCTGACGCTGACGCTGCCGGAAAACGGCCCGAATGCTGCGATGGCTGAGCAGCTGGTTACCCTCTCTGCCCTGCTGCATAGCGATATCCTGCTGGTGCTGCGTATGACAAAGCTGACCAAAGCGCAGGAAAACAGCGCCTGGTACAAAGCGCTGAGTCCGCAGGCGGTGCTGGTGCCGTGTCAGACGCCGGAACAGGCACAGCTGCCGCGCTGGGTCGCCGCGCGGGCCAAAGCGATGCAGCTCAGCGTCGATGAGGCAGCGGTTCAGCTGCTGTGCTACTGCTATGAAGGCAATCTGCTGGCGCTGGCTCAGGCGCTGGAGCGGCTGTCGCTGCTCTGGCCTGACGGCAAACTGACGCTGCCGCGCGTGGAAGCCGCAGTCAATGATGCGGCCCATTTTACGCCATTTCACTGGGTGGATGCGCTGCTGGCGGGGAAAGGCAAGCGGGCGCTGCATATCCTGCATCAGCTGCAGAAAGAGGAGAGCGAACCGGTGATCCTGCTGCGCACCCTGCAGCGCGATCTGCTGACGCTGCTGCATCTGCAGCGTAATCAGGCTAAGCAGCCTCTGCGCACGCTGATGGATCAGCAGCGCATCTGGCAAAACCGGCGCGCGCTCTTCACCGGGGCGCTGCAGCGGCTGGACGCCGAACGACTGCATCAGGCGGTACACCTGCTGGCTGAGCTGGAGCTCACCATGAAGCAGGATTATGGCCAGAATCTCTGGCCGCAGCTGGAAACGCTCTCGCTGCTGCTCTGTCAGCGGCACTTTCCATCAGGATTACATTATGTCTGAACTCTGCGCCCTGTTTGGCGGCACGTTTGATCCGGTGCATTATGGTCATCTGCGTCCGGCAGAGGCGCTCGCGCAGCAGGTCGGACTGAAAAAAGTCACGCTGATGCCCAATAATGTTCCCCCCCACCGACCACAGCCGGAAGCGAGTGCCGCACAGCGGGTGGCGATGCTGCAGTGTGCGATTGCCGACCGGCCGCTGTTTGATATCGACACGCGCGAACTGCAGCGTCAGACCCCCTCCTGGACGGTGACCACGCTGGAAGCGCTGCGCCAGGAGCGCGGCCCGCGGCAGCCGCTGGGCTTTATCATCGGTCAGGATTCGCTGCTGTCGCTGCATAAATGGCATCGCTGGCAGGAGCTGCTGTCACTCTCCCATCTGCTGGTTTGCAAACGGCCGGGCTATGCGACGGAAATGGGTTCGCCTGAGATGCAGCGGTGGCTGGAGCAGCATCAGACGCAGGACAGTGCGGCGCTGCATCAGGCACCGGCAGGCCATATCTGGCTGGCGGAGACGCCGCTTTATGCGATTTCTGCCACCGAGATCCGCCAGCGGCGCCATCAGGGAGAATCCTGCAGCACGCTGCTGCCGTCAGCGGTGATCGACTATATCGATCGCGCTGGCCTCTATCTGGATGTTCCGCCCGCCGGCGCGGGTAAATAACCCGGATATATATCTCCTCCGGTTGTAGCATGCTATACTGCGCCGCTTAATTTTTGGCTGCATTTCCGGGCATTCAGCCAGCCCGCATTACCTGTTTTTAAGGGGAACCTTTTGCAAGGCAAAGCACTCCAAGAGTTCGTTATTGATAAGATTGATGATCTGAAAGGCCAGGATATCATTGCGATTGATGTCCAGGGCAAATCCAGCATCACCGATTACATGATCATCTGCACCGGCACCTCAACCCGCCACGTCTCCGCTATTGCCGATCACGTTATGCAGGAGTCGCGCGTAGCTGGCCTGACTCCGCTGGGCGTGGAAGGTAAAGCAGCGGCTGACTGGGTTGTCGTCGATCTCGGTGACGTCATTGTGCATGTAATGCAGGAAGAGAGCCGTCAGCTTTATGAGCTGGAAAAGCTCTGGAGCTAAGCAGTGAAACTGCAACTTGTAGCCGTTGGCACCAAAATGCCCGACTGGGTTCAGACCGGTTTTATGGAGTATCTGCGGCGCTTTCCGAAAGATATGCCGTTTGAGCTGACTGAAGTTCCGGCCGGGAAACGCGGCAAAAACGCTGACATCAAACGCATTCTGGAAAAAGAAGGTGAAGCGATGCTGGCGGCAACAGGCAAAGGCAACCGTATTGTCACGCTCGACATTCCCGGACAGCCGTGGGAGACCCCGCAGCTGGCGCAGCAGCTGGAGCGCTGGAAGCTGGATGGTCGTGATGTCAGCCTGCTGATTGGTGGTCCTGAAGGCCTGGCTCCGGCGTGTAAAGCCGCTGCTGAACAGAGCTGGTCGCTGTCGGCGCTGACGCTGCCTCATCCGCTGGTACGCGTGCTGGTTGCTGAGAGCCTTTACCGCGCCTGGAGTATCACCACGAATCACCCTTATCATCGTGAATAAACGCCCGACAACCTCCAGATAAAAACGCAGCGGATGAAACTACAGAGCAACGCTTTTCGCGATTACACTGCCGAACAAAAACTGTTTGTCCGCCGCGCCCTTGTGGCGTTCATCGGCATTCTGCTGCTCTCCTGCGTGCTGATTTTCAACCTCTATCATCTGCAGATCCTGCGCTTTGATGATTACAGCACCCGCTCAAATGAAAACCGTATCAAGCTGGTGCCGGTCGCCCCGAGTCGCGGCATTATCTACGATCGCAACGGCGTTCCGCTGGCGCTGAACCGCACGATTTACCAGGCTGAACTGGTGCCGGAAAAAGTTGACGACCTTAAGCAGACGCTGCAGGCGCTGCGACCGGTGCTGGATCTGACCGAGGACGATATCGACGCTTTTGAAAAAGAGCGCAAGCGCTCACGTCGCTTTACCTCTATTCCGGTAAAAACCGGCCTGAATGAAGTACAGGTCGCACGTTTTGCCGTGAATCAATACCGCTTTCCCGGCGTGGAAGTTAAAGGCTACCAGCGCCGCTATTACCCTTATGGTCAGACGCTGACCCACGTTGTGGGATACGTATCGAAAATCAACGATCGTGACGTAAAACGCCTTGATGAAGAGGGCAAGTGGCCTAACTATGCCGCCACGCATGATATTGGCAAGCTCGGTATCGAAAACTACTACGAAGATGTGCTGCATGGCAAAACCGGCTATGAAGAGGTTGAGGTCAATAACCGCGGACGCGTGATACGCCAGCTGCATGAGCAATCCCCGCAGGCGGGCCGCGATATCTGGCTGACCGTTGACCTGCGGCTGCAGCAGTACATTGAAACGCTGCTAACCGGCAGCCGGGCGGCGGTAGTCGTCAGCGATCCGCGCACCGGTGAGATCCTGGCGCTGGTCTCCACGCCAAGCTACGACCCCAACCTGTTTGTCGATGGGATCTCCAGTAAAGATTACAAGGCGCTGCTCAGTGATGAAAACCGGCCGCTCTATAACCGTGCGCTGCAGGCTGCCTATCCACCCGCCTCAACGGTAAAACCTTACGTAGCGGTATCAGCGCTGAGCGCGGGGGTCATTAACCGTAATACCAGCCTGTTTGATCCTGGCTGGTGGCAGCTGCCCGGTTCTGAAAAGCGTTATCGCGACTGGAAAAAGTGGGGCCACGGCCGTCTTAACGTGACCAAATCGCTGGAAGAGTCAGCCGATACGTTCTTCTATCAGGTCGCCTACGATATGGGCATCGATCGCCTCTCCGAGTGGATGACTAAATTTGGCTATGGTCATCGCACCGGTATTGACCTGCCGCAGGAGAGCGCCGGTAACATGCCGACGCGCGACTGGAAAATGAAGCGTTTTAAAAAGCCCTGGTATCAGGGTGACACCATTCCGGTCGGCATCGGACAGGGTTACTGGACCGCTACGCCGGTACAGATGAACAAAGCGATGATGATCCTGATTAATGACGGCGTGATCAAAGTGCCGCATCTGCTGCGCGCTACGCGTGAGGGCAGCGCCATGGTGCCTTATCGTCAGCCGCCTGATGCGCCGATTGGCGATATTCACTCCGGCTACTGGGAGATTGCCAAAGATGGCATGTATGGCGTCGCCAACCGGCCTAACGGGACTGCGCACAAAAGCTTTGCTGATGCGCCCTATAAGATTGCTGCCAAATCAGGTACCGCCCAGGTGTTTGGTCTGAAAGAGAATGAG
>Ga0209370_1001569_pt1 | contig 19598 bp, 17 predicted proteins | sample AgamicAtPrz_FD_187164 | JGI IMG/M metagenome (GOLD analysis project Ga0209370, IMG submission 187164) | Agave microbial communities from Guanajuato, Mexico - At.P.rz (SPAdes) (version 2) | ecosystem: Host-associated > Plants > Phyllosphere > Phylloplane/Leaf | place: Guanajuato, Mexico... | reverse complement strand
GCCGGTGCTCAGTTTCTCGACGATCTTTTCCACGAAATGTACCCGGCTCGCCGTCGCCGGCACCAGCACGGGTGCCGAATGATGGACCTTGTGAAAGGCCCAGAGCCAACGGGAGTGAAAGGCCCGGTGCGCCCAGTAATGGATGAAGTCCTTGAGCAGGAACACCCCCAACCCGTAAAGCAGGGACAGGGCGAGGTTTTCGCCCACGCGCGGGCGTGCGCCCCAGAGGTTGCTGAAAAAGGCCAGGTAATCGCCGGAGCGCAGGATGAAGGGGTCGACCAGTTGGACGACGGGCAGCACCAGCGCAACCTTGAGGATGGCCCGCACGAAGTAGTAGCGGTAATCCAGCAGCGCAGAGGGATGAAGATGTACACGGGCGCCGCCGATGAATTGCCAGAACGAATGGGCGCTGCTCAGGCCGCGCCGCTTCCTGAAGCGGAACAGGCCATAGGCTGCACCGTAGGATATGCAAAGGAACAAGGCCCCGAAACGGCCGTTCATATTGAAAATGCCGAGCAACTGGTCGGTAACAGGCGTGATTACCCACTCGGTCAGGTGCTGATAGACAAGCGACAGCGCATCCACGAATCGTCAGCCTCGGCAAAAGGGACGCAATTGTAAATCAGATTTATTTACTCCAGTGGTTTTATGCATGGCCTGCCGCTGCAAGCAACGGGCAGTGGCTTGTACCCGCCCGCAAAAACGCAAGACACGGATTGACAACAGCAGGAGGAAAGACAAGTATCCGGCCGCCTTTATGCGAAGCATTATTATTATCAATACGCTTCTCGTTATTGCGTCCGCAAAGTCCATCGAAAGGAGCCAATGGATGTCCGCCTGTTTTTCTCCCCCCGCCTTCAGCATTCGCCAAGCCGCACTAGTGGCGAGCCTTTCGGGTTCGCTGCTGGCCAGTGCCAATGCCTGGGCCGTGCCTGTCAGCTACAGCATCCCGGCAGGGCCGCTGGAGGTTGCAATCAACCAGTTCGCCACGGCAAGCGGGGTGACTGTCAGCGCCAGCAACGAAGAAATCACTGGCCTGCGCAGTGAGGGCCTGCAGGGCAGTTACGAGCTGGAGCAAGGCCTCGCACAACTGCTGCAAGGCAGCGGCCTGCAGGTGCTGCAAGCGGGAGACAAGCACTACATGCTGGCCCGACCCGGCCAGGACGGCACGATGGAACTCGCTGCAACGACGGTCTCCAGCGTAGGGCTGGGTGCCACCACCGAAGGCAGCGGCAGCTACACCACAGGTTCGGCCAATACGGCAACCGGGCTGCGCCTCTCGGCACGCGAAACACCACAGTCGATCAGCGTGGTGACCCGCCAGCAGATCGAAGACCAGAACCTGAACGATGTTGCCCAGGTACTGGAACAGACCCCAGGCGTGGTCGTCGACAGCATGGGGCCGGCCGGCAGCGACGCCAACCATATCTACGTACGTGGTTTTGAAGTCGGCACCATCCAGGTCGACGGCCTCAACCGGCCCAACAGCTTTGGCTTTCGCGATGACCTTGCCGACATGGTGTCGTATGACCGGGTCGAGGTGGTACGCGGTGCCACGGGGCTGATGTCCGGCACCGGTGACCCCGGTGCGACCGTCAACCTGATTCGCAAGAAGCCGACGTTTGAAACGCAACGCAAGCTGACCCTGAAAGCAGGCTCGTGGGACACTTACCGCACCGAGCTGGATGTGTCCGGCAAGCTGTCCGAAAGCGGCCACGTACGCGGGCGCCTCGTGGCCTCGAACACCGACAGCCAGAGCTACGTAGACCGCCAGTCCCTGGAACGGCAGGTGGCCTATGGGGTGCTGGAATGGGATATCACCGACAGCACGATGCTGACCGTGGGGGCCGAATATCAGGAAATGGACAACGACGGCGCCGGTAACCACGGCTTCCCGATGTTCAACTCCGATGGCAGTCACTTCAGCCCTTCCCGCTCGTTCAATTCGGCCTCGGACTGGAGCTATCACAAGCGTCGCACCAAGACCCTGTTCACCACACTGGATCACGACCTGGCCAACGGCTGGCACCTGAAATTCAACGCTGAGCACAGTCGCCGAAGCTACGACGACGTATTTGCCACCGCCGCCGCCGGCACCGTCAACCCTGATGGCAGCGGCATCCAGACCTGGACTGGTCGTTGGGCAGGCGAACCTCGGCAGACCTCGTTCGACCTGTCGGCTACGGGCCCGTTCGAAGTGCTGTCGCGCGAGCACCAAGCGTACGTCGGGCTCAGCCACTACCGGGCCTACTACCGCAACGACGGCTATCATCTCTGGACCTGGCAGGACATCGACAACATCCATGACTGGGATGGCTCGTTGCCAATACCTGACGCCATCCACAACAAGACGACGGAAAATGCGCTGGACGAAACCCAGGACGGCCTGGTGGCTTCGGTGCGCTGGAGCCTGGCCGATGACCTGTCGCTGATTACCGGCGCGCGGGTGATCGACTGGCGACGTGACGAAACCGGCGAGGAGTTGGCGAGCGGTAAGACCGAACGTACCTCGCGCAGCGAAACCGGGGTCGTCACCCCTTACATCGGGCTGGTTTACGATATCGACGACAACTGGTCCGCCTATGCCAGCTACACCACCATCTTCAATCCGCAAGACAAACAGACTGCAACGGGCGGCTACATCGACCCGTTGGAGGGCGTGAACTACGAGCTGGGCCTGAAGAGCGAGTTCTGGGACAAACGTCTGACTGCTGCACTCAGCGTGTTCGAAGTGCACCAGGACAACCTGGCCGTGAAGGACGGCGACAAAACGGCGCCGGACGGCAACCAGGCCTACCGTGCCGAGTCCGGCACCAGGACCCGCGGTTTCGAGATGGAAATGGCGGGCGAGATCCTGCCTGACTGGCAAGTATCGGCCAGCTACACCTATGCCGTGAGCAAGAACTCAGATGGCGACCGCCTGCTCACCGAAGTACCCCGCGACACCCTCAAACTGTTCACCAGCTACCGACTGCAGTCACTGCCACAGTTGAAAGTGGGCGGTGGTGTGCGCAGGCAAGGCTCGGAGTACGAGAAAAACGCAGGCCCCAACCACGAGACCTTCACCCAGGGTGCCTACAGCGTGGTCAACCTCATGGCGCAATATGCCCTCACGCCGCAAACCAGCGTCTCGCTGAACCTCGACAACGTGTTCGACAAGACCTACTACTCGGCGATCGGCTCACGTGGCTGGTATGGCAGCCCGCGTAGCGCCACGGCCACCTTGGTGTACGCGTTCTGACCCAGGCGGCCTACAAACGTTTTCTGGCGAAAGCAATGCGGTAGCCAGCGCGCATCATTGATCGGGGTGAACTACCGCGGCGCCCAGTCGACTGATCATGCCGGGGCAGTTACGCTGGCGCTTTCCCTTGCACGGAAGCGCCAGCGATCTCACTCACCTTACTGCCCTCCCCTGCGAACACCGCAAGCACCGGTACCATCCACGGTACGGTCAAGACAATCCCGGATACAGCAATCCCGGCTAGGCGCCTTCATGGCTGAACAACGGATGCTAGCGCTTACCGCACCTTCCGGAGATTCCGTTCGTTGACTGACTCACAGCACAACCCGACCTACGCAAAACGGTTCGAAGCCGTGCTTGCCTACATCGACAGCCACCTCGAAGGGGACCTGTCGGTAAATGCCCTGAGCCGCATCGCCAATTTCTCGGCCTTTCACTTTCACCGGCAGTTCACGGCATACATCGGCGTTCCGGTTTCACGGTATGTGCAACTGATGAGGCTTCGACGCGCGGCGCATCAACTGGTCGCCTCGCCTGCCATCTCGGTGCTGGAAGCAGCGTTCGGCGCCGGCTTCGAAAGCCCCGAAGCTTTTTCCAGGGCCTTCAAGCGTGCTTTTGGCATGGCGCCGAGCGTATTCGCCAAGGCCCCGAACTGGCAGGCCTGGAGTGCGGTTTTCATTGTTCCCCACCATTCCAGGAGCATCACCATGCAGATCCGTATCGTGGATTTCGCCGAAACTCATGTAGCCGCGCTCGAACACCGAGGGGCGCCCAGCCTCGTCAGTGAAAGCGTTGCGCGTTTTCGCCAATGGCGCATTCAAAGCGGTCAGTCACCGGTGGCCAGCAGCCGAACCTTCGGCATTCCCTACGACAACCCCGATACCACCCCGGCGCACGCCTTTCGCTTCGCCGTGTGTGGCGAGATAGACGAAGCCGTGCAGCCGAATGATTTTGGCGTGCACGAACGCATCATCCCGGCGGGCCGCTGCGCCGTACTCCGGCATACCGGGTCGCCTGACTACATTGGTGAAACCATCTATCCGGTTTATCGGGACTGGTTGCCTTCGAGTAACGAGGAACTGCGTGACCATCCGTTGTTCTTTCACTATTTGAGCGTGTATCCGGAAACGCCGCTGGAGCAATGGCAAACGGATATCTACGTGCCGCTCAAGTAGGTTGGCTAGACGGCCTCCCGGGGGTGCTGAGGTATGCCATCTGCGAGACCTTCGTCCGTTTTCGGCTGAGATCGGCGGGAAGCGTGTGCCCTATGCCGGAGGTGATCCGGCAGAAGGCTGCAGGGCCGCGCATAGATCGAGTCCAGACGGATACCCTGCTCTCTTGATAAACTAGCCGCCTGCCCTGGCAATCACCGACCTCCTGCCGCCGACCTTTGCTACCTCGCGCCCTCGGATTGCTTCAAACACCTTCGAAATTGCTGAATTTGGTACAAGACACGTTGAACGATATGACCACAAACCCAGGCTCTAACCCAGCAACCACGTGCCCTGAGCCTTCCCGTCGCTTCAGCGTTGCACCGATGATGGATTGGGGCAACTATCCCTCCAAGCCCCGAGTTTAAAGGCCGACAAGGAGGTTCAAATTTTGATGTACCACTTTCGTACCACCTCCAGTCACTCTTCACCAGCTATGCTATGGTGGACTGCTTACCGCTAAGCCGGTTGGGGCTGCCTAATCATGGCAATCGAAACCCATAAGGGCACCTAGCCGTACCTGTAAATAGGGCATGGAACGGCTACAGATTGCCGCCCGCCGCTCCATGAACGCGGCATACCTTTTCTGATGACGCCGGCCGGGGATTCAGGCTACATTCCATGCATGACGGACCGATAGACGCTAAATCGAGGCGAATGCTGGGATGTAACATTCCATGGCCTGTAAGGTCTAGCAAGGAACGCCCATGACGCAGACAGCGATCAGATTACCTAGTATGAATTTCACGACTCCGATAGCAGAAATTTTTCGCTCCAGGCCTGTTGTGCCTATGGAGGAAATCAGCGCATACGAAGCGCTTTGGCTGAACCATGGAGCATGGTTCGCAAATCTTGCGAAATTGTTCAGCGATAACCCAGGTGCAGCCCCCTCCGACCTTGTCGACGAGCGGCTCATACATGAAACCCACTCAAAGCTGGTTGCCTCCTTGGGATCCGATTTTTTGGCCCAAGTCGGAATCAGGCTGCACGGCGCTGGAGAGTACCCTCAAAAACTCAGGGATGCGGACCACCCGATTGAACTGCTTTACTACATGGGGAACTGGGAGCTTGTAGATACTCCGTGCATTGCAATAGTCGGTACTCGCTCTCCGAGTGAAGAAGGCGCATTTAATGCAGGTCTTATTGCACACAAGCTTGTGAAACAAGGATTCACCATTGTATCCGGGCTCGCCAAAGGGATCGATTCATGCGCGCACCATGCCGCACTTAAAGCCGGTGGCAATACCATCGCCGTTATTGGCACCCCTTTGAATTCATACTACCCCAAAGAAAACAAAGAACTTCAAGAACACATTGCAAAACAGCACCTACTGATTTCTCAAGTCCCATTCCTGAGGTATGACGCACAAAATTACAAAACCAACCGATTATTTTTCCCTGCTCGCAACGTAACAATGTCGGCGCTTACCAGCGCAACAATCATCGTTGAAGCGGGCAATACCTCAGGAACCCTCGTCCAAGCACGCGCAGCTCTTGCGCAAAAAAGGAAGCTCTTTATTCTGGACAGTTGCTTCAGAAAACCGGAGCTAACTTGGCCCGCCAAATATGAAAAGATGGGCGCTATACGAGTAAAAAATGTAAGCGACCTTGTTGAGATACTCACGGATGACAAAGTTGATTAAGCTTGACAACGACTACTATCGATATCTTTCCGATGACGATACATGCTATCACTTTGGTGAGTACACCTCCGGTGGTGGCTTCAAGAAAAGTACAACCAACCAGCAAATTCACAACCTGAAGAAGAAGCCGACATGCTCAGCCATCGAGCTTCATTACAAGCGGCTTGCCATTGAGTATTGGGGAAAGATGCTGGCCGCCGGATTGAACATCAACGAGAACACACAAGTCACGTTCGTTCCAATGCCTTGCTCAAAACCTTCAGGCCACCCTGAATTTGACGACAGAATGCTAAAAGTTCTGCAGTTCATGGCCAGAAGCAAACCGCCATTGGATATACGGCCGATACTTATGCAAACGACTCTAAGACAGAGCCAGCATGAGGGAGGGGGAAGACAAACCCCCACCCAACTTTTACAAACCCTGGCAGTGGACCCAGCACAAATCCTGCATCCTGCCAGAGAAACCGTCATCGTTATTGATGACGTAATAACAATGGGCGCTTCATTCAATGCAGCCAAAAGCTTACTCTTAGGTGTACCTGGAGTAAGAAATGTAGCAGGCATCTTCATGGCGAAGACTGTCTGGCCTCCTTCAGAATTCGATGAATTTATACAATAAAAATTACCCTTAACATCTGCATAACGCAGTTGAATACACTTGAGTGTGACACACGCTCCCAGCTAAGCGTAAGATTAAGGGTGGTTAACTCAATTGCTATAAACTCGCCATAACTGATCGAGTCTTGTGGTATAGGATTGACTCATCATTTCCCTACGCATCCCCCAATCGGGGGTGCGGGGGACGCTCCCGGACCGCACCGTTCCCCTACCATACCTGTCGTTGATCTCATCAAGCGCCGCCATCAACCGGCCACTTTCCACGGGCTGCGTCGCCGCGAACAGGTCGTCGGTATACTCGCTTGGCTGTCGCAGATCGAGCAGCAGCACTTCGGCCTTGCTGTAACGGTATCCGGCCTGATAGACCCGCTCCACAGCGTCCGTTGCCGCTCTGGTAAGCAACAGGGTGTCATTGGTGGGGTACGGTAAGTCGATCAAGACTCCCTTCGCAAAATGCAGCTCGCTGGGGTTGAACATGCCGGTGCGAATCGATACGCGCATGCGTTTGCATAGTGAGCCTTGAGCACGCAACTTTTCTGCTGCCCGCCCTGCGTATGTAGCCACTGCCTGCTTGATCGGCGTCATCTCCGTCAGGCGCTTGCCAAACATCCGACTACAACAGATCTCCTGCTTCGGCGGATCTGCTTCATCCAATTCGAGGCATGGCGTGCCGGTGAGCTCTCGCGCGGTCTTCTCCACCACCACACTGAATTTCTCACGCAACATCCGCGGATCTGCCTTGGCCAACTCCATGGCCGTGCGGATGCCCATTGCCTCCAAGTGCACAGTCATGCGGCGGCCGATACCCCACACCTCATTTACGTCGGTGTTACGAAGCACCCAATTGCGTTTGAAGTCGTCAGTGATGTCGACCACCCCGCCAGTCTGCACCTGCAAGCGCTTTGCAGTGTGATTGGCGAGCTTCGCTAGGGTCTTGGTGCGGGCGATTCCGACACCGACAGGTATACCAGTGCAACGCATCACCCTGGCACGTATTTCCCGGCCGAACTGGGTGAGGCTGCCCCTCATGCCTGCAAGATCAGCGAAGCATTCGTCGATCGAATATACCTCGGTCGCCGGCACCATTGATTCAATTATGGACATGACCCGCTCACTCATATCGCCATATAGTGCGTAGTTCGACGAGAACGCTACAATGCCATGTCGGCGAAGCTTTTCCTTCGCCTGGAAGTAAGGCTCCCCCATTTTCACGTACGGCTTTGCATCGTACGACCTAGCGATCACGCAGCCGTCGTTATTGCTCAACACGACGATGGGTGTCTTCGCCAAATCCGGCCGAAATACGCGCTCACAACTGGCATAGAACGAGTTGCAGTCGATCAGGGCGAATACCTGCTCACTGCGCATGGTCGCGCACGCTATAACGCACCACACCCCAGACAACCAGTTCGTCACCCTCCATGATGTAGCGCGGTGGATAAGCAGGGTTTTCCGATCTGAGCATGACCACACCGTCACGTCGATGAAGCCGCTTGCAGACGGGCTCGCTGTTGATGGCCGCAATGACGATATCGCCGTGTTCCGCCTCACGCCCTCGATCTACGATTACGATATCGCCCGAGTAAATGCCCGCCCCTTGCATGCTGTCGCCCTCCACTTTCACCAGATACACATGCGGCGCACGTAGGTCGAATAGCTCATCCAAAGAGATGTGGCCTTCCAGGTGATCTGCTGCCGGTGATGGGAAGCCTGCAGGAACGTGAAATGAATACAGCGGTAGCGGTTCGGTGCCGCCAATCGGCGTACCTAGGAGGGTGATAGTCATGATGGAAGGCCTGATTACCTGTATGAATATACAGTTAATCGAGCATTGGCTGCTTGGTCAATCCTCCATAGCGAAAAATCTGACAGGTGAGAAGCAGGACCCGCACAGGTGACGCTTAGGTATGAGGCACTGTGTCACAAGCTAGGGCGGTTTAGGGTGCATTTGCTTCCGACAGATTTAGAGACTACCTGAGCCTCCCACACGGACTGGCAGCGTGATAGCCTTTTGCTTCGCAACTCATCAGCCTTCAAAGCGGCTGTCCAAACCATTCGACCTACATCAGAGCGTTAAGGATTTCGCATGGCAGAATTCGGCATTTCGAGCACGATGGTTGTAAGATTGATAACTCCAATTTTGCTAGACATCTATAAAAACGCGAAAGGTCAAATCCAAAAAGCACTGACAAAATGGAACACCGAAAGCGGTATAAAGACTGTCGCCACTCAGCTGTCAAGACTGGACAAAGTAAAGACCATTTGGTCACCAGAAAAAGAAATATCGCTTCGTAAATTCTATCACCCATCCACGATACGAACCGCCTATCTGCTTAGAGTCATCGACTCCATTGAAGATCTACCAGCGGGAAATTTAGTTATTGAGGGCATTGTTGGGCAGGGCAAATCAATATTCATGCGCCACCTTGCGACATCGTCTATATATAGCCCTTCTCAAGTCATACCGGTTTTTATTGAACTTAGAGACATCTCCAGCAAAAGATCATTATCGGACTGCATAACTTCTTTCCTCAAAAATCTTGGCCTAGAGCCTAGCCATGAAGTGTTTGCGTATTTAGCAAAATCAGGAAGACTCTGTCTTCTTTTAGATGGGTTCGATGAAATACCAAGCGACTGTGTTCCTGACACGCTCAAGGAGATCAATGAATTAAATTTTAGCCACGAAAATCTTAAGATCATCATCTCAAGTCGACCTCGAAGCAGCATCCAAAACGCGGTTGGATTTGAAGTTGTTACTTTGGCAGATATCGATACCAGCGAATATGAGATGTTTATCTCAAAGCTTATACCAACCAAAGCGAAACGCACAGACATAATCGGCGCTCTTGAAGATTGTAATGACAACATTAAAGGTGTTATCCGAACACCTCTTATGCTGACGTTAGTGGTCATGATTTACCAAACACAGAAAGACATCCCCACAACTCTCTCTGGATTTTTTGATAGATTGTTCGGCGTAGTATTTAGCAAGCATGACAAACTGAAAGCAGGATTCAACAGACAACACAACACAAAACTTTCGGAAGACCAATTAAAAGAATTATTTGAAATATTTTGCTTTATGGCGATCTACAAAAAAATAGGTAGATCGATGACAAGCACTGAGTTTGATGAAACCTTTTCACTAGCAATAAGGTTTAATAAGGATTTAAACTGCCGCAACCAAGATTTCAGAAGAGACATCGTCAACGTTGCATGCCTAATACTAGAAGAAGGATTAGATACATTAACATTTCTACACAAGAGTATTCTTGACTATTATGCTGCAGCATTTATAAAAAAGCTGTCTGACAACAAGGCAGCGGAATTCTATGAAATGGCGTTCAATCGATATGATCAATGGCAACACGCGCTACAATTTCTTAAGGAGATTAACTCAGCGCGATTCGCCAAAGAGTACACATTAAAAACATTACCAAGTGCTCTGGAAGAACTTCGCAAGCTCCTCGAAAACCGAAAAGACTCTGAGCTAGTTGAGTACATGAGCAAGCTCGCCCCTGGCCTTAGTATAATCTTTGGCGAACATGGCGCCAATGAAATTTCCCGACAACGCATGAAAGCTAACGAATTGCATTACGACATATTGATGCGTTTGCAAAGCTCCCTTTTCCGGCAGTGTAGAAACGTCTCCCAAGCGCACATCACCCGCGCAGCCAGCCGCGTAGGTGTAGAACGGCAAGGTCGTAAAACCATGGTGAAAGTCCCTTTTCACATAGTCATCTCCGAATTTGGCAACGACGTCATTTGGGAGATGCTGACAATTGTCGAGAACTCTGCCAGCCTTAGAATCACTGAAGCACAGAACCTCATACAAAACGAAGAAGAAAAGGATGGTTTCCTAGATAGCTTATTCACTAACACCTAGTATCATTAACACTTAAAACAGTTGCTGCAGCACCGAGGGCTTCCAATTCAAGATGACAAGCTCCCCGGTCACTTCTGCCTTGCACTGCCGCTGATTTGTGTTGCTGTAACGGATATCAAGGTATTCGAAGTGAAAGCCATTGAAGGCCCGCCGGATATCCGGATGGTCGTTGATACTGACCATCACTTTGCCCTTGCATCGGCGCATGAAGTCAGCCATCTGCTCGTATTCCTCGAATGGGAAATCGAGCCCATAACCGGCGGTCTGCCAGTAAGGCGGATCCATGTAGAAGAACGTGTGCGCTCGGTCGTAACGTTCGGCGCAGGCGAGCCAGGACAGGTTCTCGACGTAGGTGCCGGCGAGTCGCTGCCAGGCGGCGGATAGGTTCTCCTCAATGCGCAATAAATTGATGGCCGGCCCTGTGGTGGCGGTACCGAACGTCTGTCCAGTGACCTTGCCGCCGAAGGCGTGCTGCTGCAGGTAGAAGAACCGGGCAGCACGCTGGATGTCGGTCAGGGTCTCGGGGCGCGTCATCTTCTGCCATTCGAAGATCTGGCGGGAGCTGAGCGCCCATTTGAACTGGCGCACGAACTCCTCCAGGTGGTTCTGCACAACGCGGTAGAGGGTGACCAGGTCACCGTTGAGATCATTCAGCACCTCCACCGGAGCGGGCTGGGGACGCATGAAGAACAACGCGGCACCGCCAGCGAAGACTTCCACATAGCATTCATGAGGGGGAAAGAGAGGGATCAAGCGGTCGGCCAGGCGGCGTTTGCCGCCCATCCAGGGGATGATTGGAGAGGTCATAGGTATGCAAGTCTTTACTGTATGGATAAACAGGTGTTAGGCTCGCCGCGCTTTGTGCACAAGGCAGAGGCCACGGCTGGACTTGCAGGAAGGGTCTGCGGGTTCGGCGGGCCGGGCTGGATGTTGGCGCATCCACCCGGCTCGCCTCTTTTCACTTGGTGACTTCGCGGACGTAGGCCTGACAGGCCTTCAGCGCGATCAGTCCCCGGTCACCTTCGTCGGTGATGGCGACAATTCGTTGAGCATGCGCTCGGTCAAGTTGGGCGCGTACGGCTCCATGTACCACGCCTCTGGTGCTGGTGGCTTCTCGCACCCCACCGTCACAACCCTGGACGGCAAGGGCTCCGGCGTCGACAAGCACTGACAGCCGCAAATCAGCGGTAGCAAGCCGGTCACGCAGACGAGCTTGAGTCTGTTGAGCATCGTTCATTTCCTTCCAGTGCGTTTTGGTCTGATCCTGCAGACGAGTTTCCAAGGCACGACGCGCATCCTGCTGCTCTGCCAGTTGATTGAGTGCAGCTGCAGCGGCCTCCTCACGTTCGCGGCCGTGCGTGCGGTCCTTCTCCGCCAGTTGTTTGCCGTAGTCGTCAGCCTGCTCAGCGAGTTGCTGTCCATAGGCATTGGCCTGCCACATCCAAGCTGCCCGGGCACCGATGGCACACGCAACCACCAGCGCCGCCAAGGCAATCAGGCGGGCGCCCCAACCGCTCACTGCAGCACCTCGAGGGCTCGCTTATAGAGTGCCTTGCGGTCCTCCAGGCCATTGGTGCCGCCGTTGATCCGCTTAGTAATGGCGAGGATGTCGCTTTTGTCGGCCAAGCTGTTCAAGCCTTCCTTCTGCCAGAACCAGCCGGCCGACATCGCCGCGTAGACCGGGTGCTCGAGCAGCTCAGGGGTATTCAGCAAACGACTGTCACCGAACAACGCCTCGCTGCAGGCTTCATAGTTGGCTCGACCAGTCACCTGAATGAGGCCCCGGCCACGGTACAACTGGCCATCGCCGTCTGCTTCAGGCGTGTTGCCCAAGCGCTGCGCCAGGCGGCCGGTGTCGTACTTCGACAGGTAGGCATCATTGCCAAGTTCGCGCACGTACAGGAACTGGCCAGATTCGTGCCCCACCTGGGCGAGAAACGCAGCCATGCGCAACCGTGTGATGATGGCGTACTTGCCCATGGTGGCGTTGAGGCCGGGAACAAAAACGCCGGCTTTGCGGCCGGCGTTCGGGAGGATCTGCTGCAGCTGTTTTTCAGTGATCGGCATTGCTCATCTCCTTAGAAGTTACGCAGGCTGCACATCCACCGTGCGCAATGGTTTGGTTTCTTTTTTCTTCTTGCCTTTGGCGGTGGCCTTGCCCTTCTTGCCGCCGTTGCATTCGACGGTGGTGGTCCAACCCGAGGCGGTAAATACCTGCTCCACGCTGTCCACCAGGTACTCGCCATCGAGCCCGTTCTTGAAGCCCTGAGCGTTGATGGTCCGTTCGGCAAACAGGTCGGTACGCCCGACCATTTCCAGGCGCACGGCGGCGGTGCTGCGGTTGAACGCGGCCAGCCGCGCCTTGGCCGCCTGCTCGGCGGCGCTCTTGTTGGGGTAGATATGGCGGTCGGTGTGCACGCCCGGCAGGCCGGCGGGGGCGTCGTCGTTGCCCAGCTCCACGACATTCAGCTTGCCGGTGGCCTTGTCCTGGTGCTGAGTCTTCACCGCCTTCTGCGTGCTACGGTCGCCCAGCCGGAACGAATAGCGGCTCACATCGGCTCGGCTGATCGTGACGACGCCAATACCCTTGCCGCTCGCGCTCTGCCCACCCTGGCGCGGCAGCACCACCAGCTTGCCGCTGGCCACCTTGGCGGTGCAGTCGTACTGCTTGGCCAGGCGGGTGATGAAATTGAAGTCGGATTCGTTGCGCTGGTCGACGCGCGGCACCTTGGTTTGCACCGTACAGCCCGGCTCCCAGCCATTGCGGGCAGCCACATCGCTGACGATCTTGGCCAGCGGCACCTCCTCCCAACTGCCGCTGCGGGTGGTCTTGCCACTGCCGCGCATGTCGCTGGCCTTGCCGCGCAGGGTGATAGTGTCCGGCGGGCCAGTCACCTCGACCTCGTCCACGGTGTAACTGCCCAGGCGCGCCATGGCCTGCGCGCTGTAGCCTAGAAAGACCTCGATCTTGGCCCCGCGCGAGGGCAGCGTTACAGCCTGGGCGCGGTCGTCAATGCGCAGCTCGAATTCGTCCGACTCCATGCCGGGCTTGTCCGAGGTGCGCAGCAACAGCAAGCGGTCATTGATCAGCGCGGTAATGTCCTTGCCATCCGCGACAATTTGAAAAACGGGCTTCATGGGGTTGCTCCAGAAAAGAAAAACCCCGCACGGGGCGGGGTTCGTTACGCGTAACGCGGGATCAATCCCACAAGGTGACTTGCGCGGTCTCGGCCACTGTCAGGTCGGGCAGGTAAATCAGCACGCCGGCGCGGTACGGCTGCGCCTCCTCGGCTAGCCCTTGGTTGGCCTGCAGCACCGCCTCCACAGTACCCACCAGGGTGCCGTAGTAGGCATGGCACAAGCTGTCGAGCAGGTCGCCCTCAGACGTTCTGCATGTCATTGCCATAAGCGACAAACTCCAAGTTAAAGCCCTGCTTGCGCGGGATACCGCCCGCGAGCATGGCCCCCTGTTCCTCGTCCACGCTCAATAGGCACCAGGTACCCAGCACCTCGCCGTAACCCGTGGTCAGGGTCAGCGGTTGCAGGCGCCGGCCGATGCTTCGCAGCTCGTTGAGTTGGCCGATGCCGCCCCGGAACAGCGGGAAGATCGCGCCCTTGATCGTCAGCTTGTCCTCACCCTGCCCCACCGCCTGCTGCGCAATCTCACGCGTCAGGCGCTCCTGTCCGGCCCAGCGGAACGCGGTCTTGCGCGTCAGCTCGTCAAACGCGGCCGTGTCCAGATTGAAGAAGTAGGGCTTAAGCTTCGGGTCTTGCGGCTGGATGATCAGCAGATGCGGGAACGGCTTCACCGCCTCGGCCGCCGGCGTCATGTCGGCGCCGAGCACACTGCTCGGGAAGATATTGCCCAGGCTTGGACTGAGCTTCCCGGCCATGCGGTTGATCGCCGCCCCCGCCTTGGCCGCCTGTTCCTTGAGCGTACCCAGGCGCTGCTCAACCTGGGAGGCCACCGAAACGGCCTGGTTGTACTTCGCCGCCACCTGCCCCACTGCGGACTGGGCGGCATTGATCTGCCGCATGGTGCGCTGCAGCTTTTCACCCACCATCGGGCCAACGATCGGCAGGCTTTCCAGCTCTGAGGCGGCGCCCGTCATGTCACGGACGGCCCCATTCAGCGGGCCCAGCATGCCGTCGAGGCTGGTACGGCCGGCTTGGCCCGCCGCCACCAGCGACGACAGCGTCGAGCCCATCAGCTCCATGTAGGCCATGGCACCTCCTTAAGCGACATCCGCCGCGTCAAACAAGCTAACCGAGGTTTGGCGCGCCGCCACCTCGCGCTGGAACCCTTCAAACATCACGCGCAGCGCCTGCTCGGCTTCGCGCACGATCTGGTTGGGGTCTTTCACATCACCATGCACGGTAATGGGCATGGTCGGCGCGAAGGTAAACGACTGGTCGACCTTCGCCGGCTCGGGCTTGGCCTTCTCGACGGCCTTGGCCGCCGGGAGGGTCGGCGCCGGCGGCTGCACCGATGCCACCAGTGAGCGCACCACATCGCCCATGGCACCAGACTCACCGCCACCCTTGACCACCTGCGAAACCACCGGGGCAATCGAGGGCGGCAGCTGCGGCACCTTCTGCAGCTCGCGCACAGCCATGCCGAGCGCTTGGGTCTGATCCACCGGCGGTGGCTCGGGGCGCGGCTTGGTGGGCTTGGCATCCAGCGTCAAGGTCGGGGCGAAGTCTTCACCCAGGCCCGCGCCGGTCCCACCGAACCCGCCCACACCGTCGAACAGGTCGCGCTGGGCGAACTTCGGCAGCTTGGAATAGGCCTGCTCGACCTCGGCGTCAGTCATCTGGTCGACCGGCTTGGACGGCGCGGCCGCCCGGGTAGTGACCGCCGCCGGCGCAGGCATGGCGGCCACCGGGGCCAGGTCCTTGACCACCGGTGCCGGCATGGCCGCCGCAACCGGCTGCGTCGTTACAGGGGCCGATTCCTTGCCCGCCGGCGCAGGCACAGGCGCTGCTGCCGGCGGCGCCGAAGCCAGGTCCTTGACCACAGGTGCCGGCATCGCGGCCGTAACCGGCGAGGCTGGCACAGGGGCAGACTCTTTGGCCACCGGCGCCTCGCCCTGCTGCGCCGCTGGCTCAGCGCTTGCGACCTGGTCCGACTCAGGCTTTTCCTCACCGAACCATTTCTTGCCCAGCCAGCCGCCGACGGACTCGCCGCCGAGGCCACCGAGGGCTGCGCCAATAGCGCCACCCACAGCGGTACCAATGATCGGCACAACCGAGCCAATCGCCGCACCAGCGGCCGCACCGGCCATGGCGCCGGCCATGCCGCCCGCCACCCCGCCATAACCCTCGGCCTTTTCGTCCTGGGTTTCGGCGTTCAACGCCACATCGAGCGCGCCCGGTACCGCATCGATCAGCTTGCCACCCGGCAGCTTGCCAGCGGCACGGGTGATGCCGCGCACGCTGCGCACCATCCGCCCCAGCTTGTTCGCCTCGCTGGCCGCCTCCGCTGCGCCTGCGAGCGCCGACGCGCCGGCCGCCGGCAGATGCACTGCAGGCGCCTTGGCCGCCGGCACTGGCGCACCAGGCGCGCGGCGCACATCGGCTATGGTCCCGGCGCGGCGCCGGCGGCGACGACGCGCACGACGGCTACCAGCCTCTGCAGGGCCTGAATTAGCCACGCTACCGCCAAGCCGGCCGATAGCGTCGGCATTGACCACAAACACGCGCTGCGGATCGCTGCCGGCGCTTGGGGCTGGGTCATTGCTGGCCGGCGCGCCGAACACCTTGCCCAGCACGCCCATGCCGGCATCCAACACGCGATTGCCGGTCTTGGGTAGCGCCGCCTCACCCGGGGCCTCCTCGAGCTTGCCGCCACGTCGAGCGCTCCAGGCGCGTCCGCGCGCGACGTTGAATGCACCCCGCGCAACCTTGGCACCGCTACGGACAGCCAGCAACCCGCTGATGCCCGCCGCCAAGCCTGCCAGCCCCATGATCACCGCCGGGAACTTGTCCGACAGCGTGGTGATGCCCTGGGCAACCGCCGTCAGCCCCTTCGCCGCCATGTCGGTGGCCGGGCGGATGGCATCGCCAATGCTGCGCATGGCATCGTCAACCGCCTGCGCCGTCTCGGCCCATTGCTGGGACGATGTTTCACGGCGCTCGGCCAGGTTCTTATCGAGAATGCCCGTCGCCTTCTGCGAATCGGCTTTCAGGTCGGCATACAGCCCCCGGTTTTGCGCATAGGCGGTCAGCGCCGCCTTGACCTGCATGTCAGCGAACAGGTCGCCAGTGCGCAGGGTCTTCTCCAGAGCCTCCAGCGCCGCCCTGGCCTTCTCCGGGTCGGCCTCCTTGTCGATGTTGGCCTGGGCCTCTTTCATCTGCTTGGCTTTCGCCGGGTCTGTCGCTTCGACGTACTTCATGGCCAGGGCCATGGAGGACTCGATAACGTTCATGCCCTTCTGCAGGCCGGTGTTCAGCGAGGCCTGGTAGTCGATACCTGCATCCTTGTAGGCCTTGACCACCTCGCTGGAACCGATCTTCTCCATCCAGTTCTTGAAGTTGTTCGCCGCTTCATCCGAACTGCCGGCGGTCTTCATCTGCACCTGCAGCATCGCGCCCAGGGACGCGACCGAGTCCATGCCGGTGATGCCGTTCTTTTCCATGCCGGCGAGCAATTGCGGGAACCACTTGGCCATGTCGCTGGCCTCGAAGCTGCCCGCCTGGCCCTGGTAGGCGATGGCCTCCAGGGCCTGCTCCATGACCTTGGGATCGCTGATCTTGGCGTTTTGCTGCAGCGCCATGATCATGCTGGCCGTGTCGACGCCCGAGGCGCCTTGGCCGACTGCGAACTTGGCCGCCGTCGGCGCATAGGCCATGGCCTTGTCCAACTCCATGCCGGCGCCGACCAGCTGGTTGATCAGATCAGCCACATCATTGCGGCCCATGCCGGTGTCTTTGGCCGTCTGAATTACGGTGCGGCTGAGCTGCACCTCCTCGGGCTTGTTGACCGCATCGGCCTTGATCGCAATGTCGCGGATGATCGCCTGATAGTCGGCGCTGATCTTGGTCGGCACAGCCGCCAGGCCCACGCCCACGGCGGCGGCCGCCGCGTTGGACTTGAGCCCCGACTTGCCTGCATTGATCTGCTGATGCCCCTTTAACTGCAAGTCGGCACCCTTCGCCTCACGTGCCAAGCGCTGATACTCGCGGCTTAGCCGGCCGACCTCGACGCCCTGCTTGCGCAGCGAGTCCAGGTTGCCGTTGAGCTTGCGCAGCAGCTTGTCAGCGCCAGCGGCGCCGGTGTCGTGCGCCTTCTTCCACTCGGCCTGCAGCTTCATGGTGTCGCCAATGGTGCCCTTGAGTACCTTGGCCTTGTTGCTCGTTTGCTCCAGCTTCTGGATACGGCCTTGGACGTCCTTGAACGCAGCACCGACCGACGACGCGACGGAACCGCCGATCTCCAGGGCAATCTTCATCTTTGCCATCAGCTACCCCTACTCAGTCGGTGAGCCACCACAGCATGTCCGCAAAGGACATACCGGATATCTCTGCGGCCGAGAAATTCAGCTCGGCGGCCAGCCGCTTGGCCAGCCGCTTCTGCGTGTCCGCGTCAAACGTCGTCGTCTTGCACCAGGCGAAAATACGCGGTCTGCAGGCGGGTGTAGTCCTTGAGGGCCATGCCCTCCAGGTCCTTGGCGCTGACCTCGGCGAGCGAGGCGAACAGGTTCAGCTCGCGCTGCTCGTCGTCATCACCGCCGGTCTTCTGCGCCGCACGAATGTCGCGCACGGTTGGCGACCGCAAGCTGACGGTATCGACCGTCACGCTGTTCAGTTCGGTGGGCTTGCTCAGCGTTACGGTAACGCGGTCGGCCGACAGGATCAGCCAGGCTGGGGTTTTCTTGGTGGTCATGAGGGTGCTTCCTTGAATTCGTGGGGAGATGGATTACAGGCCGAGCGCGGCGCGCTGCTCGGCCAGCTGGTCGACGCCTTCAATGACGCGGCGCATGCCCAGCGCATCGATCTCGTAAACCGTGCGGCCGTCGACCTCCAGCTTGTAGTAGGTCAGGCTGACGGCGTGCTTGATCTCGGCCTTGTCGCCGGCCTTCCAGTCGCCCATGTCGACTTCTTTGAGGCTACCGCGCAGGGTGACGATCACCGGGTTGATCTTGCCCTTGAGGCCCTTGAAGGCGCCCCGGAACACGCCGTTGAAGGCGGTACCATCGGCCAGGCCGAAGAACTTCAGCGACTCGCGGCGCACGCCGGTGGTGGTGAAGCTGGCTTCCTGCTTTTCCATGCCCTGGTCCATCTCCACCGGCATATCCATACCACCGGGGCGGTGCTCCTCCATCTTGAGGGTGAGCTTGGGCAGGGTCAGGCTGGGCACATCGCCTTGGAAGCTGATGCCATCCACGAACAGGTTCAGGTTGGCCAGGGTTTCGGGAATCATTGCCATGTAAAGCGCTCCTTATGCAGCCGAATCGAGAACTTCGGTCAGGAATTGGTTGGTGATTTCGACGCGGAAGTTGGGGTTCTCCGCCGGCGGCACATCGGTAAAGCGGATGTTCCAATACACCTTGCCCTGCTCCAGCTGGCTGGCGGTGTTCAGCTCGGTGTCCGCGTACACCTCGAAGTTGATGATTGCGCCCTGGTTCTTGAGGTCGCGCATGAACGCCTGCAGGCCTTCGGTCACATCCCTGATGTAAGTCGAGGTGATCGAGCGGTCGACCGCCCACTTGTGGCCATACAGGATCGCGTCCATGACGATATCCATGGTCCGCACACGGGTGACGAAGGCCCACTTAGGATCACTCGACAGCGTGCGGTTGCCCCACAGGCGGTAGCCTTCATCGCGAATGATGGTCGCGATATCGGCGTTGTTGAGCAGGTTGGCCCGGCAGGTCTCGTCGCCGTCCAAGTACTCCACCGAGCGGGTGGTGCCGGTGACACCGACATATTCCTTGTTCGATGGCGATGCCCAAAAACCGTATTCAGCATCGGTCCAGGCGAACAAGCCGGCGGTCCAG
>Ga0209370_1001568_pt1 | contig 19602 bp, 18 predicted proteins | sample AgamicAtPrz_FD_187164 | JGI IMG/M metagenome (GOLD analysis project Ga0209370, IMG submission 187164) | Agave microbial communities from Guanajuato, Mexico - At.P.rz (SPAdes) (version 2) | ecosystem: Host-associated > Plants > Phyllosphere > Phylloplane/Leaf | place: Guanajuato, Mexico... | reverse complement strand
ATCTCGCGCAGGATGTCGTAGCACACGGTGCGCGACGTCTTCACCTGGCCCTTGCCCTGGCAGGTCGGGCACGGTTCGCACAGCACGTGCGCGAGCGATTCGCGCGTGCGCTTGCGCGTCATCTCGACGAGCCCGAGCTGCGAGAAGCTGTTGACCGTCACGCGCGTGCGGTCGCGCGACAGCGCCTTCTTCAGCTCGGACAGCACCGCGTCGCGATGCTCGGCGTTCTCCATGTCGATGAAGTCGATGATGATGATCCCGCCGAGGTTGCGCAGCCGCAACTGCCGCGCGATCGTATGCGCGGCCTCGAGGTTGGTCTTGAAGATCGTGTCGTCGAAGTTGCGCGCGCCGACATAGCCGCCGGTGTTCACGTCGATCGTCGTCATCGCCTCGGTCTGGTCGATCATCAGGTAGCCGCCCGACTTCAGGTCGACGCGGCGCGACAGCGCGCGCTGGATCTCCGTCTCGATGTTGTACAGGTCGAACAGCGGCCGCTCGCCCGTGTAGTGATGCAGCTTCGGGCTCACGGCCGGCGTGAACTCGCCCGCGAATTCCGACAGGCGCTGGTAGGTCTCGCGCGAATCGACCTGGATACGCGTCGTGTCGTCGTTCGCGAAATCGCGCAGCACGCGCTGCGCGAGATCGAGATCCTGGTACAGCAGGCTCGTCGCGGGCAGCCGCTGCGCAAGCGCGACGATCGTCGCCCAGGTCTTGCGCAGGTACGTGACGTCGCCGGCCAGTTCGTCGGAGGTTGCATCCTCGGCGATCGTGCGCACGATGTAGCCGCCTTTCTCGTCCGGCGGGATCACGGCCGTCAGGCGCGCGCGCACGGCCTCGCGCTCGGCCTCGCTCTCGATCTTCTGCGAGATGCCGATATGCGGCTCCTGCGGCAGGTAGACGAGCGTGCGGCCCGCGATGCTGACCTGCGTCGACAGTCGCGCGCCCTTCGTGCCGATCGGATCCTTGATCACCTGCACCATCAGCGTCTGGCCTTCGAACACGATCTTCTCGATCGGCTGGTGCGGCGCGCCCGACTGCGGTTCGCCCGCGAGGCGCGGATGCCAGATGTCGGCGACGTGCAGGAACGCCGCGCGCTCGAGGCCGATGTCGATGAACGCCGACTGCATGCCCGGGAGCACGCGCACGACCTTGCCGAGATAGATGTTGCCGACCCGTCCGCGCGACAGCGTGCGCTCGACGTGAAGCTCCTGCACCGCACCTTGCTGGACGAGTGCGACGCGCGTTTCCTGCGGCGTGAGGTTGATCAGGATTTCTTCGTTCATGGTGCGGTTCAGAAGGCGACGCGTGCGGTACGCAGCAGCGCGGCAGTCTCAAAAAGGGGCAGACCCATGATACCTGAATGGGATCCGTCGATTCGCTCGATGAATTCGGCCGCGCGGCCCTGGATCGCGTACGCGCCGGCCTTGCCGAACGGCTCGCCGGTTTCGACGTAGCGTGCGTACGCGTCGCGCGATGCGTTTGAAAAGCGTACCGACGAGCGCGACAGCGCGGGCGGCAGCCATTCGCCGTCGGCGCCGATCACGGCGACGGCGGTCAGGACTTCGTGTTCGCGGCCCGCGAGGCGGGTGAGCATCGCGAGTGCATCGTCGGCGTCGGCCGGCTTGCCGAGGATCGCGCCGTCGATCGTCACGGTCGTATCGGCCACCAGCACCGGCGCGGCCGGCTTGCCGCTCGCGACGAGGCGCGCACGCGCGGCCTCGGCCTTCGCGACGGTCACGCGCCGCACGTACGCGTCGGCGGCTTCGCCGGGCAGCTCGGCTTCGAGCGCCTCGGCGTCCTCGTCGGGGCGCGGCAGCAGCAGCTCGAAGCGTACGCCGATCTGCTGCAGCAGCTCCTGGCGGCGCGGGCTTTGCGAAGCGAGGTAGAGCGTCTGGAAAAGCGGGGTCGGGAAAAGCGCGGGGGACGTGCTGGACGGCATGGTGTCGTTATCTCGTTGGGCGCGCGCGGCGCGCGTCTCGAGGACGACACGTCATGCGCGGTGGTAGGGGTGATTCTGCGTGATGCTCCACGCCCGGTAAAGCTGTTCGGCGAGCAGCACGCGCACCATGCCGTGCGGCAGCGTCATGCTCGAGATGCGCAGCAGCACGTCGGCGCGCGCTTTCAGGTCCGGATCGAGCCCGTCGGCGCCGCCGATCACGAACGCGACGTCGCGGCCGTCCTGCTGCCAGCCGGGCAGCGCCTGCGCGAGCTGCATCGTGGTCCAGTCGCGGCCGCGCTCGTCGAGCGCGACGAGCCGCGCGCCCTTCGGCAGCGCGGCCTCGATCTTCTGCCGCTCGGCCGCCATCACGCTTTCGGCGCTGCGGCCGCCCGAACGCAGTTCAGGCTTGATTTCGCGCAACTCGATGCGCAGTTCGGGCGGCATCCGCTTCGTGTATTCGTCGAAGCCGGATGCGATCCAGGCCGGCATCTTGTGGCCGACCGCGAGGATGAAAAGCTTCATCGGGACACGCGCGACGGCTTAACGGCGGCGGGCGGCCGTCTTGCGCGCCGGGCGGGCGGGCGCTTCTTCCTCTTCTTCGTCGTCTTCGCTCGCCGTCGCGAAACCGTTGCCTTTGCCGCCGCCGAGCTTCATCCGCACGGGCTTGTCGCCCCAGATTTCCTCGAGGTTGTAGTACTGGCGCAGCGCGGGTTGCAGGATGTGCACGACCGCGTCGCCGCAGTCGACCAGCACCCATTCGCCGGTGTCCTCGCCTTCGGAGCTGACGACGTCGCCGCCGGCTTCCTTGACCTTGTCGCGCACGTTCGACGCGAGCGCCTTGGTCTGTCGGTTGGAGGTGCCCGAGGCGACGACCACGCGGTCGAACAGTTCGGTGAGATGGCTGGTGTTGAACACCTTGATGTCTTGCGCCTTGACGTCTTCGAGGGCGTCGACGATCACGCGCTGCAGTTTGCGAATATCCATGGATTCAGGAATGGTAGAGGCGATGTTGAAGAATATAGGCCCATACGGCGGCCGGCACATGTTCGGCCGACGCGTCGGGCATTTGCGCATGGCGTGCGATGCATTCGCGCAGGTGCGCGCGGATGTCGGTCGCGGCGATGTCGAACGAAAGGGTCGTATCGATCAGCAGGCTGCCGGCCGGCGTGGCCTTCAGCACGTCGGCGCCGGCCTGCCGCGCGGCGATTTCCCGCGCGACGTCCGGCGGCGCCGCGCCGAGCTCGAAGCCCGGACGCGTCGACACGCAGATGTGCGCGTAGTCGAACAGCGTGCGCCAGTCGCGCCACGTATCGAGGCGCACGAGCTGGTCGGCGCCGATCAGCAGCGACAGCGACGCATCCGGGCCGATCCGCTCGCGCCAGCGCGCGAGCGTCTCGACCGTGTAGGTCGGGCCGGCGTGCTCGATCTCGTCGGTGGCGACGGTCACGCTCACGCCCGGCACGGATAGCGTGCCGGCGGCCGCGCGCGTCATCGCGAGCCGGTGCTCGGCGGCCGACACGTCGCGCTTCTGGTACGGCTGCCCGGCGGGCAGCAACACGAGTTCGGTCAGGTCGAGCAGCGCGGCGAACCGGCGCGCGAGCGCGAGATGGCCGTCGTGGATCGGGTCGAAGGTGCCGCCCAGCAAGCCGATACGACGCGGCAGCGGGGCGGGGCGGGCGGTGGTGTTCAGAGAAACACGTCCTTTCGTTGGGGCAGCGGGGCGCGCGGGCTCAGACCCAGTCGCGCGGCACGAGGAAGTCGCTATACAGGCGCGCTTCCGGCGAACCCGGCTCGGGTTGCCAGTTGTAGCGCCAGTTCGCGACCGGCGGCATCGACATCAGGATCGACTCGGTCCGGCCGCCGCTTTGCAGGCCGAACAGCGTACCGCGGTCGAACACGAGGTTGAATTCGACGTAGCGGCCGCGGCGGTATGCCTGGAAGTCCCGCTCGCGCTCGCCGTACGGCAACCCGGCGCGGCGCTCGACGATCGGCAGGTAAGCCCGCAGGAACGCGTCGCCGACGCTTTGCATCATGTCAAACGAGCGTTCGAAACCGGGCTCAGAGAAATCGTCGAAGAAGATCCCGCCGATGCCGCGCGTTTCGTTGCGGTGCTTCAGGAAGAAATATTCGTCGCACCATTGCTTGAAGCGCGGGTAGAGCTCGGCGCCGAACGGGTCGAGCGCATCCTTGCAGGTCTGGTGGAAATGCCGCGCGTCGTCCTCGAAACCGTAAACCGGTGTCAGATCCATGCCGCCGCCGAACCAGAACACGGGCGCCTCGCCCGGTTTCGTCGCGATCAGCATCCGCACGTTCATGTGCACGGTCGGGCAGTACGGATTGCGCGGATGCAGCACCAGCGACACGCCGAGCGCCTCGAAGCCGCGGCCCGCGAGCTGCGGGCGCGCCGCGCTCGCCGACGGCGGCAGCGCGTCGCCCGCGACGTCGGAAAAGCCGATTCCCGCGCGTTCGAACACGCGGCCGCCTTCGAGAATCCGTGTGCAGCCGCCGCCGCGCAGGCGTTCGGCCGGCCCGCGCTGCCACGTGTCGGTCGCGAGCGGCGTGCCGTCGAGTGCGCCGAGCGCGTCGGCGATCCGTGTCTGCAGGCCCTGGAGGTACGTGCGCACACGCGCCACGTCGTAGGTCGAATCGGTCATGTCTGGACTGGCTGCCCCCACCTTGGGCGGGGGCCGTAAAAAAAGCATCTGCCGGGCATTCTATCGAACCCCGGCAGACGGGTCGCCGCCGCGCGGGCGCGGGGCGGCGATGGCGACATCACGTGCTCTTGCGGTTGAGCGCGCGAAAGCCGATGTCGCGGCGGTACTGCATGCCTTCGAAATTGATCTGGTTGATCGTGTCGTATGCATGCTGCTGCGCTTCGCGTACCGAATCGGCGAGGCCGACCACGCACAGCACGCGGCCGCCGGACGTCACGAGCTTGTCGCCGTCGTTGAGCGTCGTACCCGCATGGAACGTCACGGCCTGTTCGGTTTCGGCCGGGATGCCGTTGATGCGGTCGCCCTTGCGCGGCGCGTCCGGGTAACCGTGCGCGGCCAGCACGACGCCCAGCGCGGTGCGGCGATCCCAGTCGAGCTCGACCGTGTCGAGCGTGCCCGCGATCGCCTGCTCGACGACCTTCGAGAAATCGCTCTTCAGGCGTGCCATGATCGGCTGCGTTTCCGGGTCGCCCATCCGGCAGTTGAACTCGAGCGTGCGCGGATTGCCGTCCTTGTCGATCATCAGGCCCGCGTACAGGAAGCCCGTGAAACGGATGCCGTCCTTCTCCATCCCGCGCACCGTCGGCATGATGATCTCGCGCATCACGCGTGCGTGCATCTGCGGCGTGACGATCGGCGCGGGCGAATACGCGCCCATGCCGCCGGTGTTCGGGCCGCGATCTTCATCGAGCAGGCGCTTGTGGTCCTGGCTGGAAGCCAGCGCCAGTGCGTGCTTGCCGTCGACCATCACGATGAAGCTCGCTTCCTCGCCATCGAGGAATTCCTCGATCACGACGCGCGCGCCGGCGTCTCCAAGCTTGTTGCCCGACAGCATCATGTCGACGGCCGCATGGGCCTCTTCGAGCGTCATCGCGACGACGACGCCCTTGCCGGCCGCGAGGCCGTCGGCCTTCACGACGATCGGCGCACCCTTCGCGTCGATGTACGCGTGGGCGGCGGCCGCATCGGCGAAGGTTTCGTAGTCGGCGGTCGGGATGCCGTGGCGCTTCATGAACGCCTTCGCGAAATCCTTCGAGCTTTCGAGCTGCGCGGCTTCGCGGGTCGGACCGAACACCTTCAGGCCGCGTGCGCGGAACAGGTTGACGATGCCGGCCGCGAGCGGTGCTTCCGGCCCGACGAGCGTGAACGCGACGCCTTCGCGTTCCGCGAAATCGGCGAGTTCGTCGAGCGCCGTGATATCGACGTTCTTCAGACGCTCGTCCTGCGCCGTGCCGCCATTGCCGGGCGCGACGTAGACCATCTGGACGCGCGGCGACTGCGCGAGCTTCCACGCCAGTGCATGTTCGCGGCCGCCGGAACCGACGACGAGTAGTTTCATGGGATTCCCCGCAGACTAGAAAACAGGGCGGCCGGCACGCTCAGGCGCGCCGGCCGCGAAATCGGTCGGGCCGCCGTCGCAACGCTGCGCGCGGCGGCCGGCATCTCATTCCTCGACGATGACGGCGTTCGTATACACGTCCTGCACGTCGTCGAGGTTCTCGAGCGCGTCCAGCAGCTTCTGCATCTTCGCCGCGTCGTCGCCGGTGAATTCGACTTCGTTCTGCGGCTTCATCGTCACTTCGGCGAGTTCGGCCTTGAAGCCCGCGGCTTCGAGCGCGTCCTTCACCGCCGAGAATGCCTGCCAGTCGCACAGCACTTCGATCGAGCCGTCGTCGTTCGTGTTCACGTCGTTCGCGCCGGCTTCGAGCGCGGCTTCCATCAGCGCGTCTTCCGACGTGCCGGGTGCGAACAGGAACTGGCCGACGTGATCGAACATGAACGCGACCGAGCCGTCGGTGCCCATGTTGCCGCCGAACTTCGAGAACGCGTGGCGCACTTCCGCGACCGTGCGCGTGCGGTTGTCGGTCAGCGTGTCGACGATGATCGCCGCGCCGCTGATGCCGTAGCCTTCGTAACGGATTTCTTCGTAGTTCGCGCCGTCCGCGCCGCCGACGCCACGGTCGATCGCGCGCTTGACGTTGTCCTTCGGCATGTTCGCGTCGGCTGCCTTGTCGACCGCGAGACGCAGGCGTGGGTTCGAGTTGACGTCGCCGCCGCCGAGGCGCGCCGCCACCTGGATTTCCTTGATCAGGCGGGTCCAGATCTTGCCGCGCTTCGCGTCGGCCGCAGCCTTCTTATGCTTGATGTTGGCCCATTTCGAATGACCAGCCATACCTTTCTCCGTGCCCGGGCGCGCAGCGCGGGCGATTGTTGCAATGTGTCGTTGAATCGGCGGCCGTGTCGGCGGGCATGAAGCCGCGGGGCCGCGCGTGTCGAGTGGATCGTGATTTTATCACGCGGCGACCGCCGGTTCGGGGCCGCCGCGCATGGCCGAACGGCCAGGGCGGCCGTCGCGGCGCGCCGGGCCGCGCGGCCCGGCGCGCCGGACGCCCGTGCGGTCAGTTCTTGGTGCCGAACAGGCGGTCGCCCGCGTCGCCCAGGCCCGGCACGATGTACGCGTGCTCGTTCAGGTGCGAGTCGAGCGACGCGACGAACAGCTTCACGTCCGGGTGCGCGTCCTGGAACACCTGCACGCCCTCGGGCGCGGCGACCAGCGCGACGAACATGATGTTCGCGGCCGGCACGTTGCGGCGCTTGAGCACGTCGACCGCATGCACGGCCGAATAGCCGGTCGCGACCATCGGGTCGCACAGGATGAAGATGCGGTCTTCCAGGTCCGGCAGGCGCACCAGGTATTCGACCGGGCGGTGGTCCTCGGCGCGGTACACGCCGATGTGGCCGACGCGCGCGGACGGCACCAGGTCGAGCAGGCCGTCCGACATCCCGATGCCCGCGCGCAGCACGGGCACGATCGCGAGCTTCTTGCCGGCGATCACCGGCGCGTCGACCGCCACCAGCGGGGTTTCGACCCGCTTGGTCGTGATCGGCAGGTTGCGGGTGATCTCGTAGCCCATCAGCAGCGTGATCTCGCGCAGCAGTTCGCGAAACGTGCGCGTGGACGTGTCCTTGTCGCGCATGTGCGTGAGCTTGTGCTGGATCAGCGGGTGATCGGTGATGAAGAGGTTCGGGAAACGGCTGTCCTGTTTCATGACGGGGTGCCTTGGCGGCAAAAGGGGATCGGGGGCGGCGGCGGGCGCGGGCCGGCCGTCGCTCATGGCCGCAATTTTACCAAGGCGCGCCGCGCGATCCGGATATTATCGACGTCTCACGACAATCCGCGTGCCGCGCCCGCCCGTTTGCCCGCCTGCCGGCGGCAACGCGGCGCCGCGCCGGCACGCGCGCCACCAGGGAAACGACGATGGATCTCGGCATCGAAGGAAAGACCGCGCTCGTGTGCGCGGCCAGCAAGGGCCTCGGGCGCGGCTGCGCGGAAGCGCTGGCCGCGGAAGGCGTGAACCTCGTGATCGTCGCGCGCACGCGCGACACGCTGGAGGAAACCGCGGAAGAGATCCGCGCCGGCGCGAACGTGTCGGTCACGGCGGTCGCCTGCGACATCACGACGCCGGACGGCCGCGCGGCCGCGCTCGCCGCGTGCCCGCAGCCGGACATTCTCGTGACGAATGCCGGCGGTCCGCCGCCCGGCGACTTCCGCGATTTCTCCCACGACGACTGGATCCGAGCGCTCGAATCGAACATGCTGACGCCGATCGAGCTGATCCGCGCGACGATCGACGGGATGATCGGCCGCGGCTTCGGCCGGATCGTCAACATCACGAGTTCGGCCGTGAAGGCGCCGATCGACGTACTCGCACTGTCGAACGGCGCGCGCTCGGGGCTGACCGGCTTCGTCGCGGGGCTGTCGCGCAAGGTCGCGGGGCAGGGCGTGACGATCAACAATCTGCTGCCGGGGCTGTTCGACACCGACCGGATCGCGACGACGCTCGCCGCGTCGGCGAAGGCGCAGGGCGTGTCGGTCGACGAGCTGCGCGCGCGCCGCACGAAGGAGATTCCGGCCGGGCGCCTCGGCACGCGCGCCGAATTCGGTGCAGCCTGCGCGTTTCTGTGCAGCGTGCACGCGGGCTACATCACCGGGCAGAACTGGCTGCTCGACGGCGGCGCGTATCCGGGTACGTTCTGACCCGCGCTTTTCGATTCACGACGACAACAACCGAACGACGAAGGAACTGGAGATGAGCAAACCCCGTATCGCACTGATCGCGCACGACGCGAAGAAGGACGAGATCGTCGCGCTCGCGGGTCAGTTTCGCGAGACGCTCGCGCAATGCCGGCTGGTCGCGACGGGCACGACGGGCGGCCGCATCGCGGCCGCGCACGGGCTGGAGGTCGAGCGCAAGCTGTCGGGGCCGCTCGGCGGCGACCTGCAGATCGGCGCGGAACTGGCCGACGGCCGCGTCGACCTCGTCGTGTTTCTGCGCGACCCGATGACCGCGCAGCCGCACGACCCTGACATCACCGCGCTGGTGCGTGCGTGCGACGTGCACGACGTGCCGGTCGCGACCAACGTCGCGACGGCGCGGATGCTGCTCGACGATCTGGCGAGGAACATGCAGGACGTGTGCTAGATGCGCGTCGCGCCCGATTGTCCCTGCTGACGGCAGGGCCATGCACACGCAGCCGCGACGCGCGAGAATCGTGCGTCGCGATGCGCGCCTGCCGGCTCCGGCACGACGCTGCCTGACGTGCGCATCGCCGATCCGGATTTCCCTGACTGACAGACAAACGAGGAGCGAAACGATGCCGAAAGCAATCCGATACGACCAGCCGGGTGGCCCGGACGTGATGAAGTGGGTCGATGTCGAGGTCGGCGCGCCGAAGGCGGGCGAAGTCCGCATTCGCCAGCACGCGGTCGGGCTCAACTACATCGACGTGTATTTCCGCACCGGCCTGTATCCGCAGCCGTTGCCCGGCGGCCTCGGGATGGAGGCGGCGGGCGAGGTGACGGCCGTCGGCGACGGCGTGACGGCGCTCAAGGCGGGCGACCGCGTCGCGTACGTCGGGCAGCCGCCGGGTGCGTATGCGCAGGAGCGCGTGATGCCGACCGAGCGGCTCGTGAAGCTGCCTGACGGAATCAGCTACGACGACGCGGCGTCGGTGATGCTGCAGGGGCTGACCGCCCACTACCTGCTGCGCCGCACGTACCCGGTGAAAGCCGGCGACACGATCCTGATCCATGCGGCGGCCGGCGGCGTCGGCCTGCTCGTGTGCCAGTGGGCGAAGGCGCTCGGCGCCACCGTGATCGGCACGGTCGGCTCCGACGAAAAGGCCGAGCTCGCGAAGGCGCACGGCTGCGATCATCCGATCGTCTATACGCGCGAGAACTTCACGCAGCGCGTGAAGGACATCACGAACGGCGCGGGCGTGCCGGTCGTCTACGATTCGATCGGCAAGGACACCTACGTCGGTTCGCTCGACAGCCTCGCGCCGCTCGGCTACTTCGTCAGCTTCGGCAATGCGTCGGGCCCGCTGCCGCCGATCGACTCGAAGGAATTCTCGTCGCGCGGCTCGCTGTTCTTCACGCGGCCGACGCTGTTCTCGTACATCGCGAAGCGCGCCGATCTCGAAGCCGCGGCCGCCGAGCTGTTCGACGTGATCCTGTCGGGCAAGGTGAAGACGAGCATCAACCAGCGCTATCCGCTCGCCGAAGTCGGTCGCGCGCATGCCGATCTGGAAGCACGCAAGACCACCGGCTCGACGATTCTCGTTCCCTGACGCATCTCCGTGTGCCGGCGCGACGCCGGTACGCGCCTGTTGCGGGCGGCGCCGCGGCGCCGTCCGTCCCGCCTCGATTCGCTCCGGTCCCACCCCGCGCGTTTACGCGTTTTTTATATCCGCCCCGATAGCTTTGACCCGCCCTTTACGCGCGTTCCCATAACGTTCTAGTCGTCCGATTTCGACGACGGAGAACAAAAATGGATGGGGTTTTTATCGGCGCACTGGTGCTCTTCACCGCGCTGATCCTCGGTTTGCTTGCCGGTTGCGACAAGCTCGTGCAATACGGTCGCGGGGGGCGCGCATGACCTGGATGCTTTGGCTGGCGGGCGCCTCGACGGCCCTGCTGTTCGCGTATCTCGTCTTTGCGCTGCTGCGCGCGGAGGACATCGAATGAACGCGAACAACCTGTTGCAGACGCTGCTGTTCATCGTCGTGCTGCTCGCGGCGGCCGTGCCGGTCGCGCGCTACCTGAGCGCGGTGATGGATGGCAGTTCGCGCGTCGTGCGCGTGTTCGGCCCGCTCGAACGCGCGCTGTACCGCGTCGCCGGCGTCGACGCCGGCACCGAGATGAACTGGAAGCAGTATGCGATCGCGACGATCGCGTTCAACGCGCTCGGCGTACTGTTCCTCTACGGGCTGTTGCGCCTGCAGGGCTTCCTGCCCGGCAACCCGCAGCAGTTCGGCGCGATGACGCCCGACGGCGCGTTCAACACGGCCGTCAGCTTCGTCGCGAACACGAACTGGCAGGACTACACGCCCGAGCAGACCGTCAGCTATCTGTCGCAGATGCTCGGCCTGACCGTGCAGAACTTCCTGTCGGCAGCGACCGGCATCGTCGTCGTGATCGCGCTGATCCGCGGCTTCGCGCGTCACACCGCGCAGACGATCGGGAACTTCTGGGTCGACCTCACGCGCGTGACGCTGTACGTGCTCGTGCCGATGGCGGCGCTTGTCGCCGCGCTGCTGATGAGCCAGGGCGTGCTGCAGAACATGAAGGCGTACCAGGACGTGCCCGTGCTGCAGGCGAGCACCTACGCGGCGCCGAAGCTCGACGCGCAGGGCAGCCCGGTGAAGGACGACAAGGGCAACGCGGTCACGGTGCCGACTCCGCTGACGAAGCAGACGCTCGCGATGGGGCCGGTCGCCTCCCAGGAAGCGATCAAGATGCTCGGCACCAACGGCGGCGGCTTCTTCAACGCGAACTCCGCGCACCCGTTCGAAAATCCGACGCCGTTCGCGAACTTTCTGCAGATCTTCTCGATCCTGATCATCCCGGCCGCGCTGTGTCTCGTGTTCGGCCGGATGATCGGCGACCGCCGGCAGGGCATCGCGGTGCTCGCGGCGATGACGGTCGCGTTCGCGGTCGCGACCGGCGTCGAGGTGAGCGCCGAGCAGGCCGGCAACCCGACGCTCGCCGCGCTGCACGTCGACCAGTCGGCCGGCGCGCTGCAGCCGGGCGGCAACATGGAAGGCAAGGAAACCCGCTTCGGGATCGCACAGACCGGCATCTTCACGGTCGCGACGACGGCCGCGTCGTGCGGCGCGGTGGACGCGATGCACGATTCGCTGACGCCGGTCGGCGGCCTCGTGCCGATGCTGCTGATGCAGCTCGGCGAGGTGGTCTTCGGCGGCGTCGGCTCCGGCCTCTACGGGATGCTCGTGTTCGCGCTGCTCGCGGTGTTCGTCGCCGGCCTGATGATCGGCCGCACGCCGGAATACGTCGGCAAGAAGATCGAGTCGTACGAGATGAAGATGGTGTCGATCGTCGTGCTGCTCACGCCGCTGCTCGTGCTGGTCGGCACGTCGATCGCGGTGTTGGCGGACGCGGGCAAGGCTGGCATCGCGAACCCGGGCCCGCACGGCTTCTCGGAAATCCTCTATGCGTTCAGCTCGGCCGCGAACAACAACGGCAGCGCGTTCGCGGGCCTGACGGTCGGCACGCCGTTCTACAACTGGATGACCGCGATCGCGATGTGGTTCGGCCGCTTCGGCACGATCGTGCCGGTGCTGGCGATCGCAGGTTCCCTCGCCGCGAAGAAGCGCATCGCGGTAACGAGCGGCACGCTGCCGACCCACGGCCCGCTGTTCGTCGTGCTGCTGCTCGGCACCGTGCTGCTGGTGGGCGCGCTGACCTACGTGCCGGCGCTTGCGCTCGGCCCCGGTGTCGAGCATCTGATGATGTGGCTGGGCGCTTGATCCACCCGTGAAGCGCCCGCATGGCGACACATTGAAAAGACTGAAGAGCTTGAAGAGATCGCAATGACTCAACATTCCGCAACACGGTCCATGTTCGATCCGGCGCTGCTGCGCCCGGCGATCGTGGATTCGTTCAAGAAACTCACGCCGCGCACGCAGTTCCGCAACCCGGTGATGTTCTGCGTGTACGTCGGCAGCATCCTGACCACGATCCTGTGGATCGCGGCGCTCGCCGGCCAGGCCGAGGCGCCCGCGGGCTTCATCCTCGCGGTCACGCTGTGGCTGTGGTTCACGGTGCTGTTCGCGAACTTCGCCGAAGCGCTCGCCGAAGGGCGCTCGAAGGCGCAAGCCGCGTCGCTGCGCAGCGCGAAGAAGGACGTGATGGCGAAGAAGCTCAACGAGCCGCATCCGAAGTCGCCGATCCGCATCACGACCGCGTCCGACCTGCGCAAAGGCGACGTCGTGCTGGTCGAGACCGGCGACGTGATCCCGGCCGACGGCGAGGTCGTCGACGGCGTCGCGTCGGTCGACGAATCGGCGATCACCGGCGAATCCGCGCCGGTGATCCGCGAATCGGGCGGCGACTTCTCGTCGGTGACGGGCGGCACGCGCGTGCTGTCCGACTGGATCGTCGTCAAGGTCACCGCGAACCCCGGCGAGGCGTTCCTCGACCGGATGATCGCGATGGTCGAAGGCGCGAAGCGCAAGAAGACGCCGAACGAGGTCGCGCTGACGATCCTGCTCGTCGCGCTGACGATCGTGATGCTGCTCGCGACCGCGACGCTGCTGCCGTTCTCGATGTTCTCGGTCGAAGCGATGAAGGCCGGCCACGTGGTGACGATCACCGCGCTCGTCGCGCTGCTCGTGTGCCTGATTCCGACGACGATCGGCGGGTTGCTGTCCGCGATCGGCGTGGCCGGGATGAGCCGGATGATGCAGGCGAACGTGATCGCGACGTCGGGCCGCGCGGTGGAAGCGGCCGGCGACGTCGACGTGCTGCTGCTCGACAAGACCGGCACGATCACGCTCGGCAACCGTCAGGCATCGACGTTCGTGCCGGCGCCGGGCGTGACCGAGGAAGCGCTGGCCGACGCCGCGCAACTGTCGTCGCTCGCCGACGAAACGCCGGAGGGCCGCAGCATCGTCGTGCTCGCGAAGGAGCGCTTCAACATCCGCCAGCGCGACATGGCGCAACTGCACGCGACGTTCCTCGGCTTTTCCGCGCAGACACGGATGAGCGGCGTCGATCTGCCCGGCCGCGAGATTCGCAAGGGCGCGGCCGACGCGATCCGCCGCTACGTCGAGACGCACGGCAGCCGCTTCCCGGAAGACGTGCGCCGCGCGGTGGACGACGTCGCACGCCGCGGCAGCACGCCGCTCGTCGTGGCCGACCTGCAGGACGGGGCGGCGCGCGTGCTCGGCGTGATCGAGCTGAAGGACATCGTGAAGGGCGGCATCAAGGAGCGCTTCGCGGAGCTGCGCAAGATGGGCATCAAGACCGTGATGGTGACGGGCGACAACCGGCTGACGGCCGCGGCGATCGCGGCGGAAGCGGGCGTCGACGATTTCCTCGCGGAAGCGACGCCGGAAACCAAGCTCGCGACGATTCGCGAGCACCAGGCGGCCGGGCGTCTCGTCGCGATGACGGGCGACGGCACCAACGACGCGCCGGCGCTTGCGCAGGCCGACGTCGCAGTGGCGATGAACACCGGCACGCAGGCGGCGAAGGAAGCCGGCAACATGGTCGACCTCGACTCGAACCCGACGAAGCTGATCGAGATCGTCGAGATCGGCAAGCAGATGCTGATGACGCGCGGCTCGCTCACCACGTTCTCGATCGCGAACGACATCGCGAAGTACTTCGCGATCATCCCGGCCGCGTTCGTGACGACCTACCCGCAATTGCGCGTGCTCGACATCATGCATCTGACGTCGCCGGCGTCCGCGATCCTGTCCGCGGTGATCTTCAACGCGCTGATCATCGTCGCGCTGATCCCGCTCGCGCTGAAGGGCGTGACCTACCGGCCGCTCGGCGCCGCGTCGCTCTTGCGCCGCAACCTGCTGGTGTACGGCCTCGGCGGCGTGCTGCTGCCGTTCCCGTTCATCAAGCTGATCGACATGACGCTCGCCGCGCTCGGCTGGGCCTGAGCCGGCCGCACTTGAAGGAACCATCATGAAATCGTTGATTCGCCCGCTCGTCGTGCTGTTCGTGGTCCTGACCGCCGTGACGGGGCTCGCTTACCCGGCCGTGATGACCGTGTTCGGTCAGGCCGTGTTCCCGTCGCAGGCCAACGGCAGCCTGATCGAGCAGAACGGCAAGGTCGTCGGCTCCGCGCTGATCGGCCAGCCGTTCGACGCGCCGAAGTATTTCTGGGGCCGGCTGTCGGCCACCGCGCCGATGCCGTACAACGCCGCCGGCTCCGGCGGCTCGAACCTCGGCCCGCTGAATCCGTCGCTCGCCGATCAGGTGAAGGCGCGCGTCGCCGCGCTGCGCGATGCGGGCACCGATCTGTCGAAGCCGGTGCCGGTCGACCTCGTGACGGCGTCGGCGAGCGGTCTCGATCCGGAGATCACGCCGGCCGCGGCCGCGTACCAGGTCGAGCGTGTCGCGAAGGCGCGCAATCTGGCGCCGGACGCGATCGCGCAGCTCGTCGCCGCGAACACGACGGGCCGCCAGTTCGGCGTGCTCGGCGAGCCGCGCGTGAACGTGCTGAAGCTGAATCTCGCGCTCGACGCGGCTCAGGCTGCGCACTGAACACGCGTGCAAGCAGGCTCCCCGGCGCGGGTGGCTGCGCGCCGGGCCCGATTTTGTTCCGGCGGCGCGCGCGCCGTCTTTGCCTTTTGCGGCGATTTGGAACCACAATGGCTGTATCTCGCGCGCCATCCGGCGCGTCGCCCTCCTGACGCATGAACCGTCCCGATCCCGACCAACTCCTCGACAAGCTGCAGCGCGATGAACAAAAGCAGCGGCGCGGCCAGCTCAAGATCTTCTTCGGCGCGTCCGCCGGTGTCGGCAAGACCTACGCGATGCTGCAGGCCGCGCGCCAGCGCCGGCAGGAAGGCGTCGACGTCGTCGTCGGCATCGTCGAGACCCACGGCCGCGCCGAGACCGCCGCGCTGCTCGACGGCCTCGACGTGCTGCCGCCCGCCCGCATCGACTATCGCGGCCGCACGCTCGCCGAATTCGATCTCGACGGCGCGCTCGCGCGTGCGCCGCAACTGATCCTCGTCGACGAACTCGCGCATTCGAACGTGCAGGGCGCACGGCACCTGAAGCGCTGGCAGGACGTCTACGAGCTGCTCGACGCGGGCATCGACGTGTATACGACCGTCAACGTCCAGCACCTCGAAAGCCTGAACGACGTGGTCGGTGCGATCACCGGCATCCGCGTGTGGGAGACCGTGCCCGATCGCGTGTTCGACGCGGCCGACGAAGTCACGCTCGTCGACCTGCCGGCCGAGGAACTGCTCGAGCGGATGCGCGACGGCAAGGTCTATCTCGCGCAGCAGGCCGAGCGCGCGGTGCGCAACTTCTTCCGCAAGGGCAACCTGATCGCGCTGCGCGAGCTGGCGCTGCGGCGCACGGCCGACCGCGTCGACGCACAGATGCGCGAATACCGCGCCGACCGTTCGATCCAGCGCATCTGGCAGGCGCGCGAGCGGCTGCTCGTGTGCGTTGGCCCCGGCCCCGAAGCGCCGACGCTCGTGCGTGCCGCGGCGCGCCTCGCCGCGAGCCTGAAGGCCGACTGGATCGCCGTGTACGTCGAGACGCCGCGCCTGCAGCGCCTGCCCGACGCACGGCGGCAGCGCACGCTCGACGCGCTGAAGCTCGCGGCCGAGCTCGGCGCGGAGACGGCCACGCTCGCCGGCGCGGACGCGGTCGCCGCGTTGATCGGCTATGCGAAGGTGCGCAACGTGTCGAAGCTCGTCGCGGGCGGCTCGCCGAAGGTCGGGCTCGCGCGCCGCTTCGCGCGACCGTTCGGCGAGCAGCTTGCCGAACGTGCGGGCGACGTCGACCTGATGCTGATCCGTGCGTCCGCGAGCGACGAGACGCGCGCCGCGCCGCTCGACGCGCGGGCGCGCGACTGGCGCGATGCGTTCGCGCAGTTCGGCACGCACCGTTCGCCGCCGCGCCATTACGCGTATGCGGCCGCGATCTGCGCGGCGATCACCGTCGTCGCGAGCGTCGTGTCGGGGCGGCTCGACCTCACGAACCTCGTGATGCTGTACCTGCTCGGCGTGGTGTTCTCGGCCGTACGGCTCGGGCGCGGCCCGGGCGTGCTGCAGTCGTTCCTGTCGGTGGCCGCGTTCGATTTCTTCTTCGTGCCGCCGCGCATGTCGTTCTCGGTCAGCGACACGCAATACCTGCTGACCTTCTTCGGGATGCTGCTGACGTCGCTCGTGATCAGCCACCTGACGTCGACGCTGACGCGCCAGGCGAGCGTCGCGCAGCGCCGCGAGCGCCGCACCGGCGCGATCTACGCGATGGCGCGCGAGCTCGGCGCGGCGCTGACGACCGAGCAGATCGTCGAGATCGGCAGCCGCCACGTGGGCGAGGTGTTCCGCGCGCGCGTCGCGTTCCTGCTGCCCGACAGCGCGGACCAGGTGCGGCAGAAGATCGAGGAGCCCGACGCGGCCGTCACGCTGACCGGCGCGGAGCTCGACAGCGACGTCGGCCAGTGGGTGTACGACCAGCAGAAGCCGGCCGGGCGCGGCACCGATACCTTGCCGGCGACGGCCGCGCTGTACCTGCCGCTGAAGGCGCCGATGCGCACGCGCGGCGTGCTCGCGGTCGCGTCGCGCGAGCCGCGCGAACTCGAGGTGCCCGAGCAGCAGCGGATGCTCGATGCATTCGCCGCGCAGATCGCGCTCGCGCTGGAGCGCGTGCACTACGTCGAGATCGCGCGCGACGCGCTCGTCAACATGGAGTCCGAGCGGCTGCGCAACTCGCTGCTGTCGGCGATCTCGCATGACCTGCGCACGCCGCTCACGACGATCGTCGGCTTTTCGTCGATGCTCGCGAACGGGCGCGCGGCCGCGCAGGCCGGCGACGCCGCGGCGGCCGCGCGGCTCGCGCAGCGCGAGGGCGAACTCGTCGACGCGATTCACGACGAGGCGCTGCGGATGACGGGCATCGTCACGAACCTGCTCGACATGGCGCGGCTGCAGGCCGGCAGCCTGCAGCTCAAGCGCCAGTGGTCGCTGCTCGAGGAAACCGTCGGCGCCGCGCTCGCCGCGTGCCGGCGCGTGCTCGCGCGCCATCCCGCGCACGTCGTGCTGCCGGCCGACCTGCCGCTGCTGCAGATGGACGCGGTGCTGATGGAGCGGCTGTTCACCAACCTGTTCGAGAACGCGGCGAAGTACACGCCGCCCGATACGTCGCTCGACATCGGCGCGCAGCGCGTGACCGACGACGGGCTGCCGTTCGTGCGCGTGCACGTCGACGATCACGGCCCAGGTCTGCCGGCCGGCATGGAGGCGCGGATCTTCGACAAGTTCACGCGCGGCGAGAAGGAATCGGCCACGCCCGGTATCGGGCTCGGCCTCGCGATCTGCCGCGCGATCGTCGAGGCGCACGGCGGTAAAATCGGCGCGCTCAACCGCACCGCGCCCGACGGCCGCGTGACGGGCGCGCGTTTCTGGTTCACGCTGCCGGTCGACACGCCGCCGGCGGCACCCGCCGTGCCCGACGACGAATCCGACCTGCCGGGCGCATCGCCCCCATCCGAGTCATTGCCCGACCATGAGTGAACCCACCCTGACCGTCGTCCTGATCGAGGACGAAAAGCAGATCCGCCGCTTCGTGCGCGCCGCGCTCGAGGAGGAGGACATCGCGGTGTTCGAAGCCGAGACGGGCAAGCAGGGGCTGATCGACGCGGCGACGCGCAAGCCCGACCTCGTGATCGTCGACCTCGGCCTGCCCGACACCGACGGCCTCGACGTGATCCGCGAGCTGCGCGGCTGGTCCGAGGTGCCGGTGATCGTGCTGTCCGCCCGCACGCAGGAAGATGAGAAGGTCGCGGCGCTCGACGCGGGCGCCGACGACTACCTGACCAAGCCGTTCGGCGTGTCCGAATTGCGCGCGCGGATTCGCGCGCAACTGCGCCGGCGCAACCAGGGCGGTGCGAACGAGTCGCCGAAGGTGAGCTTCGGCGCCGTGACCGTCGATCTCGCGCTGCGCCAGGTGTGGCGCGACGACGCGATCGTGCACCTGACGCCGCTCGAATACCGGCTGCTCGCGACGCTCGTGCGTCACGCGGGGCGCGTGCTCACGCACCGCCAGTTGCTGCGCGACGTGTGGGGGCCGTCGCACGTCGAGAGCCATCACTACCTGCGCATCTACATGGCGCACCTGCGCCAGAAGCTCGAGGCCGATCCCGCGCAGCCCGAGCACATCGTCACCGAGACGGGCGTCGGCTACCGGCTCGTCGGCGCCGTGTGACGGGCGGTGCGGGGCGGCGCATGCGGCCGCGACACCGCGCACCGACAGGGTTGCGCCGGCGCGACAGCCGCGCGACCGGCGCCGGCCTTGCACACCGGCGGCGCAATCCCCGCTATCCTGACCGTTGCGCGAACGAAAACGAGGAGCGTGCAATGTCCGTCCGTCTGGTCGTCATCTGTGCGCTGGCGCTGGCTGCGTCCGGCGCGTTCGCCCAGCCGCTGCCGCCCGGGCAGCAGCCGCCCGCGCAGGCGGCGCTGGCCAATCCTGCGTCGGTCAACTGCGAGAAGCTCGGCGGTCGCCACGCGATCCGTAACCTGTCGAGCGGGCAGGTCGGCATGTGCGTGTTCAAGGACGGTCGCGTGTGCGAGGAGTGGGCGCTGTACCGCGACGACCGCTGCGTCGGCGGCGGCGCGCCGAAGCGCGTGGCGAACTGACCGCGTCCGGACGATCCCGCCCCGCATCGGCAGACGGCGTGCCTGGCAACCGGCAGGTCCGTAAGCCGCTTGTTATACTCGGCGCCACCCGGGGACGACCCCGGGTCATTCGCTTTAACGGGGACGGCCCCATCCGATACGGAGTACGTCGAGATGGCGTGGGTATGGTTGTTGATCGCCGGTTTGCTGGAAGTGGCCTGGGCGGCCGGCTTGAAATCGTCGGACGGCTTCACGAAGCTCGGT
>Ga0209370_1001565_pt1 | contig 19623 bp, 20 predicted proteins | sample AgamicAtPrz_FD_187164 | JGI IMG/M metagenome (GOLD analysis project Ga0209370, IMG submission 187164) | Agave microbial communities from Guanajuato, Mexico - At.P.rz (SPAdes) (version 2) | ecosystem: Host-associated > Plants > Phyllosphere > Phylloplane/Leaf | place: Guanajuato, Mexico... | reverse complement strand
TGATCGCTTTTAATCGCAGGCATTATAGAGTTACACCCCTGAACATGCAATCTTTTCCCGACTTTAGTCGGGGTTTTTCATGACAGGTGGTGCTGACGCTACAGTCAGCCTTTGTTTATTTTTTATGTTACTTTTGCGTACTTAATACACATTTATCAGTTTTTATTGCCAGTTTCTTCCATGCAGTGACGAAATCATCCTCATTATTCATGCTCTCGTCTACTGGCTGAAAAGTAATGTTACCTAATTTTTGATATTGATTCTTAGTGGTAAAACTTTCTGCCAATAAACACATCTGAGCTTTTGGTCGGCTATCATTAAGATACTTAATTTGAGCTGCTGTTGGCGCCACATGAGGATCATCTGTTAAAGCACCAGCGAATTTTAAGTTTAATGAACGCTCTAAATATTGATAGGCGTCATGATATGCCCAATATGGCTTACCATTACTTGAGCTATCATAGGCTTGTGCCGCCTGTAACATTTTACGAGCAAAGATATTGGCATTATTCCAGTACTTTGCCTTATTTTCAGGGTGTTGCTGAGAGCGTAAAGCAGCAATAAAGAAACCGATTCGAACTGCATTGTTGGGCTCTAACCATACATGAGTATCTACTGTATTAGGTAAAGCTGCACCACGTGTACTGCGCTGCGGCAAAACAGAAACGATGCCACTATCTAATAGTGCAATTGCCTTTTTATTATTACCCAACAACTTATTTAAAGGCGCTTCATGCGCTTTACCCAGCCAAATCACCAAAGATGCGTCATTAATTGCTTTACGGTGTGCTGGAGTTAATTGTACGTCATGTCCAGTTTGCCCTTTTAATAAGAGTTGTGGTTCTTCAACCCCCTGAGTGACTTCTTTTGCAATCAGATAAATCGGGTGCGTAGAAACCACCAAACCCTGACTCCACCCTAACGTACTCAAAAGAGAGAACATACTGAAAACAAAAAAACGGAACATGACAGACCATCAATTTAAATTAGCTCGAAGCATGTTATAATATAACAAAGTTACAAAAATACCTAAGATTAATCGAATGAAGCATCGCTTCATGCTAATATTCCGTTAAAAATTCGAGGTTATCCTTATGAGTTCCTGCTCGCATGAACATCATGATTCTTTGCATGGTGTGCATGATCACCACAATGTCGCAAGCCGTTTAGCTGAAGCAGAAAGTTTATGTTCTGCGACTGGTGCACGTCTTACACCTTTGCGCAAAGAAGTTCTGGAACTCATTTTAAATGCGTCAGGTCCAATGGGCGCCTATGACTTATTGGCACGTATAAAAAGTCAAACTGATCGCCCTGCTGCGCCTCCAACTGTATATAGAACTTTAGATTTCTTATTAGAAAAAGGGCTCATTCACCGCCTAACTTCTATTAATGCTTATATTCCTTGCTGCCACCCGCGTGAAGGCCACCAAGCAGCATTCTTAATTTGTACTGAATGTCATATGGTTAAAGAGGCCTCTTCCCAAGGTCTTACACACCAGCTTGACCAGCTTGCAGCTTCAGATGACTTTATGGCTCAACACAGCATTATTGAAATTTCGGGGAAATGCCAACAGTGCCGCACAACTCCTTAAATCCTGTATTAATTCAGCTTGAGCAGGTTTCTGTTCATCGTGATGATCGGGATATATTAAAAAAAGTTGATTTTTCCCTGCATCAGAATGAAATCGTGTCCTTAATTGGTCCTAATGGTGCAGGTAAATCAACACTAATTAAAGTTCTACTCGGTATTCTCCAGCCGAGTAGCGGACGTGTGATCAATCATAAAAAACTTAAAATGGCTTATGTGCCACAAAAGTTTAACCCGTCACACAGCCTACCTTTGCGTGTTCAAGACCTACTAGACCTAGAAAAATGTACCCCTGCCCTGCGTCAGGAAATTATTCAAGACACAGGTATTTCAAAGTTACAACAATCAAAAGTACAACAACTTTCTGGTGGAGAGCGCCAACGAGTACTATTGGCTCGCGCTCTACTTCGCCAACCAGATATTTTAGTTCTTGATGAACCCATGCAAGGCTTAGATATTCAGTCAGAAGCAGAACTTTATGATTATGTCCGCAGTCTGCCAGAACGATATGGGTGTGCGATCTTAATTGTTTCTCATGACTTACAATGGGTTATGCAAGGAACACACCGTGTAGTGTGTTTAAATAAACATATTTGCTGTAGCGGGCTACCCGAGAATATCCAACAACACCCTGAATATCAGGCAATCTTTGGAACTCAAAGGGTCTTCTATCAACATCATCATGACCATTGTGCTCACGGTGATGCTGCACACCCCTGCCCTCATAATGACCGTCCTCACATTCACCCAGAACCGGAAGCTTAAGCCATGATGGAATGGTTACAATTATTGTTGCCCGCATGGATTATGGGAACCCTGCTGGTATTTTTGACCGCGCCTCTGGGTTGTCTGATGCTTTGGAGACGTATGTCTTTTTTTGCTGATACGATGGCGCACGGTACACTACTTGGGGTTGCTATTGCTGGAGCCTTAAGTCTTCCATTATGGCTTGGCGTTGCAGGTACGGCGGTTTTACTGGTAGGCGTTTTATGGGCTTTACATGACAATCGCTTACCCAATGATGCTCTACTAGCCTTATGTTCAGCGACCTTACTGTGTAGCGGCTTACTATTTATTCAACATGTTCCAAGTTTAAGACCAGAGCTTTTAAGTTATTTATTTGGCGACTTGCTCAGCATTGATTGGCCCGACTTACCCGTTTTCACTTTAATTATTGCGATATCACTCGTGATTCTTTACCGTTTTTGGCAGCCGCAAATACAGTTTGCAATTGATCCAGATATCGCAATTAGTGAAGGGGTGAATGCAAACTGGCAACGCCTTATTTTTATGCTGTTATTGGCTTTATTTACAGTTTTAGCTTTGCGTGCTGTAGGTTCTTTGCTAATGGGTGCATTACTCGTGATCCCCGCTTTAAGCGCTCGCCTATTGGCAAATTCGCCAAAGCAAATGGTGATTTGGGCATTTGTGTTAGCACAGCTCGGCGTTAGTGTCGGTTTATGGTCAAGTGCAGCACTCAATATCTCTACAGGCCTTAGTATTGTTTTATGTATGGCTTTGAGTTTTGCTGTTATTTTTATAACTCAAAAACTAAAAAATCAGACACAGGCGGCCTAGATTAGGACGCCTGATGAACTGTGCTTAATAATAAAGCCGCACAACTAAACATCACAGCAAAGCCTCGATTTAAATATTTTTGCTGCCTAGGGGACCGAAGTAATCTTAAAACCTTTGACGCCAATCCCGTGTATCCTGCCATTACTATCAAATCAATCGTAATCATAGTGGCTGCCATAATTAGATACTGTATCCATTGAGGCTTACTCAAATCCAAAAACTGCGGCAACACAGCCAATAGAAACACGATCGCTTTAGGATTACTAATATTGATCACAAAACCATTTAATAGCAAAGCCGAAGCAGACTTATCTCTTTTTTCTTGTTGAATTTCTATATCTTTCACAGGTGCTGTCCACTGCGAATAAGCAAGATATAACAAATACGCCACACCGAACCATTTAATAAACTGAAAAGCTAAAGGAGTCGTTGCAAATAAGACCCCAACACCTGCTGCCACCACCATAATTTGAAGCAGCAAAGCAATTTGCATCCCAATCACATTCCAGTAACCATGTCTAAAGCCATAATTTAGACCACTCGACATTGAAGCAATAGCTCCAGCACCCGGAGAGATACTAATGACCCAACAGGCCAACATATAGGCAAACCAAACTTGCAAAGACATAGTAAAAATAGACAATAAAAGTGGAATTATACTGTTTTATAAAACGATATTGATGAGAATTCAAACAATAAAATCAAGAAATAGACTACTAACCGCTCTTCGCATCAGGCACAATAATTACAGCTCATACTAAATTATAATTGAGGAGATACCTTCCAATGACTGCTCAATCTGTCATTTTGCCGTTGCCATCAGATCATGCCCGTTTTATTGTTCTTCGTTTAAAAGACTTATCAATTGATGAATTAAAAGAACAAATTGAAGCGTTGTTTGAAACACGCGACCGTCTCATTACTCAGCATTCAGACGCGCAAATTAAAACAGCAGTCGCTTTTGGTCCAGAACTTTGGAAGCAACTTTACAGCCAATCTCCTGCTGGCTTTAAACAACTTGAACCAGAAAATGGCGCATTTAACATGCCAGCTGTACCAGCTGATGTACTTATTCATATTGCTAGCATGCGTTCTGATATTTGTTTTGCATTAAGCCAAGCATTTTTTGAAGGTATTAAAGATAAAGTGGAAGTTCTTGATGAGCGTGTTTGCTTCCGTTATTTTGATGGCCGAGATATTACAGGCTTTATAGACGGTACAGAAAATCCTCAATTTCCAGATGACCGTGCAGAAACAGCTCTTCTACCTGAAGAAGCTGGTGTATTTGCTGATGGTAGTTTCATTTTCGCGCAGCGCTATGCACACGACTTAGAAAAATGGAAAAAACTTAAAGTCGACGCTCAAGAAAATGTCATGGGCCGTACCAAGCTTGAATCTATTGAATTAGATGATGACGTTAAACCGGAAAATGCCCATGTCGCCCGTACTGTTGTTGAAGACGATGAAGGCGAAGAAATGGAGATCTTGCGTCATAGTCTGCCTTATGGCGACGGCAGAGGCGATCAAGGTTTATTTTTTATTGCCTACACCAAGGACCTGAACATTATTGATGCCATGTTAAAACGTATGTTCGGTACAAGTGGGGATGGAATTCACGACCGCTTATTGCATTTCGTGACCCCGCTTGATGGTGCTTACTATTTTGCACCTAGCGAAGAATTACTCGAAAAAATTTTAGAAGGCTAAAATATAAAAAGAGGAGCTTAAGCTCCTCTTTTTACATTTTCATTCTTAGAAAGGAATACGCTTATATTTGCGATATTCAGGTTTCCAAAATGATTGATCGATTTTTTGTTGTAGCAAATCATCACTAATCGTTACGGCCACTCCATCTGCCATGGCAGCTTTCGCAACTTCAAATGCAATCACTTTAGAGACTTGCTGAATTTCACCTAAAGGTGGTAATAGGTCAGCTTGTGGATCTTTCAGTAATGGTGAGCAATTCGCTAAAGCACTACTTGAAGCCATTAACATATTTTCAGTAACCCGTTTAGCACCTGATGCCACCACACCTAAACCAATGCCTGGGAAAATGTACGAGTTATTACACTGAGAAATATTATAAAGTTTGCCGTGATGATTAACAGGAGCAAACGGGCTACCTGTTGCAATTAATGCTCTACCTTCAGTCCACTCCACAATATCAGCCGGTACTGCTTCAACACGAGAAGTTGGATTAGACAATGGCATGACAATTGGGCGCTCACAATTCGCCGCCATGGTCTTGATAATCTCCTCTGTAAACAGACCCGGTTGACCAGAAACCCCAATTAACACTGTAGGCTTAGCGTTTTTAACAACATCAAGTAGTGAAATCACTTCTTCAATATTGCCCCACTGATCAACCACCTCAGCTTTTTGCGCTAACTTACGTTGGAAATCTAATAGGTTTGGCTGATTTTCGGTAATCAAACCAAAGCGATCCACCATGTAAACACGTGCACGTGCTTCAGCGTCCGTCAAACCTTCAGCAGCCATTTGCGCAACAATTTGCTCTGCAATACCGCATCCCGCAGAGCCCGCGCCTAAGAAAGCAATTGTTTGATCTTTTAATTGCTTGCCTGCTGCACGACTTGCAGCAATCAAACTACCTACGGATACCGCTGCTGTTCCTTGAATATCATCGTTAAAACAACAAATTTTATCGCGATATTTTTCTAAAAGTGGCATCGCATTTTTTTGTGCGAAATCTTCAAACTGAATTAATGCTTTTGGCCAACGACGCTTTACAGCTTCAATCACCATATCGACAAATGCATAATATTCATCACCACTAATACGTGGCTGACGCCATCCCATATAGATTGGGTCATTTAACAACTGTGGATTGTTCGTCCCTACATCAATTGTAATTGGCAATGTATACGCTGGGCTAATTCCACCACAAGCGGTGTAGAGTGAAAGTTTCCCAATAGGAATACCCATACCACCAATACCTTGGTCACCAAGACCTAAGATACGTTCACCATCAGTAATGACGATCACTTTTACATTATTTTTATTTACGTTTTGCAAAATATCGTCAATCACATCACGATCTGGATATGAAATAAAAACACCACGATGACGACGATAGATATCGGAGAAACGCTGACATGCTTCACCCACGGTTGGGGTATAAATAATCGGCATCATTTCTTCAAGATGATTTTCGATTAAATGATAGAACAAGGTTTCATTGGTATCTTGGATATTACGCAGATAGATGTGACGGTTAATATCGTCAGTAAAAGCGCAATACTGCTGATAAGAGCGCTGGCTCTGCTCTTCAATAGTTTCAATAATATGGGGGAGTAAACCGTGTAAGTTAAAGTTACTTCTTTCTTCTTCAGTGAAAGCCGAACCTTTATTTAAAAGGGGTAACTCTAAAAGTGTAAAACCTGCATATGGAATATAAAGGGGATGTTTACTTGGGTGTCCTGATATCATTGCCTATCTCATTTTCCAGCTTAGAGTAGAGAAAAACACGTTTTGTATGGTCTCTAAAACTCTTTGTGCGTATAAGCTTAAGCCTAATTCGTTCAAAATAGATATTTTAAACCGTGATGTCAAAATTAAACACTATTTAGTTAAAACATGTTTAAAAATAACCAATAAAAATCAATATCTTATTATTTTCATATTTTTAAAAATTTCTTTTATTTACTCATTTTTAAAAGCCATAATTATATGATTTATTAGTGAGAGGTATTTCCACAGGAAATAATCTTGAATTTAACACCTATTTTATAAATCAAAATCACCTAAAAGGTTTGTAATTCTTAATTTTCAGAATAATAAGGTTATTTACCAGCCAACATTCATTTAAAAAATAATCATCAGGAATTTGCATAAAGAATCATTGGAATATTAAATCCTCTCCCCCAAGTCATCGGAAATTTGCTATATTTGACGTTTTTCTGCGACATCTATTTTCGATTGATATGAATACGGCAATACAAGCAGCTCTCGACCATGCAGTGCAAACTCTTCAACAAGAAGGGGTGCTTCCTTCCGACTGGAAAAACACAAGCAACTTAACACGCACCAAAGACCGAAGCCATGGCGACTTTGCTTCTAATATTGCCATGATCGGTTCGAAAGCTGCTGGTATGAAACCACGCGATTTAGCTGAGAAAGTTCTAGCTGCATTACCAGAAGTGGCTGATATCAGTAAAGCTGAAATCGCAGGCCCCGGATTTATTAACTTCTTTTTAAATGCAGACCAGCGCTTTGCTATTCTTGACCAAATTCAGGCACAAAAAGAAATTTTTGGTCGTAGCCAAGCAAATGCAGCGAAAAAGATTCAAGTTGAATTTGTTTCTGCAAACCCAACGTCTAGTCTACATGTAGGTCATGGACGTGGTGCGGCATATGGTATGACTGTTGCTAATTTACTTGAAGCAACGGGTGCTAAAGTTGACCGTGAGTACTACGTGAATGATGCTGGCCGTCAAATGGACATTTTGGCGACTTCTACTTATTTACGTTATTTGGAATTACTTGGACAGAACCTTGTATTCCCTAAAAATGCATATCAAGGCGATTACGTTAAAGAAATCGCGCAAAGTATTATTGATAAAGATGGCGATGCTTACGTTCGTGAAGTTGCGAATGTTTATAAAGATGTACCAGAAGATGTGCAATATGCTGAAGAGCTAGATAGCGAAGGCAACAAAGTTGTGTTATCTGGTGATAAAGAAAAGCATATTGATGGCCTTATTGCCAACTCACAACAATTGTTAGGTGAAGGCTACCGCGTATTCCACCAAGCAGCGCTTCATGCCATTTTAGATGATATTAAAGATGACCTTGCGGACTTCGGTGTAACTTTCAATCAATGGTTTAGTGAAGCGTCTCTTAGTGCAAAAATTGATGAAGCTTTAGAAACACTAGATCAACGGGGCTTCCTTTATGAAAAAGATGGCAACATCTGGTTTAAATCAACTGAATTTGGCGATGAAAAAGACCGTGTTGTTAAGCGTCGTAATGGTCAAACTACTTACTTTGCATCTGACATTGCATATCACTTAAATAAATTACAACGTGGTTATACTGACCTTATCGATATTTGGGGTTCTGACCACCATGGCTATATTTCTCGCGTAAAAGCGGCAATTGATGCAATGGGTTATGACTCTAAAAAACTAACTGTACTTTTAGTTCAGTTCGTAAGTTTATGGCGTGGCGGCGAGATGGTTCAAATGTCATCTCGTTCAGGTCAGTTCGTGACTTTACGCGACTTACGTAAAGAAGTTGGCAATGACGCAGCTCGTTTCTACTATGTGATGCGTAAGAGTGAACAACACATTGACTTTGACCTCGATCTTGCTGTTTCACAAAGTAAAGACAATGCTGTGTACTATATTCAATATGCACATGCACGTATTTGCCGTATGTTAGAAAAAGCAGCAAGCACAGGCTTACAATTTGATGTAAATACTGCTCGCCCACATGCAGCACGCTTATCTCTTGATGCAGAAACCGAGATTCTTGCTAAACTAGCAGCTTACCCAGATGCGGTGGTACGTGCTGCAAATGCATATGAACCTCATCAGGTTGGTAACTACTTAAAAGAGTTAGCTGCCCTGTTCCACGGTTGGTACAATGAACATAAAGTATTAAGTGATGATGCAGAGCTTACACAAGCCCGTTTATTACTTTCAATCAATGTACAACAAGTGTTGCGTAATGGTTTAGAATTACTTGGTGTATCTGCACCAGAATCTATGTAATAAATATATTGCATGACATCGAAACAAAGGTCATGCAATATAGTAAGCGGTGGTTTGTACAGTTAAAATATCAGTACAAACCCCTGTTTTTAGCATCGTAAGACGAGAATCAAACTCGAATTAAAAAACAATCAAAATACAGAGGAATAATCCACGTGTTTGGCAAAACGCAACGCGGTGTATCTGAAAGACCTAATAAGCCTAAAAAGCCCCTAATTCCCAAATGGTTAGGGACACTTGTCGCTATTTTGGCGGTCTTATGTATCGCTGTAATGCTTATGCTTTGGAAACCTTGGCAACCTGTTCCTGCGAAAAATCAGATTACCTCTGAACATTATCAAGAAGAAGACACCAATAAAGACTATCGTTTCTACGATCTATTACCTCAGCAACAGGTTACTCCTATTCCTGAACAAGCAATCCCTGAAAGTAAAAATCAAGGCACTGCTATGATTGTTGAGGCACCAAGTACAACTCAACCCGCTGCTTCTGAAAGTGCAGGAATTGACCCTAATCAATCAGCTACTATTCCTCAGCAACCTACTTATATTTTACAAGTTCGTAGTTATAACGATCCTGATCAGGCTGATGCCCGCCGTGCAGAAATCATTTTAAATGGCTTATCTGCTGACGTAGTTAAAAGTACTGAAAATGGCCAAACATGGTATCGTGTTATTTCTGGACCTTATGACACTCAAGAAGCTGCATTGGCTGCTCAGCAGACCTTACAACACAGTGGTATTGACTCCATTGTGATCAAACGTAAATAAAATGAAAATAAAAAGGAACAAATATTTGTTCCTTTTCTTTTAAATATCAGCGCAATTCCTTTCATTAGAACCAATCCCCTTTTGTTTCGCTTTTTGAAACGCGGGTCTTTGCTGAATACGATGTAAAAAAGCTTGAATATGAGGGTATTTACCCTGCAAGCGAGATTGTAAAGCTTCCAAAGGAAAGCTCATTTGAATATCAGCAAATGAAAAATCACCTGCGAAATATTCGTGCTCAGCCAAATAGTTTTCTAAAAAACTAATATGATCTTTCATACGAGGGCGAACAAAATTTGCCTTTACACCTTCTGTGATTTTTTTAGCTACCGGTTGAATTAACCATGGCACATGCTTGTTTACACTATTCATGACCAAAGTCATCACCAATAACGGCATTAGTGAACCTTCTGCATAGTGCATCCAGTAAATATATTGCTGTAAATCTTGAGGTTTTGTAGATTTAAATTGTTGTTTCTGATCATAATGCTGCTGCAGATATTCCAATATTACAGCAGATTCTGCGATGACTTGCTCATCATCAGTCAAAATTGGAGCTTTGCCTAATGGGTGAATACATTTCAATGTTTCTGGAGCAGAGTAGTTAGGTAAGCGTTGATAATAATGAATATCATAATTTAAGCCTAACTCTTCTAAAGCCCATAAAATTCGAAACGATCGCGAACATTCCAGGTGGTGCACACTAATCATGTTAATGCCTGCTTTTATTTTTCTTTTTACATAAAAAACAGCATGTGAACATGCTGTTTTATTCCATTTGTGGGATGGATATAAAATCATCCACCTCAACAAAATAGCATTTTTACGCTGTAACGAGCACAGTATGAATGTCTAAACTACGTAACAAAGTTTTAGTGACTGGGGTTTTCCCACACACCAACAAGATTTTTTGTTGAAGTTCTTCATCGGGTAAGTCTTTAAAAACAATACGACGTTCAATATGTTCCTCATGCTCTCTATTGGTATGAAAATCGATTTCAACCGAAAATTCACCAAAATCATAACCCTTATGCTTTGCATACATTCTTAAAGTAATGAGCGTACAAGCGGCCAAACTTCCAGTGAGTAAATCATACGGCGCTGGACCTTGATCTTGTCCTTCCAATTTTTCTGGCTCATCACAAAAGTATTGATGGCGACCACTCGTGATTTCACCCTTCCATTGTCCAGCAAGGGGCTTTGCTTTACTGCTTGCGATTACTGCTGTCATTTTGATGCTCTCATTTGATCTGGAAGAACAGGTGCTTCTAAACGCGCACCTACATAATCTGGAATTTCACCAAAACGCGCATCATGGTTAATCCATTGCTCACGGGCTTCTTTTAAATCATCCATTGTACGTGCAACAAAGTTCCACCATAGTAAAATTGGAGTTTCAAACGGTTCACCGCCAACCAAAAGAATACGATTGCCTTTTTTTACTTCGATCTCGATTTCACTAAGACCAGTATCTAAGACCACCATGTTGTCAGCAGTTAACTCGTGGCCATTCACATGGGCAACACCTTCAAGCGCCATAAAACCGTATTCATAATTAGGGTTTAGTGGAATACGAGTTTTTGTATCTTGGGTAGCAATTAAATCGACACCAACTAACGGCGTATGTACCACAACTGGAGAAGTCGTTGCTAAATACTCACCTACAAGCACAGTAAATTCTAGACCATCTTTTTCAACTACAGGGAGTTCAGGGTAATGTTCAAATTTCGGATCTATATTGCGCTTATCATCCGGTAAGGCAATCCAGAGCTGCGCAGCGTGCATTTGAGTTTCTGTATCAGGCGCAACTTCTGTATGTGAAATCCCGTGTCCCGCTGTCATTAAGTTAACTTGCTTAGGACGAATGAGTTGTTTTGAGCCTAAGCTATCGGTATGCATCATGGTGCCTTCGATCATCCACGTGAAGGTTTGCAAACCAATATGGGGATGAGGGCCAACATCTAAACCATTGCCTGCTGGAAAAGTTACTGGGCCCGCATGATCTAAGAAACACCACGCACCAATCATTCGTTTTTGACGGCTAGGTAAAGCTCGCTTAATGACTGTCCCCTGCCCAATTTCAGCAGAGCGAATTGGAAATTCTTGAATAAACTGATTGGCAAATTTCTCACAATCCTTTGAATCAGAAATATCGTAATCATTATTATTGCTCATGATATTACTCTCTTTTACCTATGCTTTTGCAATGAGTTGTTCTAATGATCTTAACAATACACTCATTATTCAATATAGTCTTTTAGTAATACACAGGGTGTTATGAATGAAACAATCAAAGTTTTTAATTACAGAAAATTAATTTTCATCTTTAAAAGTTAAGTAATAAAAAAGGACGCTAATGCGTCCTTTTCTTTACCAACAAACAGAGGAAAATTATTCCCACTCAATTGTTGCTGGTGGTTTAGATGACACGTCGTATACAACACGTGATACATCTTTAATTTCATTCATAATACGCGTTGAGATTTTATCAACCAATTCGTATGGTAAATGTGCAAAACGAGCTGTCATAAAGTCAACTGTCTCAACTGCACGAAGTGCAATCACCCATGCGTAACGACGGCCATCACCTACCACACCAACTGACTTAACCGGTTGGAATACGGCAAATGCTTGAGCAGTTTTATCATACCAACCACTGTCGCGAAGCTCTTGCATGAAGATGTCATCAGCAAGACGAAGAATATCTGCATATTCTTTTTTCACTTCACCCAGAATACGAACGCCTAAACCAGGGCCCGGGAATGGATGACGGTAAATCATGCTGTGTGGCAAGCCAAGTGTAGTACCTAATTTACGTACTTCATCTTTGAACAAGTCACGTAATGGCTCTACCAATTCAAATTCTAAATCGTCTGGTAAACCGCCCACGTTGTGGTGAGATTTAATAACATGTGCTTTACCTTGTTTGCTTGCAGCAGATTCGATTACGTCTGGGTAAATCGTACCTTGTGCCAAGAATTTCACGCCATCAAGTTTACGTGCTTCTTCAGCAAAAACTTCAATGAACTCACGACCAATAATTTTACGTTTTTTCTCGGGATCAACTTCGCCAGCCAATGCAGTTAAGAAACGTTGTTCAGCATCTGCACGAATAACACGGATACCCATGTTTTCAGCAAACATTTGCATCACTTGGTCACCTTCGTTTAAACGAAGTAAACCGTTGTCAACGAATACACATGTTAACTGGTCGCCAATTGCTTTATGTAAAAGCGCAGCAACGACAGATGAGTCAACACCGCCAGAAAGACCTAAAAGAACTTTTTCATCGCCGATTTGTTCACGTAATTGCTCTACGCGTAAATCAATGATGTGTTCAGGTGTCCAAAGACCACCACATCCACAAATTTTGTGAACGAAGTTTGCAAGTAACTCTTCACCTTTTGCCGTGTGCGTTACTTCTGGGTGGAATTGCACGCCATAGAAACGACGCGCTTCATCACTTACAGCAGCAACTGGACAACTTGGTGTGCTTGCAGTAATGCTAAAGCCTTCTGGAATCTGGCTAACTTTATCACCATGACTCATCCAAACATGAAGTTGGTTTTCACGGTCTTGTAAGTTACCAATCAGCTGGTCGCGTTTAACGATATCAACTTCAGCATAACCAAACTCATGCACAGTACCCGGCTCAACTTTACCGCCTAACTGTTCAGACATGGTTTGCAAGCCATAGCAAATACCCAATACTGGAACGCCTAGCTCAAACACCACTTGTGGTGCACGAGGGCTGCCTTCTTCATGCACACTCTCAGGTCCACCTGACAAAATAATGCCATTTGGCTTAAAAGCGCGAATGTCTTCTTCAGACATATCAAAAGCATACATTTCAGAGTAAACACCAGCTTCACGCACACGACGTGCAATGAGCTGACTATATTGAGAGCCGAAATCCAAAATCAGGATACGATCTTCAGTAATTTGAGTATTGGTAGTCATGACAAACCACTAAATGGCAAAAGAATTAAGCGCGCCATTTTAACATTTTTCACGCTTCGGCGCACCGCAAATCATCATATATCTTATTTTTTTCATATCAGAATCATTTCTACAATTAGATTGTTTGATATAAATTAAAATTTACTTATATTTATCAAATATCTGGAGTAGACTTAAAAACTCCCCGTGTATTGATAAATTCATCACATTCTATGCAACATCACCATGAATTTGATGATAAGATTACTCGATAAAACAGGCATTACCATGGAAAGGTAAATACCATAAGCGATATTTGTCTGTGCTTAAACAATTATCCATTTTTATGGCTTGTTGCCCCCTATCAAAATCAATAGAAATCTAAGGAACAACAATGCTTCAAACTATGATTGCAGATTTCCAGCAACATTTTTGGTTGTATATCTCTATTCCTTTTATGAGTGGTTTAATTGGCTATATCACCAAAGTGATTGCTATCCAGATGATGTTTTCGCCACTTGAATTTAAAGGTATTAAACCATTTTTGGGTTGGCAAGGTATTGTGCCTCGCAAAGCAGAGAAGATGGCAACTATTGCTGTTGAACTCATGACAGCCAAGCTCATTAAACCTGAAGAAATTTTTGCACGCCTAGATCCTAAACGTATTGCCAAAGAAATAGAAAAACCACTACTTGCGGCAGCTGAAGATATTACCCGCGACGTCGCTCAAGAATATCAGCCCGGTTTATGGGAAGGCATGCCAGAATTTGCTCGCCAAAGACTTATTCGTCGCGTGCAATCCAAAGCACCGGAGATTGTTGAACACATCATGAGTGAAGTACAGCGTGATGTGAACCGATATTTTGATATTAAAAACCTAGTTATCAGCAATTTGCTTAAAGATAAACGCCTACTCAACAATATTTTTAAACGCGTAGGCAAACAAGAATTTAAATTTTTCAGTAATGTTGGTTTTGTATTTGGTTTCGGTATTGGTGTGATTCAGATGTTGTGCTGGATTGTTACTCAAGGAAAGTATCCTTGGATGCTGCCAATGTTTGGTGGTTTTGTTGGTTTTTTCAGTGACTGGATCGCACTGCAAATGATGTTTAGACCGCTCTATCCTAAAAAGATCTTGGGTTACACATGGCAAGGGCTGTTTATTAAACGTCAAAATGAAGTTGCAGCTGACTATGCAGCTTTAATTTCAAAACAGCTTTTAACTTCACGTCATATGATGGAAGAGCTATTTTCCGGTACACATTCTGCACGTGTTATTGATCTGGTTAACCGCCATGTCAAACAAGAAATTGATATGCAAGCTGGGGTGATTCGTCCCTTAGTTGTATATGCAATTGGCGGAGAAAAATATCAGAATATGAAATCACAAGTTGCTGAACGTATTATGCAACAGCTTCCAGAGACGATGAAATATGTAGAGTCTTATGCAGAAGATGCTATGAATATTCGTAGCACACTTATTGAACGTATGCAGAAATTAACACCTTCTGAATTTGAAGGGATGTTACGTCCTGCATTTAAAGAAGATGAGTGGGCCTTGATTGCAGTTGGTGCAGTGCTTGGTTTCGTGGTTGGGGAATTGCAAATCCAATTTATGCTCTAATTTTTAAAATAAAGAAATAAAAAAACCGGATGAATTGCTCATCCGGTTTTTATTTTGTCTTACATCTTATTTTTCGATTGCATGATCTAAACTAATACGACCAGCACCATGAAGCATCAAAAAGAATAAACCGCCTGCCATAGCTAAGTTTTTCATAAAATGGATGCCATTGTTATATTGCGCCGCTGCATCAGCCCCACCTTGGTGAAATAAGAATGCTGTTAAAATACTGAAGATACCAAGTCCAAAAGCTGCAAAGCGTGCTTGGAAACCAAACAATAAGGCTAAACCACCACCAAACTCAACCAAGATAACTAATGGGAGAATTCCACCCGGAACACCCATGGCTTCCATATATCCTGCAGTTGCTGCATAACCCGTAATTTTCCCCCAACCTGCAACAAGGAAGATATAGGCGATAAGAAGACGCGCAACAAGGCTAATAAAACTGTCGGTGCCTGATTGCGTTACGATATTTTTGACCACTACATTTGGATTAAACATTTTGCCACCTTTATTTAAATGCTTATTTATTGATGAGCTCATTCTAGGTTTGGGACATTGATAATTAAATACTCAAAATCCATATATATCGTTGCACAAACAGGATGATCAATTTGTATATTTTTGATGTTTTATACTGACTTTCTATAGGCTCACTGCTAGGATTTGAGCACGGTTTACCACTTAAACATCTCATGGAACTTCTTGATTTTATTCTACACGTTGATCAGCATCTCGCCGAGTTTATTACAAATTACGGGACGTGGATTTATGGCATTTTATTTTTAATTATCTTTGTCGAAACTGGTTTAGTGGTCATGCCGTTTTTACCGGGCGATAGTTTGTTATTCGCAGCTGGTGCTTTAGCAGCCTCTACTGGTGCGATGGATCCATGGTTGTTGGGGACTCTACTCTTCATTGCTGCGGTTTTAGGCGATACGGTGAACTACCATATTGGGCGTTTTATCGGTCCGCGTGTGTTTGAAATGAATTCCAGATTTATTAATAAGCAACATTTAATTAAAACTCAAGAATTCTTTGCTCGTCATGGTGGCAAGACCATTATTTTTGCTCGTTTCGTTCCATTTGCCCGTACCTTTGCACCTTTTGTTGCTGGTGCCGGCAGTATGAACTATAAGTTTTTCTTAACTTATAATGTGATCGGAGCATTTTGTTGGGTCGCTTCTTTTGTGACGTTAGGCTATTTATTTGGGAATATGCCAATCGTTAAAGATAACTTCACCCATCTTATTTTTGGCATCATCATTATCAGCGTTTTACCGGGTATTATCGGCTTTATTCGTGAAAAACTAAAAAACCGAAAAGCCAACGTTTGAGATTGATTTAGAAGAAACGGAATACCACCGGAAGCATACATAAAATGAGTAACATAGCCGATCCTTTATATAAATGATCGGCTTTTATTTTTTGCATTGAACCTGTCAATAGAGCACGTCCAAAAATCATCCAGAAACTCGCCGCAGGAATAAGAGTTAAAGTAAAAGCGGCAAAAACCATAAGAAAATTTTCAGGCGAATTCCATGTTTCAGCTGGGAAAATACCTGCAGCAAATAGTAAAGATTTCGGATTTCTCAAAGTTGAGAAGAATAATTGACGTGGGCGAATGTTACGGTGAGTTTGACTAAATTGTTGTAAATGGTTGGTTTTCCATAAACGAAATGCCATCCAGAACACATATATCACACTTGTAATATGCAAAATGAGCAGTAGTGCAGGCCAAACTGGGGCTGCCAAATGAATAAACACAGCCCAAAAGCTAATACCATAGGCATAACCTAACCATTCCATTGGAATAAGCCAAAACGCTTTAGTTAAACCTTGAGAATGAGCAGCGGTTGCAAGTAAAGCATTTGTCGGCCCCGGAATGAGCAAAACAGCCAACATTGCCAATACAAAAAACCAACTCTCAATCATAAAGTTTCCATAATATCCAAGATGGGGCCACCTTAAACGAAACAGGCAAAATATAGCAAGTTTATGAAGCTTTTTGATTACAGAAAATGCAGGATTTTAGAAGCTTAAAAATGAATAACTGATTTATTTATATTGATTTTATTATGAAACATTTTGCTAAACTTTATTCATCACAATATGCTTTTATTAGCATATTGTGATGTCAAATTGACTATTAATTCGTCTTTTTTCGAACAATAATTGGGCAATTCTTGAACTGAGCAGCCTGAACAATCGCTTCTTGTTGGCCTAAAACACGTGAAAGTTCGGTATTTTTCGTTGAAGAAGATTGCCCCATATTTACAGAAATAGATGGACCGAATCCCCAACCGCCTCGTCCCCAGCCACCACCGAGCCCAAGACCAATACCCATACCGGTACTTTTAGGCGTTTGCACCCCATTGTCGATATATTGCTGAATACGGTTATATTCACTTTGTAACTGTTGGCAGCTCAAAGATTGATATTGTGTCGGAGACACATACGTCGGTTTTACCGTTGTGGCACAAGCGCCAAGGAGTAAAGTGGCTGCCACCAAAGGCGCAAGATATAAGCCTTTCATCATTTTTCTCTTATCGTTTTGGCTCAATCTCACCAAATAATGTCTCATAAGCCTGAGTCAATTTATGTTCTGGTGCCAAATGGGCCAAAGGTAAATTTTTCTGATGCGATTCTTTCATTAAAATCGAAGGCGGTAACATGCTATTGAGCACAGGCAACCCTTCATCTTTTAACTGCTGAACCACTTCCCGAGGTAATTTTGCTTGGGATTGGAATTGATTCACCACAATTCCCTCAATTTCCAAGCGATCATTATGATCATCTTGCGTTTCGAGAACATTTTCAATCAATGTTTGTAACGCACGCTTTGAAAAAACATCACAATCGAAAGGAATGAGTACCTTATCTGCCGCAATGAGCGCAGACAAAGTAAAGAAGTTAAATGCTGGTGGTGTGTCTATATAGATACGGTCATATCGTCCAACTAAGTTTTGGATCGAATCACGTAATTTATAAATTTTATGTTTACTTTCAAGTGCATGCTCAAGCGCACCAAGTGTAGGGCTAGCTGGAAGCACGTCTAATTTTGCAAAAGGAGTTGAATGTACAAAACTGTCGAGATCTTTATTTCGTGGGGCTTTTAAAATTGAACCTAGCGCATTACCGATTAGACCTTTTTGTTGATTGCTCCCCAACACATCTTCAAAAAAGTTTTCGATATTCGGTTCTAAAATTGATTTTTCAGCAGAATAGGTCGCTTCATCGCCTAAGAGATACTGACTAGAGTTGGCTTGAGGATCAAGGTCAATCACCAATGTCCTTAAACCATGTTTGGCACTAATTGCAGCCAAATTTACAGTAATACTTGATTTCCCTACACCGCCTTTTTGGTTAAACACCACACGAGTTAACATTTTTCCCTCTGCATATTTTTTTACTGTATGCAGTTTAACCTAGAGCTTAATCAAAAAGGCAAAGAATGTAGAACAATTAAGCAAAAACAGGTTTCACAATCACTAAAATAATAATAGCAATAAATGCAATCGCACTAATGATCAAACCTGCACGGCGCTGTGCCAATAAAAGAGTGTCATCTTTTTTAAAGGCTTTCATGAGAGAAGATAACAGTACTAAAAATAAAATAATTTTAGCGTAAAACCATGGCTGTACTTGAAAGTCCTTCATGACCAATAAAATCGCACCCGTAATAAAAACCACGGTAAACGACAAATGTTGTAAGGCAACTAATACTTTACGCCCTGCTGGATTGGGCTGTTGGCCTTGCACACCTATAAACAGTGTGGAAGCGCGTAAAACAAACACCATAAGTGCGGCAGCCACCGCAGTCATATGAATAATTTTAGTGAGTAAATGTGCATCCATGGAATTAACCCTTAACTTTTAGGTGCATGTGCACATTCTGGGCTAGCAGGTGCTTGACCTTGCCATTCACTTGGCAAATAGGCATGAATTGCTAAAGCATGAATTTGGCCAGGATTCATTAAGTCTGAAGCTAAGGCATAAACCTTCTGATGACGTTGAACCAAACGTAACCCATTAAATTCTTCACTCACTACAATCACTTTAAAATGTGACTCTTTACCTGGGAAATAACCACCATGTCCAGCCGACTCATTAATAACTTCCAAATGGCTAGGTGCAAGTTTTTTTAACCGTTCAATCAACTGTTGTTCAAGGCTCATAGCTTTTCCTTTTACGATTATTCGTATATTTGAACCTAGTATACCCTGTCTACACATAAACAAAAGTTGCTCTTGTATGCTTTGGCTCCAAACAAAATGTCTATTTATTCGGCAACTTAACGATAAAAATACATCTAATTGCTCATTTCTGTTTTTATTTTATGCAATCAGCATATTTATTTGCATAAAGTTGTTGACCCATGTTTCGCTT
>Ga0209370_1001559_pt1 | contig 19717 bp, 17 predicted proteins | sample AgamicAtPrz_FD_187164 | JGI IMG/M metagenome (GOLD analysis project Ga0209370, IMG submission 187164) | Agave microbial communities from Guanajuato, Mexico - At.P.rz (SPAdes) (version 2) | ecosystem: Host-associated > Plants > Phyllosphere > Phylloplane/Leaf | place: Guanajuato, Mexico... | reverse complement strand
AGTTCTTCTTCCAGTGGCTGGCCAGCTGGTTGAAGAATTCGCCGCCGTCCTCGGTCTGCGCGGTTTCACGGCCTGCGCGTTCGACCTGGCCCATGCGCTCGGCCGCATTGCGGCCTGCGCTGCCGGCAGCCGCGATGCGCTCGCCATAGGGCGGGTTCAGCAGCATCATGCCGGGCTGCTCGCTGGGCGGCATGCGCTGCAAGGCATCGCCGCCGCGCAGGCTGACGGTATCGGACACACCCGCGCGCTCGGCATTGCGCTGGGCAAAGTCCACCATGCGGAAGGCGATGTCAGAGCCGTAAATGCCCACCGGCGATTCGGGCAGGATCTGGCTCTCTGCCTCATCCAGCATGGCTTCCCAGACATGACGCTGAAAGGGCACGAGCTTCTCGAACGCAAAGCGACGCAGAATGCCGGCTGGAATCTTGCGCGCGATCTGCGCGGCCTCGATCACCAGGGTTCCGCTGCCGCAGCAGGGGTCGTACAGCGGCTGGGGATTGTCGCCATGCGGGTTCCAGCCCGAGGCAGCAATCATGGCCGCGGCCAGGGTTTCCTTGAGCGGGGCATCGCCCTTGTCTTCGCGCCAGCCGCGCTTGAACAGCGCCTCGCCCGAGGTGTCGATATAGATGGTGGCGCCGTCGGTCGTCAGGTGCAGGTGCACGCGCACATCGGGGTGATGGGTCTCGACGCTGGGGCGCACGCCGTTGCGCTTGGCGCGAAAACGGTCGGCGATCGCGTCCTTGACCTTGAGCGCCGCGAAGTTCAGGCTGGTCAGCGGGCTGTGCTGGGCCGTGACTTCGATCTTGAAGGTTTCCTTGGGTGTGAACCAGATCTCCCAGGCCACCTCGCTGGCGGCACGGTACAGATCGTTCTCGCTACGATACATGGTGTGCGACAGCTCGATCAGCACGCGCTGAGCCAGACGGCTGTGCAGATTGAGCAACATGGCATCGCGCCACATGCCGCGCAGCATGACGCCACCCCGGCCCACGAGCAGGTCCTGCCCGCTGGCGCCGGTGATGGCGTGGACCTCGTCGGCCAGAAAGCCCTCGACGCCGGCGGCGCAGGGCAGAAACAAATGCAGTTGGTTCATAGAAATCAGTGCGCGCCAGCAACGGCGCAGACGCCGGACGCTCACGGGAGCCTGTTGTGCGCTTTACAGGGCATAAGCATACGCGCTAGGCCTTTTCCGGTGCCCGCGCACGACAAGCGTTGCTCTACAGATGCATGCCGGGCACCAGGCATGATGCCAGGCCAAGGAGCAATGACGACATGGAAGAAATCAGCTGGAACGACTTTATGAAGGTGGAGCTGCGCGTGGGTCGCGTGCTGCAGGCCGAGGTCTTTGCCGAGGCCCGCAAGCCCGCCTACAAGCTGCTGGTGGACCTGGGTCCCGAGCTGGGCCAGCGCAAGTCCAGCGCGCAGATCACCGAGCATTACCAACCCGAGGAGCTGATAGGACGGCTGGTGGTGGCCGTGATCAACTTTCCGAAGAAGCAGATTGGGCCCTTGATGAGCGAATGTCTTGTGACCGGTTTTCACGATGCCACAGGAGCCGTGGCCCTGTGCGTGCCTGACAAGCAGGTGCCGCTGGGCACGCGCCTGCTGTGATCGGCATATTCAGAGGCAAAATGGCCGTCAGCCATTCTCCTGCCTACGGATACTGCTATGAATATCAGCTTCAACCCGCTGGTGCGCGTGCGCACCGTCACCGCCTTTGTCAATCTGAGCGCCGATGAGGCACAGTGGCAGGCCGGCCTGACCCAGGCCAAGCAGCAATGCGATGCCGTGGCCGATGCCATCGAGGCCCGGGGCTATCAGGTGCAGTCCATCCGCATCGTGAGCAACCCGTTTGGCGAATATCTGGATGTCTCCAGCGCAGACAGCGCCCTCGCCGGCCTGAAGCGCATTGCCGAAACGCTCAAGGCCATCAACACCGGCAAACGCCGCATCCGCTTTGCCGTGGGCGAAGCGCGCAATGCGCAGGAAGTGGCCCTGCTGCCGCAGCTGATTGCCGCCTATGGCGACCTGTGCAACGCCTGCGTAAACATCGATCTGGATGAACATGGCTTTCTGCAGACCGGCTTGCTGGCCCATAGCGTGCAGGCCATTCAGCAGATCGCGCGCACCACGCCGCGCGGCGAAGGCAATTTCAACTTCACGGTCAACTTCAACTGCGCGCCCGGCATTCCCTATTTCCCGGCCAGCTACCACCGCGGCCAGCACCACGGCGCCCTAGTGCTGGGCCTGGAAACGCCAGACCTCATGGTGGCTGAACTGCAGGAGCTGCAGCAGCAGCGCCTGCAGCTCGATCACGCGGCGTGGTTCAGGCTCGCATTCGAGCGCCTGAGCCAGACCCTGAACGAGCATGCCACTGCCATCCAGCGCTGCGCCGACGGCGTGAAACTGGCCGAGGGCTGGCATATCGCGGGCATGGACACCTCGGCCGCGCCGTCCAAGTCCTGCGCCTCCATGGTCGATGTCTACCAACTGCTGGGCGTGCCCTGTTTCGGCGCCAGCGGCACGGTGGAGGCGTCGGCCCTGCTGACCCGCGTCTTCAAATCGGTCAACGGCGTGACACAGATCGGCTTCAGCGGCCTGATGCTGGCCGTGACCGAGGACCAAGGCCTGGCCCAGGCCAGTCTGAATGACGAATTCGATATCCGCGCCCTGCTGACCTACAGCAGCGTCTGCGGCATCGGCCTCGATACCGTGCCGGTGCCGGGCGACAGCAGCGCCGAGCAGATCGCCGCCGTCATGCGCGATACGGGCACCATGGCTTTTCGCCTCAACAAGCCGCTGACGGTGCGGCTATTCCCCGTGCCGGGGCTCAAAGCGGGCGACACAACTGCGTTCGAGAGCGCGGATCTGTGCAACTGCGCCGTGCTGGCTCTGCCTTGAACATCTAACAAGCGGGCTGCTGCGCTTGGCCGTCAAGCGCCGGCAGCTATTGCTTTTGATATTCCCCTACCCCGGTTCTGTTTGACCTGCCCCCATGGTGGCCGCCGGGGTGCCCCCGGTAAAATTGGCCCTTATGGCAAAAATAATCGTTCTGGCACTGGTGCTGCTTTTCTTTGGCTGCGGGCTGTACATGCATCTGCGCGGCAAGGTGCGCCACAAGGTGGTCAAGCAATTGTTTGACCACTCCACGTTCACGGCGCCGTTCAACGTCTTCATGCTGATGTTCAGCAAGGTGCCGCGCACGCCCTATCTGCCCACCAGCACCTTCCCCGAGCTGGCGCCGCTGCAGGCCAACTGGCGCGAGATCCGCGAGGAAGCCGTCAATCTGCAAAAGAACATGCAGATCAAGGCCGCCGCCAACAACGACGACGCAGGCTTCAACTCCTTCTTCAAGACCGGCTGGAAGCGCTTCTACCTCAAGTGGTACGGCGATGCCCACCCTTCGGCCATGGAGCTGTGCCCCAAGACCACGGCCCTGGTGAAATCGATTCCCAGCGTCAAGGCCGCCATGTTTGCCGAGCTGCCGCCCGGCGCCAAGCTCAATCTGCACCGCGACCCCTATGCAGGCTCGCTGCGCTATCACCTGGCCGTGCTGGCCCCCAACGACGACCGCTGCATGATCGAGGTCGACGGCCAGCCCTATAGCTGGCGTGAAGGCGAAGGCGTGATCTTCGACGAGACCTTTATGCACTGGGCCGAGAACCGCTCGGAAGGCAACCGCATCGTGCTGTTCTGCGATGTGGAGCGCCCCATGACCAATGGCTTTGCCCAGTGGCTCAATCACTGGCTGGGCAAGAACGTGGTGGCCGCCGCCAGCTCGCCCAACAACGAGGGCGATCCGCGCGGCATGATCAGCAAGCTGTTCAAGATCTCGTTCTATGCGGGCAAGTACCGCCGCGCCTTCCGCGACTGGAATCCGACCTTCTACAAGATCCTCAAGTTCGGCCTGATGATTGGCGTGCTGGTCTGGTTTATCTGGTGGTTGGTTTCTTGATAACCCCCTGAGGCGCTACGCGCCTTCCCCTGGCCGGGCGCCCCCAAGGGGGACGGCAGCATCGCCGCAAGGGCGGCTCTTGCTCGCTGCCCCTTGCTTGAGGAATGCCTTATCAAGGCTCCCGCCCTAAATACAGAACAAGAAAGCCGCTGTGCGATGCATCAGCGGCTTTCTTGTTTCTGCGGTGCCCTACAGCGCCTTGCGCAGCGTGGTCGTCGGTATCTTGAGCTGCTCGCGGTATTTGGCGACGGTGCGGCGCGCGCACTCGATGCCCTGCTCTTTGAGCATATCGGCCAGCTTGGCGTCCGACAGCGGCTTCTTGGCATCTTCGGCATCGACAAACTGCTTGATCAGCGCACGCACGGCCGTGCTGGAAGCACTGCCGCCGGTTTCCGTGCCCAGGCCCGAGCCGAAGAAATACTTGAGCTCGAAGGTGCCCTGGGGCGTGGCCATGTACTTGGCCGTGGTCACGCGGCTGATGGTGGACTCGTGCAGACCCAGGGTGTCGGCGATATCGCGCAGCACCAGCGGGCGCATGGCCAGTTCGCCATGCACAAAGAAGTTCTTCTGCCGCTCCACAATGGCTTCGGAGACCCGCAAGATGGTGTCGAAACGCTGCTGGATGTTCTTGATGAACCAGCGCGCCTCCTGCAACTGCTGCTGCAGCGCCGCATGGCCGTCGCTGTTCTTGTGGCGGCGCAGCACGCCGGCATAGATGTCGTGCACGCGCAGACGCGGCATGACCTCGGGGTTGAGCTGCACGGAGAAGTCCACCCGGCCCGAGCCGGACCGCAGCGGGCGCACGATGACATCGGGCACCACGATATGGCGTTCCACGTCGACAAAGCGGCGCCCCGGACGCGGCTCCAGCCTGGCGATCAGGGCCATGGCCTCGCGCAGCTGTTCCTCTCGCGCGCCGCACAGGCTGGTGAGCTTGCGCAGATCGCGCCGCGCCAGCAGGTCCATGGGCTGCGCGCAGATGGCCTGCGCCAGCAGCAGCCGGTTCATATGCGCCTCGGTCGTGCCCTCGTCCTCGGCGGTGCGGATCAGGTCGCGCAGCTGCAGCTGCAGGCACTCGGCCAGATCACGCGCTCCCACGCCCACGGGCTCCAGGCTTTGAAGCAGCTTCAGAGCAATGACAAAGTGCTGCTCCAGTTCCTCGCGCTCTTCCAGGTCGTCGCCGGCCAGGCTCTGCGCCAGCTCCTGCAGGGAATCCTCGAGATAGCCGTCGTCGCTGAGCGACTCGATGAGAAAGCGCAGCGCCGCCATGTCCGCCGCGCCCAGATGCAGGCTCAGCGCCTGACGATGGAGAAAGTCGGTCAGGCTCTGGTGCTCGCGCGCCAGATCGATGGCATCGGTTTCGTCATCGCCATCGCGGTTGCGCGTGGAACTGCTGGCCGAGGGCGTATCCCACTCGCTGCTGGATTCGCCACCCCATTCCCCGTCCTGGCCGTCCAGGCCCTCGGCCTCCCAGTTCAGCGTTTCAGGGGTTTCGGGGTTTGATGCCTCCGCTACCGTTTCAGTAGCTGGTTGCGCTTGCGATGCATCTCTTTCAGCATGAATACCATCTGAAGTACTGTATTCACTGGCGCTATTAGCTACATCTACAGGAGCATCTCCCGCAGTTTCGGCCTCATCGCCCGCACGTTCCAGAAAAGGGTTGTCGACCAGCATCTGCTCGACTTCCTGCGCCAGCTCCAGGGTGGAAAGCTGCAGCAGCTGAATGGATTGCTGCAGCTGCGGCGTAAGCGATAAATGCTGCGAAACGCGTAGCGAGAGACCTGGCTTCATCGAGGCGCGGCCCCCAGACAATCATTGCAAACGCGCGCAGTGCTACGGGTTTGCCGCCGGGCCGCCCCAAGGCAAACCTCGGCGCAGCCGGTCAGGGCCCCTTCTGGGGGCAGCGACCGCACAAAGTGAGGGAGCGTGGGGGTCATCACATCCTGAAATGTTCGCCCAGATAGACGCGGCGCACATCGGCGTTCTCCACGATCTCCTCGGGCGTGCCTTCGGCCAGCACATGGCCGTCGCTGATGATGAAGGCGTGGTCGCAGATGCCCAGCGTCTCGCGCACGTTGTGGTCGGTGATCAGCACGCCGATGCCGCGCTCCTTGAGGAAGCCGATGATGCGCTGGATCTCGATCACCGCGATCGGGTCGATGCCGGCAAAAGGCTCGTCAAGCAAAATGAAGCGCGGTTGCGTGGCCAGGGCGCGGGCAATTTCCACGCGACGGCGCTCACCGCCTGACAGCGCCAGCGCCGGCGACTGGCGCAGATGCTCGACGCGCAGCTCCTGCAGCAGGCCCGTGAGGCGCTTTTCGATCTCGTCGCGCGTCAGCGCCTTGCCCTGCTCGTCCTTTTGCAGCTCCAGCACGGCGCGCACATTGTCTTCCACGCTGAGCTTGCGAAAGATGGAGGCTTCCTGGGGCAGATAGGACAGGCCCAGGCGCGAACGCTGGTGAATCGGCATGCCGCCCACCGGCTGGCCGTCGATGAAGATCTCGCCGCCGTCGCTGCGCACCAGGCCCACGATCATGTAGAACGATGTGGTCTTGCCCGCTCCATTAGGGCCGAGCAGACCGACGACCTCGCCTTTTTGCACGGACAGCGACACATCCTTGACCACCTTGCGGCTGCCGTAGGACTTGGCCAGATGTTTGGCCTCCAGGCGGCTGTCGGACTCGCCGCTGCGGCTGCTGGAGAAAGTCGGCTCGCTCATTTCTTCTCGTCGTCTTTCTCGCCGCCCAGCGTCATGCTCTGGCGCAGCTGCGTGGCAGGTGTTGCAGGCTTGGGCTGTGCCCCCGGCGTTCCGTCCTTAGGCGCCATGATGGCGCGCACACGGCCGCCCTGTCCCACGGAGGAGCTCGGCAGGCCGCCGCTGGTCTTCTGGCCATCGACGGTATAGACGTCGGTGATGTTGTTGTAGACGATGATGGAGCCCGTGACCTGATCGCTGAGCTGACCGCCACGGTAGCGGCGCATCTCGCCACGACGGATGAACTTGACGATATCGGCCTTGCCGTCGTACTCGATGACTTCGCCTTCGCCCTCGATGAACTCCTCGGGCTGACCGGCCACGGTATCGCGCTTCTGGCGGAAGAACGCTCGCTTGCCGGCCTCGGCCTTGATCACACCGTACTGATAGCCCTCGGCGTCCTGCCGCACATCGAGCTGAGCACCGCGCAGCACGATGGAGCCCTTGGTCATCACCACATTGCCAGTAAAGACACTGGTCTGCTGCAGCTCGTCATGACGCAACGCATCCGCCTCGATATTCATGGGCTTGGCGCTGTCGGCTTTTTCGGCATGGACAATGCCGGTCGCTGCTGCCAGGGCGCAGGCCAGCGCAAGAGGTAGGAGTGTTTTTTTCATGGAAGGCACGTTTCTTGCATCCATTGTAGTCATTCCCTTTTTGCAACTTGCGTAAAAAACACCCACAAAAAAGCCCGCACGGCGGCGGGCTTGTTGGGCGTCAAACGTCACTGGCGTCTGTTGCCTGATCTCAGGCCTTGCGGCTGGAGGCGACCAGCGCATTGACCACGCGCAGCACATTGTCCATATTGCCGGCCTTGGTGCCGTCCGTGTAGTAGCGGCCGGCCACACCCATGGCGGGCACGCCTTCCACGTCATATTCGTTTTGCAACTGAGCGGCCTTGCGCGCCTGATTGGCCACGGTGAAAGAGTTGTAGACCTCCTTGAACTTGGCCAGATCCACGCCCTGCTTTCCGACCCAGTCAAAGATGGCGTCATCGGTCTTGAGCAGGTTGCGATCCACGTGGATGGTACGGAACACCTTGGCGTGCAGCTGGGGCAGCAGGTTCATGCCCTCCAGGGCGTAGTACAGCTTTTGCTGTGGCACGAAAGAGGCATTGAAAGCCACGGGCACGCGGCGCACCACCACATCGGCAGGCTGGCTCTTTGCCCAGGCTTCGAACTGGGGCTCGAAGGCATTGCAATGCGGGCAGCTGTACCAGAAAAACTCGACCACCTCGACCTTGCCGGCCGGCGCGCTCACGCTGGCGGGCTTGCCGAGCTTGATGTAGTCCTTGCCTTCCTTGGGCGCAGCGCCCTGGGCCCAGCTGGAGGAGGCACCCAGAGTCAGGGCACCGGCAGCAGCTGCCGAGGCAGCCAGAGAGAATTCGCGACGTTTCATCTAAACAAACTCCTGTATCAGGTCTGCAGTATCAGAGCCAACAGGCCCAAAAAAGTTCAGCGTTGTCAAAACTACCAATGGCACAAGCCAGAGGCCTCAAGCAAGGGCCGCCTCACAGCTAAGCTGCAGTCCCCCGGCGCGCAGCGCCTCAAGGGGCCTTGTTATCTGGCCGCGCGCACCAGAGTCGAGTCCACGCCCGCACCGTCGAGCTTGCCCTTGAGCTGCTCGGCGTCGTCACGCTTGCTGAACGGCCCCACGCGCACGCGGAAAACGGTGATGCCGTTCTGCTCACGCTCGCTGATGCGCGACTCCCAGCCCAGCATGGCCAGCTTGGCACGCTGCGCTTCCGCTTCGCTCTGGCCGCGGAAAGCACCGGCCTGCACAAAGTAGTTGAACGCAGAGTCCGAAGAGGATGCCGTCTGCGCGGCCGCCTTTTCCTTGTCTGCACGCGCCTTGTCTGCCTTGTCGGCGGCGGCGGAGCGCTCCTTGACCAGATCACCCAGCGGATCACCCGATGCGGACTTGGTAGGCTTCTCCGGCGTAGAGGGCGGCGGCGTGGTGACTCCGCCGGTTGCAGTAGGTTGTACCGCAGGTGTGGGCGGCGACACCGTCACATCGCTTGGAGGAACTGGTGGTGTCACCGGGGGCGGTGCAGGCTGGCGGCTCTGCAGCGGTGCGTTGGGGTCCCAGTTCTTGTTGCGCTCGGCCTCGGCCGCATCGCGCTGAGTGTTGTTTCCACCCTTGTTGAGGAAGGGCACCGGCACCTTGGTCACATAGATGGCCACGGCCAGGGCCGCAGCCAGACCGATGACCATGCCAAAGATAAGCCCCAGGATGGTTCCACCGCGTTGCTGGTTCTTCATATCAGTCGCTTAACGCTTTCTGCTTCAGTTATTCCATTCTCAGATCCATCGACCCCTGACAGGCAAGGCTGGCAAGGCGACCGATGGACAGGAAACTGGGATTACATGCGCTCGGGTGCACTCACACCCAGCACCGCCAGACCATTGTGCAACACCTGGGCCGTGGCAGCGACCAGGGCCAGACGTGCGAGCTTGACCTTTTCGTCGTCCACCAGAATGCGCTCTGCGTCGTAGTAGCTGTGATAGCTGGAGGCCAGATCGCGCAGATAGAAGGTCACGTCGTGCGGTGCGTTGCCTTCGGCAGCAGCAGTCAGCATCTCGGGGTACTTGGCCAGCAGCAGCATCAGCGCCTGGGCCTGCGGGCCTTCCAGAGCGGATAGGTCCACATCCTTGAGTGCCGCCAGACCTGCACCGCCGGCCTCCTGCCAGGCGCGCAGCACGGACTGGATGCGCGCATGGGCATACTGCACGTAGTACACGGGGTTGTCGTTGTTCTGGGCCACGGCCAGATCCACGTCGAAGGTGTACTCGGTGTCGGGTTTGCGCGAGAGCAGGAAGAAGCGCACGGCATCCTTGCTGGTCCACTCGATCAGATCGCGCAGCGTGACGTAGGAGCCGGCGCGCTTGCTGATCTTGACCTCTTCGCCGTTGCGCACCACGCGCACCATGGTGTGCAGCACGTAGTCGGGATAGCCCTCGGGGATGCCCACATCGGCAGCCTGCAGGCCGGCACGCACGCGGGCAATGGTGCCGTGGTGGTCCGTACCCTGAATGTTCACCACCTTGGTGAAGCCACGCTTGAACTTCTGGATGTGATAGGCCACATCGGGCACAAAGTAGGTGTAGCCGCCGTCAGTCTTGCGCATCACGCGGTCTTTGTCGTCGCCGTAGTCGGTGGACCTGAGCCACAGCGCGCCGTCCTGCTCATAGGTCTTGCCGTTGGCGATCAGGCGGTTGACCGTCGCTTCGACATGACCGTTTTCATAGAGGCTGGACTCGAGGTAGTACTCGTCGAACTTGAGGTTGAAGGCCTGCAGGTCCTTGTCCTGCTCGTTGCGCAGATACGCCACGGCGAACTGGCGGATGTTGTCGTAATCCTCGACATCGCCGTTGGCGGTGAACTCGCGGTCATCGGCCTTGATGGTTTCCTTGGCCAGGAAAGCCTTGGCGATGTCGGCAATGTAGTCGCCGTTGTAGAAATTCTTGGCCAGCGGGTTTTCGCTGTCGGTGGGCCAGCATTCGTCACCGGGCTTGAAGCCCTTGGCGCGCAGCTGGGTGCTCTTGGTCAGGGTGTCGATCTGCACGCCCGCGTCGTTGTAATAGAACTCGCGGTGAACCTTCCAGCCCTGGGTGGAATAGAGGTTGCTGATGGCGTCGCCGATCGCAGCCTGGCGGCCATGGCCCACATGCAGAGGACCGGTGGGGTTGGCGGAGACGAACTCGACGAGGATGTTTTCACCGCGATCGGCCTGGTAGCCGAACTTCTGGGCTTGCGCCAGCACTTCGCGCACCACCTCCTGCTTGGCAGCAGGCTTGAGGCGAATGTTGAGAAAGCCCGGACCCGCGATTTCAATCGCATCCACCCACTGCTGGAAGGCGGCTGTAGCCTCCAGCGCGGTCTTGAGCTGCTCGCCCAGGGCGCGCGGGTTGGCCTTCAGAGGCTTGGCCAGCTGCATGGCCGCCGTGCAGGCGAAATCGCCATGGGCTGCCACTTTGGGGTTTTCAAACGCAGCGCGTGCGCCGGCGCCGGGCGAGAGTGTTTCGAGCTCAGCAGCCAGGGCTGCGAGCAATTCCTGTTTGACGGAGAGCATCGCGGGATTTTACGTGCCGGATTCAAGTCCTGCCGAATCGCTGGCGCCACACCCTTGTTCCAGGGCCGGTTCACAGGCTGCAGGGCGGTATCCGCATGTTTCGCCGGCCACACCCAGTCATTGCGCAAATGGAAGTCATTCTCACTTGAACCCCGAATGCAGGCCATGCCCACGTTCAGCGGCGAGTTCAGCCGCAGGTGGAGCCTGTTTGCCGGCTACACCTTCAACCGCAACACCTGCGAGCGCGACATCAACCACCAGGATCTGGCTGCGATGCTGACGCTGCGCGGCACGTTCTGAATGCCGCAGACGTGAAAAAGGCCGCTTTGCAGCGGCCTTTGTCTTTTGTAGGGTCTGGGGGCAGATTACATGCCGCGCGCCCAGAAGATGGCAACCACGGCGATCACCGGCACCACATGGCCCTGCCACATCACCCATTTGCGGGTCTGCTTGATTTCCTCGGGCGGCGGCAGCTGACCGCTTGCATCCAGCGTCTTCTTCCAGCGGCGGAAGGTCAGCGTGGGCTTGAGCGAAAGCAAAAAGGCGATGACGAACAGCGTCATCTTGAGATGGAACAGCGGCGAGGCCGTATAGGCTCCCATGCCCTTGACGCCCCAGAGCAGGCGCGCGATGCCGGTCAACAGCAGGATGACGGCGGCAATGCCGTAGATCATGTCCAGCCGCGCCAGGCGCTGCACCACGACGGCATTCATCCATTCCACACGGCACAGGGCGGCCTGGCTGGTCAGAAACACCACCAGGGTCAGGATCGCCAGCAGATGGGCGCTGGCAAGAACAGCTTCAAAGGTCATGGCTTCATCGTAGAAAAAAGGACGGGTTCAGCGGCCCACATGAGGCCACGGCGACCGGTCCATTGTCTACCGTTTCAGGCCCGCTCAGATATCCACGCCGAGACGAAAGAAGTCCGGCTGGTTGTAGTGGTGCTTGAGGTAGTCGATCCACATGCGCACGCGCAGTGGCATGTGCTTGCGCTGGGGGAAGACCACGAAGATGCCGTTGGGAGGCGCGGCAAACTCTTCCAGCACGGGCACGAGGCGACCGGCGGCGATCTCGGCCTCCACCTCCCAGGTGCTGCGCCAGGCAATGCCCCAGCCCCCCAGGCACCAGTCGTGCAGCACCTGACCATCGGAGCAGTCCAGCGGGCCGCCCGGCTTGAAGTGCACGACCTCGCTGGTGCCGCTTTCGGGATGCGGGATGCGGAAGGCCCAACCCCGTGTTTGCGAGGCGTCGGACGACAGCGTCAGACAGTCATGCTGGGTCAGTTCGCTGGGGTGCTTGGGCGTGCCACGGCGCTCCAGATAGCCGGGCGTGGCCACGCACAGGCGGCGGTTGTCGGCAATGCGCACGCTGACCAGGGCCGAGTCCGGCAGATCGCCCACGCGCACCGCGCAATCGAAGCCCTCGCCCGCCAGATCGACCACGCGGTCGCTGAGGTTCAGCGAGATGGTGACATCGGGGTGCAGGTCGCGAAAACGCGGCACCAGCGGCGCCACATGGCGGCGGCCGAAACCGGCAGGCGCCGTGATGCGCAGATGGCCTGTGGCCTTGACGCCGCCGGCCGACACGCTGGCCTCGGCATTGCACACATCGGAGAGCAGGCGCTGGCAATCTTCCAGGAAGGCGCTGCCTTCGTGGGTCAGCGAGATGCGGCGCGTGGTGCGCACCATGAGCTTGACGCCCAGATGCTCTTCCAGAGCGTCCAGACGGCGCCCCATGATGGCGGGCGCCACACCTTCGGCCTTGGCTGCAGCCGTCAAGCTGCCCCTGGTCGCTACCGATACAAAAGACTCAAATGCCTTGAGTTTGTCCATGACCGCTGCTCCTGTCTGGTCCGTGTTGTCTCCTGCTGCGGTAGCGTGCACTACTAATACAAGAGCACATACCGCACAAGCAGTCTTGATTTCTCAAATGTTTTTATCGAAAGTTCTTTAAACAAGAGCGCTGACTGCTATCACTATAAAAGTCATCAATCAGCGCTGCATGCCTGTCCCGCATGCGACTTCATTGCGATATATCTTACTTAGAAGTCACAAGTTGTCGGTGAATCTTTGATGTTTATATATGTTTATATCAAAATTTACCGTTTTCCCTGAGGCAGGAATATCGCTTATTCGCCAGCGCCATGAGCTGTTGGGCAGAGCCAGGCGTTAAACCTATGATTTGCAAAACACATTTACAAATCCGCTGCCGCCCGTCGTCATGAGCTTTTCACCCGTTTCTGCCGCCCATCTGGCCGATCTGCTGGGCCGCTCCGGCCAGGGCTGTGCACTCTGGAATGCCGAAGGGCTGCTGCTCATGGCCACTCCCGCCTGGTGCCAATGGCTGGATGTGCCCGAGGACGCCAGCCCCATCGGCCAGCCGCTGCAGGGTCTGCTGCCTGCCCAGATCTGGCAAGTCCACGGCCCGCGCTTTACGGCCGCCGCCCGGGGCTTGCACCAGGAATATGACGACATACGGCCCGGTGACTCCGGTTCGCAGCACCACCGCCGCATACAGCTCACGCCTGGTGCAGCCGATGCCCAGGGCCGGCACGAGGTGCTGATGCAGCTCAGCGACATAGGACGTGAATATGCGCGTGGCGAAGTCATTGCACGCCAGCGCGAGCAGCTGCATGCCTTGCACGAGCAACTGCGCAGCAGCCGCCAGAACGCGGGCGAGCTCGGCAGGTTGCGTACCCTGCTGGACTGGCGCACGGCCATGCTGAGCGAACACAACGAGATGCTGCAGCTGCTCTCCCATGAGATCCGCCAGCCGCTGAACAATGCCTCGGCTGCCATGCAGGCCACGCTCAAGGCCATCGAAGATCTGCATCTGGCCGATGCCGCACCCGCCGCCAGGGCCTTGCTGCGCGCCGAGCATGTGCTGCAGCAGGTGATAGGCACACTGGACAACACCCTGACCGCCGGCACGATTTTGGCCGCGGGCGGCAAGGCCGGCGCCTCCAGCGAAACCGATCTGCCGACCTTGATCAAGCTGGTGCTGCACGATATTGCGGCCGACCTGCGCCCGCGCATCGATGTGCAATGGCTGACCACGGCACGCACCGTACAGCTGCATCCGGCGCTGATGCGGCTGACGCTTCGCAATCTGCTCAACAACGCCCTGGCCTATGCGCCCGCAGATACCCCGGTGCAGCTGCGCATCTCCGAGTCCGACGAGCCGCTGGCGCTGATTCTGGAAGTCGTGGACCAGGGCCCCGGCATTTCCGAGGAGCTGCTCCCGCGTCTGTTCGAAAAAGGCTCGCGCGGCAACCACAGCCACGGCCGCCCGGGCGCCGGCCTGGGCCTGTTCATCGTGCGCTCGGTCTTGCAGTTGCACCAAGGTACAGTACAAGCTCTGCCGCACAGCCCGCATGGCACGATCATGCGCCTGGTCATTCCCCAAGGTCTTGCCGAATGAGGTCCGCCGCCCATGCTGCCTGCCACTCTTGCCCTGGTCGACGACGACACCGAGTACTGCGAATTTCTGGCCCAGCATCTGCGCGGCCAGGGCGTGGAGGTCACGGCATACAGCGACAGCAGCGACCTGCTGACCGACGACGCACCCTATCGATTTGATTTCTATGTGCTGGACCTGATGCTGCCCGGGGTGGCTGGCACCGAGCTGCTGCGCATCATCCGCAAGCGCAGCCAGGCCGGCGTGCTGATTGTCTCGGGGCGCCTGGGGCCCGAAGTGTTTGCCGAAGTCATCAACGCCGGTGCAGATATGTATCTGACCAAGCCCGTGACCTTCGAGCAGGTGGAACTGGCCGTTCGCGCCGTGCACCGGCGCATCATGACCACGGCCCGGACGGCCACGGCCTGGAAGCTGGACAGCCGCCGCAGTCTGCTGACCGCCCCCGATGGCCAGAGCGTGGAGCTGGGCGCCACCGACCTGATGCTGATGGAGTGCTTTTTGCAGGCCCAGGGCGAAACCGTCAGCCGCGACCATATCCGCAGCCTGCTGACCCATACCAGCGCAGCCGAGTCCGACAACAACCTGCACGCCACCATCTACCGCCTGCGCCGCCGCATCGAAAAGGCGACGCCCGTGGCCGTGCCACTGCAGTCCCAGCAGAAAGTGGGCTACCAGTTCCGCGCCCCCTTGATCGCGGCCTGATCAATTCGGCGCGAAAAACAAGAACGGGCCTCCAGGCCCGTTGCGCGTCTTCAGACCGGCTGAATCACATGACGAACTTGGACTCCACATCCGAGACCTTGCGCCTGGCCAGGGCCAGGTTGGCACGGCCGTTGTCCAGCACGTAGTAGATGAAGATGCCGTTGATCTTCTCGGCAGGGCGCAGGATGTGATACTGCTTGCCCAGGGTGATCAGAATGTCTTCGATGCTGTCGTTCAGACCCAGGGACTTCATGGTCTTCATCTTGGCGCGCACCACTTCGGTATTGCCTGCGGCAGCCAGCTCCAGGTCCACGCCGGAACCTATGCTGCCCAACAGCATGCCGCTGTTGTAATCCACCACTGCCGCGCACATGGCGCCATCCAGGGTCATCAGATCTTGCAGGCTTTCGTTCAGATTCGCCATCAGGAGCTCCTTGGTAAAGATTGGCTGGCCGATATCGGAAGATGCTCAATTTGTTTCAAGATTAACAAATCATTTCTGAGCGCGGATATCGACTTATGACAGACAAAGCCTTGTCATTTGATTGCATGCACTTACTTCAGGAACAAAGATTAGACACGTGAAAACACCGTCCAATCTGCCGCCAGCTCAGGACTGGCAAGCGATTGAAGCTATTGCTTCGGGAGAAACCTCGCGCCGCCTCCTTCAGGCTCTGCCATCCATTGCGGAGCCCGTCACCGCCGCAGCCGCCGCGCATACCGGTCAGAACTGACGAACTCTGGCGCCTTTGGTACGTAAAACGCATAAATTCCAGGAACTCCATATAAAAACATCATGAGTTCTGAACTATTTAGGCTATTTATGTACTCAAAAAATTCAAATACAGTCTCCCCACATGCTGCCCGTGATGGGCAACGACTCCTGAATCCCGAGACATCACAACCAGAGGTTTCCAATGACTGATCGCACCCAAGTCCACGGCCTGCAAGTCGCCACCGAGCTGTACAACTTTGTGAACACGCAAGTGCTGCCTGGCACGGGCGTGGACCAGGACACCTACTGGAAGGGCTTCGACGCCATCGTGGCCGATCTGGCGCCCAAGAACGCAGCCCTGCTGGCCGAGCGCGATCGCCTGCAGACGCAGCTCGATACCTGGCACAAGGCCAACCCCGGCCCCATCGCCGACATGGCGGCCTACCGCCAGTTTCTGACCAGCATCGGCTATCTGGTGGAGTCTCCCAAGGACGCCAAGGCCACGACCGAAAACGTCGACGCCGAACTGGCCATTCAGGCCGGCCCCCAGCTGGTGGTGCCCATTCTGAACGCCCGCTACGCGCTGAACGCCGCCAACGCCCGCTGGGGCTCGCTGTACGACGCGCTGTATGGCACGGACGCCATCAGCGAAGAAGGCGGCGCCGAGAAGGGCAAGGGCTACAACCCCGTGCGCGGCGCCAAGGTCATCGCATTCGCACGCAACTTCCTCGATCAGGCCGTGCCCCTGGCCTCGGGCTCGCACAAGGACTCCACCGGCTACGCCGTCGAAGGCGGCAAGCTGGTCGTGTCCCTGAAGGACGGCAGCAAGACCGGCCTGAAGGACGAAGCCAAGTTCATCGGCTACCAAGGCGATGCTGCGGCTCCCAAATCGGTGCTGCTCAAGAACAACGGCATCCACATCGACATCATCATCAACAAGTCCACCCCCATCGGCAGCACTGACGCCGCCGGCGTGGCCGATGTGGTGGTCGAGGCCGCTCTGTCCACCATTCTGGATCTGGAAGACTCCGTGGCCGCTGTGGATGCCGAAGACAAGGTCAACGGCTATGCCAACTGGATGGGCATTCTGAAGGGCACGCTGACCGAGTCCTTTGAAAAGGGCGGCAAGATCGTGACCCGTGGTCTGAACCCCGACCGCGAATACACCGGCGCCGACGGCAAGCCCGTGAAGCTGCACGGCCGCTCGCTGATGTTCGTGCGCAACGTGGGCCATCTGATGACCAACCCCGCCGTGCTGTGGGGCCCCGAGCAGAAGGAAATCCCCGAAGGCATCATGGACGCGCTGGTGACTACCGCCATCGCCATTCACGACCTGAAGGGCGGCGCCAACGGCATCCGCAATAGCCGCACAGGCAGCGTCTACATCGTCAAGCCCAAGATGCACGGCCCCGCCGAAGCCGCCTTCGCGAACGAACTGTTCGGCCGCGTTGAAAAGGTTCTGGGCCTGCCCGAGAACACCGTCAAGCTCGGCATCATGGACGAAGAGCGTCGCACTTCTGTCAACCTGAAGGCCGCTATCGCTGCTGCACCCGCACGCGTGGCCTTCATCAACACCGGCTTCCTGGACCGCACCGGCGATGAAATGCACACCGCCATGTATGCCGGCCCCATGGTCCGCAAGGCCGACATGAAGACCTGCGCCTGGCTGCCCGCCTATGAAAAGAACAACGTGCTGGTCGGCCTGAACATGGGCCTGCGCGGCCGCGCCCAGATCGGCAAGGGCATGTGGGCCATGCCCGACCTGATGAAGGCCATGCTGGAGCAGAAGATTGCCCAGCCCAAGGCCGGTGCCAACACCGCCTGGGTGCCCTCGCCCACCGGCGCCACCCTGCACGCCCTGCACTATCACCAGATCAATGTGGCCGACGTGCAAAAGGGTCTGGAAAGCCCCAACGCCGACGCCGAGTGCGACGAGCTGCTGAACGCCATCCTGCAAGTGCCCGTATCCACCAACCCCAACTGGAGCGATGCGGAAAAGCAGCAGGAAGTGGACAACAACGTGCAAGGCATCCTCGGCTATGTGGTGCGCTGGATCGACCAGGGCGTGGGCTGCTCCAAGGTACCCGACATCCACAATGTGGGCCTGATGGAAGACCGCGCCACACTGCGCATCTCCAGCCAGCACATCGCCAACTGGCTGCAGCACGGCATCGTCACCGAAGCCATGGTGCGCGACAGCTATGCCCGCATGGCCAAGATCGTGGACGAGCAGAACGCCGGCGACGCAGCCTACAAGAGCCTGGTGGCCAATCCCGATGGCGCAGCCTATCAGGCGGCTCTGGACCTGGTGTTCAAGGGCAAGGAACAGCCTTCCGGCTACACCGAACCCCTGCTGCACGCCTGGCGCCTGAAGGTCAAGGCCGGCGCCTGATTGCCGGGCAAGGCCGCTCCTGAACAAGGAGTGACTCCCGCTTGATACCAATGGATTTGAAAGACATTTCTACCCGAATCCATTGATTCAATGGCGCAATCCACTATCAAAATGCACTCCATGTCAGTACATCGAGTGCATTTTTCTTGGCCACGGCCCTAGTGGTGCGGTATGGCTTCTACACTGCTGCCATGCCCACCGATCCCCTCATAGACACCAGCCGCTGCCCTCTGTGCGGCCAGCCCAACCAGTGCGCCATCAGCGCCGGCCTGCCGCCGAACAGCTGCTGGTGCATGCAGGCCCCGGTTTCCCCGGACGCACTGGAGCGACTGCCCGCAGACGCACGCGGCAAGGCCTGCATCTGCCCCGCCTGTGCGCGGCCGGTCGCCGACGATTCCACCTCTGCCTGATCCTGCGCTCACCGCCTTGCAGCTCGGGCATTCAACATCAGCAAGGAGACCTTGATGCCCACCTATCGCATTGAACTGTTTGAAGGCCGCAGCGTTGAACAAAAGCGCAAGCTGGCCGAAGAAATCACCCGCGTGACCACCGAGGTGCTGGGCAGTGCCCCCGAGTCCGTGGACATCATCATCACCGACGTGCCGCGCCACAACTGGGCCACCGGCGGCAAGCTCTGGTCGGAGCAAAGCTGACCGGCCTGAATGCGCGGCCGGAACCGTCCCGGAACGGATCTTGGCCAGCCCGGCCTTATGATGGGCCTCTTTTCCCAACCCCAAGCCAGCAAGGAAACCTGCACATGCCCACCTACCATGTCGAAATGATGGAAGGCCGTACCGTCGAACAAAAGCGCAAGCTGGTCGAAGAAATCACCCGCGTCAGCGTTGAAGTGCTGGGCGGCTCGCCCGAATCGGTGGACATCATCATCACCGACATCAAGCGTCACGACTGGGCCACCGGCGGCAAGCTCTGGCTGGACCGCGAATAGGTCATCGCCGCCCTCTTGCGCAAAGCAGCTTAGGCTGCTTTTTTCATGCCGGCTGGGCAGCGGTTGACGATCTCTGCCATACAGCACCATCATTGACGAAATCATCCATAGATTCTTGGGCTATAAAGCTTTTTTGCTTGAAAGATATGACGAAGCCATGTGCCAGCTGCTTGGAATGAACTGCAACACGCCTACCGATGTGCGCTTTAGCTTCTCAGGCTTCACGCAGCGCGCAGGCAACACCGGCGACCACACCGACGGCTGGGGCATCGCCTTCTTCGAAGACAAGGGCCTGCGCCACTTCGTCGATCACGAACGCGCCGTCGACTCCCAGATCGCCAAGCTCATCCGCGAATACCCGATCAAGAGCACCAACGTCATCGCCCATATCCGCAAGGCCACCCAGGGCGTGGTCAGCCTGCAGAACTGCCACCCCTTTGTGCGCGAGCTCTGGGGACGCAACTGGGTCTTCGCGCACAACGGCGACCTCAAGAACTTCGCCCCCAAGCTGCACGCCCACTTCCAGCCCATTGGCAACACGGACAGCGAGCAGGCCTTCTGCTGGATCATGCAGGAGCTGTGGAAGTCCCATGCGGGCGTGCCCAGCATCGAAGAGCTGACCCACACCCTGCGCGAGCTGGCCGCCAAGATCGCACCGCACGGCACGTTCAACTTCCTGCTCTCCAACGGCGAGGCGCTCTGGGCCCATGCCACGACCCACCTCTGCTACATCGAGCGCCGCCATCCCTTCACCCAGGCGCAG
>Ga0209370_1001558_pt1 | contig 19725 bp, 17 predicted proteins | sample AgamicAtPrz_FD_187164 | JGI IMG/M metagenome (GOLD analysis project Ga0209370, IMG submission 187164) | Agave microbial communities from Guanajuato, Mexico - At.P.rz (SPAdes) (version 2) | ecosystem: Host-associated > Plants > Phyllosphere > Phylloplane/Leaf | place: Guanajuato, Mexico... | reverse complement strand
CCTTCCTGGCTCGACAGCGAGAACTCGTGGATCAGCCCTTCGACGCCGCCGCCCGAGCTCTTCTCGCGCAGCGCCTCGACCAGCTTCGTCGCGAGCGCCTGCACGTCCGCCTGCAGGTTCGCGGGCAAGCGCGCCTGGCCGAGCAGGAACGGCACGCACTCCGGTTCCGGACGGCGGTACGCGGCCGTGATGGCCGCGCGCAGCACCGATTGCGGCTGGACGTTCTGCGCGAACTCGAGGAATGGGTGCGGCGAGTTGTCGTCGTCGCCGTCCGCGGCCTGACCGTCGGCGAGCTCCGTCACGCCGCTGTGACCCGACAGCTCGGGCGGCAACTGGCCGTGCTCGATCCGCTCCAGATACGCGAAGATCGCCTGCTTGATCAGCCAGTGGGGAGTGCGCTCGAGACGCGCGGCGGCGTCCTTGAGGCGCGAGCGGAGAAGGTCGTCGACCTTGACGCCGAGAGTCGTGCTTGCCATGGTGGGTTCGTGCGCCGGTGCGAGCCCGGCAGTGTGGTGTAAGAGGATGCGCGAAATCCTACGGCACGCAATAAAAAGGTGCAACCAAATTGAGAGGCAGGTTGCACCCATAAGTTAGTCAATATAATCAGCCACTTATGTGGTTGCAACCTAGGGGTTGCCCGTGGTCGGAGGATCGGTGTTTTCCCTGATCGCGCCGGTTCGACACGCGCGTGCAACCCTCGGCATGCGCGGAAGCGGCCGAAAACGGGTTGCACTCGGGAGGTGTGACGGCGCGGTGCCGGTGCCGGCGGCGGGCGGGCGATGGGAGCGGGTTTGAACATCGCCAGCCAGGGGTGCCGGTCGAGCAGGCGACGGAAGAGGGTTCGGGTACCCGGCAGCCCGGGTGTCCCGATACGGCAACCCCGCGCGCGACGACCGCGCGGGGGCCGCTCAGATATCCAGTGGATCGACCTCGACGCTCCACCGCAGCACGCCCTTCAGCGCGCGCAACTCCGGCAGCCATGCGCGCAGCGCATGCTGCAGCGCCGCCCGCGACGCGCTTTCGAGCAGCAACTGCGCGCGGTGGACGTTCGCGACCTTCACGATCGTCATCGGCACCGCGTCGTACACGGTCACGCGATCGGCGCCCGGCAGCCCCGGCAACGCGGCCGCGGCCTGCAACAGGAACGCGAGCGCCGCGTCGAGCGTGCGCCCTTCGGCGCGCAGCAGCGCCTGGTAGACGAACGGCGGCAGGTGCGCGTCGCGGCGCTCGCCGAGCGTCGAATTCGCGAAGCCCACGTAGTCCTGCCGCCCGAGCGCGTGATACAGCGCGTGACGCGGGTAGCGCGTCTGCACCATCACCTCGCCCGGCAGACCGGCGCGCCCCGCGCGGCCGCTCACCTGCATCAGCTGCGCGAACAGCCGCTCGCTCGCGCGGAAGTCGTGCGAGAACAGCGCGGTATCGGCGTTGAGCACGCCGACGAGCGACACGCGCTGGAAGTCGTGCCCCTTCGCGATCATCTGCGTGCCGACCAGGATGTCGACCTCGCCCGCATGCACGTCGGAAAAAAGCGCCTGCGCGCTGCCCTTGCGGCGCGTGCTGTCCGCGTCGATCCGCAGGATCCGCGCGCCCGGCACGGCCTCGGCGAGCGCCTCTTCGATGCGCTGCGTGCCGCGCCCGAGCGGCGCGATGTCGACATTCCCGCATTCGGGGCACGACCGCGGAATGCGCGCTTCCCAGCCGCAGTGATGACAGCGCAGCGCATGCTCGGGCTTGTGCAGCACGACGTACGCGCTGCAGCGCGGGCAGCCGGCCACCCAGCCGCATGCGTCGCACGCGAGCTGCGGCGCGTAACCGCGCCGGTTCAGGAACACGAGGCTCTGTTCGCCGCGTTCGAGCCGCGCCTTCAGCGCCGCGACGAGCGGCCCCGACAGTCCGCCCATCGACGCGCGCCCGCGCCGCCGCTCCTCTTCGAGATCGATCAGCCGCACGGTCGGCAGCGTCGCGTCGGCCACCGCGCGGCGTGACAGCGTGAGCCGCGTGTAGCGCCCCTGCTCGGCCTGCCACCAGCTCTCGAGCGACGGCGTGGCCGAGCCGAGTACGACGGTGATGCCGAGCTGCTTCGCGCGCCACACGGCCAGGTCGCGCGCCGAATAGCGCAGCCCTTCCTGCTGCTTGTACGCGGGCTCGTGCTCCTCGTCGACGACGATCAGCGCGAGCGTCGGCATCGACGCAAGCACCGCGAGGCGCGTGCCGAGCACGATCCGCGCGCGGCCCGTGTGCGCGGCGAGCCAGTTGCGCGCGCGCTCGCCTTCGGCGAGCCCGCTGTGCAGCGTGACGATTGCATCGTCGGCGAGCGCGCCCGCGAAGCGGGCGCGAAACGCGGCCTCGAACTGCGGCGTCAGGTTGATTTCGGGCACGAGCACGAGCGCCTGTGCATCCGGCCGCGCGTCGAGCAGCGACGCGAGCGCATGCAGATAGACCTCGGTCTTGCCGCTGCCCGTCACGCCGTGCAGCAGGAACGGCGCGAAGCCCTGCGCCGCGCGGATTGCGTCGAGCGCCTCGGCCTGCTGGTCCGTCAACGCCGGTGGCACAGCCCGTCCACTGCTTGTCGACAGGTTATCCACAGGTTTGACCACAGGCGCATCGGCCCAGCCGATCTCCTCGACGTCGACCCAGCCGCGCGCCGCCCAGTCGTCGAGCGTCGCGGCCGCCTTCGGGTGCAGCGCACGCGCGTCGGGCAGCGTCAGCGAACCGGTATCGACCAGCGCCTGCGCGAGCCGGCGCAGCGCGGCGCCGCGCGCGGGCAACGCGTCGGGCAGCGCCGCGCGGCCGGCTTCGGTCGGCCGGTAGCGCACTTCCGGCGCGAGCAGCCGCCCCCAGCGCCCGGCGTCGCGCAGCGCCTGCGGCAGCGCCGGCAACGCGACTTCGCCGCGCCCGCGCTGATAGTAGTCGGCGGCGAACGACACGAGCGCGAGCCAGTCCGCCGACAACGGCGGCAGCTCCGTACAGATCGCATCGACCGCGCGCAGCCGCGACGGCGGTACGTCGGTGTGAGTGGTGACTTCGCAGACGAGCCCGACGGCCTGCCGCTTGCCGAACGGCACCTGCACGAGCGTGCCGGGCCCGGGCGCCGGTTGCGCGTCGCAGCGGTAGTCGAACAGGGTCGCGAGCGGATGGTCGAGCGCTACGCGCAGGTAGGTGCCGCTCATCCGCGCGCTCCGGCAGCAGCGGGACGCAGCATACGGACGGCCTGCATCCGCGTCCGCATCGCGACGGCGAACTTAAAGTAAAACTTCAGATTCGGCGCTAAGTTTTGGATTCGCATTAGGAATCGCCGTATACCCTGCCCAGCCTGTGGATAACTTTGTTGAGAACTCGCCGCTCAACGGCCGCAACGCGCGCCGGGCCGTGCTTTCCGCTATTTTTCGCCGCTTGCGGCGGTGCCCCGCGAAGCCTTATTCCATAAGGCTGCTATTCAAATTACCGAACCATAGCGAGACAAATTGACCGATACGGGGCTCTACCGCGCTGCAACGTGGAAAATGTGTATAAGTCAAGTCTTGACAAGCAACGAATCGGCAACCGGAGCGGGGTTGCGACCTGTTTAGTTTCAAAAACGAAACACCGTCATCCCGCGGTGCAGCATGACGGCGCTTGCGTTCAGCCCGCCGCTCCGCTACGGATCGCGCGGCTGTGGGTATGCACTTCGTCGACGAGTTCGGCGACGTGATCGGGCGACGTGAATTGCGAGATGCCGTGCCCGAGGTTGAACACGTGGCCCGGATGGTTGCCGTAGCTGTCGAGCACCGCGCGCGCCTGCTCGCGCACCGCGGCCGGCGGCGCGAACAGGATCGTCGGGTCGAGATTGCCCTGCAACGCGACACGCCCCGCGACGCGTTCGCGTGCGGCGCCGAGGTTGACCGTCCAGTCGAGCCCGACCGCGTCGACGCCGGTCGCCGCGATCTCCTCGAGCCACAGCCCGCCGCCCTTCGTGAACGTGATCACCGGCACGCGCTCGCCGTCGTGCTCGCGCTTGAGCTGCGACACCACGCGCCGGATGTAGTCCAGCGAGAAGCGCTGGTACGCGCCGTCGGCCAGCGCGCCGCCCCACGTATCGAAGATCATCACGGCCTGCGCGCCCGCTTCGATCTGCGCGTTCAGGTACGCGGCCACCGCCTGCGCGTTCACGTCGAGGATCCGGTGCATCAGGTCCGGGCGCGAATACGCCATCGACTTCACCGTGCGGAAATCGTCCGAGCCGCCGCCTTCGACCATGTAGCACGCGAGCGTCCACGGGCTGCCCGAGAAGCCGATCAGCGGCACGCGCTGACGGCCCTGGCCATCGGTGAGCGCGCGGCGGATCTCGCGCACGGCGCCCGTCACGTAGCCGAGCGTCGCTTCGATGTCCGGCACCGCAAGCTTCGCGACGTCGGCCTCGGTGCGCACCGGGTGCGCGAACTTCGGCCCTTCGCCGACCTGGAAGTCGAGGCCGAGCCCCATCGCGTCGGGAATCGTCAGGATGTCCGAGAACAGGATCGCGGCGTCGAGCGGGAAGCGCTCGAGCGGCTGCAGCGTCACTTCGGTCGCGTAGTCGGGATTCTTTGCGAGACCGAGGAAGCTGCCGGCGCGCGCGCGCGTCGCGTTGTATTCGGGCAGGTAGCGGCCGGCCTGGCGCATCAGCCAGATCGGTGTGTAGTCGGTCGGCTCGCGCAGAAGCGCACGCAGGAAGGTGTCGTTGAGCAGGTTATGGGCCACGGTAGGAGCGACGATGCGAAGGCAAAGCGGCATTTTACCGGACAGCCGCGATCGGGCTGCGTATGCCGATGCGATGGCGGCCATATGACGCGCGCGATGGCTCCGTTATGATCGGACGCTCATATCGAACGAACCGAAGGAGGAGACCGATGAAGACATTCGCCACGCTCGCCGCACTTGCCGCCGCCGCATTTTGCTGCGCTGCCGCGCACGCGCAGGGGACGCCCGCGGCCGCGCCCGCGAGCACCGGGGCCGCCGGCTCGCGGCTCGACGACGTGCTCGCGCGCGGCACGCTGCGCGTGTGCACGACGGGCGATTACAAGCCGTATTCGTACTACCGCACGGACGGGCGCTTCGAGGGCGTCGACATCGACATGGCGGAATCGCTCGCGAAGTCGCTCGGCGTGAAGACCGATTACGTGAAGACGAGCTGGCCGAACCTCACCAACGACTTCGTCGCGAAGTGCGACATCGCGGTGGGCGGCGTGTCGACCACGCTCGAGCGCCAGAAGCGTGTGTTCTTCACGCAGCCGTACGTTGTCGACGGCAAGACGCCGATCGTGCGCTGCGCGGACGCGGACAAGTACCAGACCGTCGCGCAGATCGACCGGCCCGACACGCGCGTGATCGTGAATCCGGGCGGCACCAACGAGCGCTTCGCGAAGCAGTTCTTCACGCATGCGAACCTGACCGTCTATCCGGACAACGTGACGATCTTCAAGCAGATTCTCGCGGGCAAGGCCGACGTGATGGTGACGGATGCGTCCGAGACGCTGCTGCAGCAAAAGCTGAATCCGGGCCTCTGCTCGGTGCATCCGGACAAGCCGTTCCAGTTCGGCGAGAAGGCGTACATGGTGCCGCGCGGCGACGTCGTATTCCAGCAATACGTCGACCAGTGGCTGCATCTCGCGCTGTCCACCGGCGAATACCAGGCGATTGCGGACAAGTGGCTGAAATAACCGGGCCCGCGCCACGGCGGCCGATCACGGGCACCGACCCCGCGGCCGCCGGGCGCTGACATCCCGCGTGGGGCGGCGGTCGACATGCCGCCGTTACACATTGGCGCCGCGGGCCGCGGCCTTCCAGCGGCGCGAAATCCACCGAATTGGCCGAATGGCCGACTTCCGCGCATTCCGATCACGTTTCAAAATCTTTCTGACGAATGAATCGTCATGCGCGGTATCGATCGCGCCGTGCACGTTCTCGCGTGAAAATCGGCAATTCATCGCGCCCGATACGCGTGAAAAACGCATCGCGCGCATACCTTGAAAACACCGAGGAAAAGATGGGTAAATATGACCTTTTTCAGGATCCCGAAAACAGCAAAAAATCCCGGAAAGCCTTATCTGGCGGGCGTTACAACCTGAAACACTTTGTTACCGCCATGGGTCATTAATTCGCCCACAATGGGCCTCAACGGTTTCAACACGGATGCGGTCTCGTGTGCCAAGTGTGAGCGGACGCGAAGCGCTGCGAGCCAGTCGGTCACGTACCGAAGCCCTTCCGAGGGGCATCCCTGTTGGAGTCGTTTCCGGCTCCCCGCCGGATCCGGTTTCATCTTTGGTCTCCTCGCGCTAACCCCGTAGCGTGTGGTTTTTAGCGGGCTAATAAGCCCGCTTTTTTTCGTCCATCGAAAACGTAGCGACCTGCAGGCCGCCACGTTTTTCGCGCACCGTTCCCCTCAAGCAGTCTTCTGCACGTCGAGCTTCAGCTCCTCGATCATCCGGTCGCGCATCACGAACTTCTGCACCTTGCCCGTCACCGTCATCGGCAGCTCGTCGACGAAGCGGATATAGCGCGGAATCTTGTAGTGCGCGATCTGCCCGTTGCAGAACGCACGCACGTCGTCCTCGGTCATCTGCTCGTCCGCGCGCAGCACGATCCACGCGCACAGCTCCTCGCCGTACTTCGCATCGGGCACGCCGAATACCTGCGCGCTCTGGATCTTCGGATGGCGGAACAGGAATTCCTCGATCTCGCGCGGATAGACGTTCTCGCCGCCGCGAATCACCATGTCCTTCAGGCGGCCGACGATGTTGCAATAGCCGTCCTCGTCGAGCGTCGCGAGGTCGCCCGTATGCATCCACCCGTCGACCAGCACCTCGCGCGTCTTCGCGTCGTCGTCCCAGTAGCCGAGCATCACCGAATAGCCTTTCGTGCACAGCTCGCCCGTCGCGCCGACCGGCACGATATTGCCGGCCGGATCGACGATCTTCACTTCGAGATGCGGCTGGATGCGGCCGACCGTCGTCGTGCGCTTTTCCAGCGGATCGTCGGTCGAGCTCTGGAACGACACGGGGCTCGTCTCCGTCATCCCGTACGCGATCGTGATTTCAGAAAGATGCATCTGCGCGACGACGCGCTTCATCGTCTCGATCGGGCACGGCGAGCCGGCCATGATTCCGGTACGCAGCGTCGACAAGTCGAATGTCGCGAATTCCGGATGATCGAGCTCCGCGATGAACATCGTCGGCACGCCGTGCAGCGCGGTGCAGCGCTCTTCGGCCACCGCCGCGAGCGTCGCGACCGGGTCGAACGCTTCGCCGGGAAACACCATCGCGGCGCCCGTCGACACGCAGGCGAGCACGGCCAGCACCATCCCGAAGCAGTGATAGAGCGGCACCGGGATGCAGAGTGAATCCTGTTCGGTGAAACGCATCGCCATCGCGATCGAGCGCGCGTTGTTGACGACGTTGCGGTGCGTGAGCGTCGCGCCCTTCGGGCTGCCGGTCGTGCCGCTCGTGAACTGGATGTTGATCGGATCGGTAGCCGCGAGCGTCGCGCCGATCGCGTCGAGCAGCGCCGGATCGACGGCCTGGCGGCCGCGCGCCATCACGTCCGCGAAGCGGAACATGCCGGCGGGCGCCGTCTCGCCCATCGACACGATCATGCGCAGGTTCGGCACGCGCGCGGCGTGCAGGTCACCCGGCGTCGCGGTCGCGAGCTCCGGCGCGATGGTCTGCAGCATCTCGACGTACGCGGAGCTCTTGAAGCGCTCGGCCGCGATCACGGCCTTGCAGCCGACCTTGTTCAGCGCGTATTCGAGTTCCGACAGCCGGTAGGCCGGGTTGATGTTGACGAGCACCGCGCCGATGCGCGCGGTTGCGAACTGCGTGAGCAGCCATTCACTGCGGTTCGGCGACCAGATGCCGACGCAGTCGCCCTTCACGATCCCGAGCGCGGCGAGCCCCGCGGCCAGCACGTCGACCTCGTTCGCGAACGCGCGCCAGGTCCAGCGCACCTGCTGCTCGCGGAACACGACGGCCGGACGGTCGGGAAAGCGGCCGGCCGTGTCGAGCAGGAACCGGCTGATCGTCGCTTCGGATAGCGGCACGTCGGTCGCGCCGCGCACGTACGACAGTCCGTTTTCGGGCGCGATCAGCGCCCCCTTTCCAAGGTCTGCTGCCATCGATGTCTCCGTCCGTTTTTGTCTGATCGGCTGCGACACGCGGCTGACGCGCGTGCCTGCGCCGCCGTGCTCGCGGCGGCGAACCGCTGAGCGCATGATGCCGCGCTCCGCTGACGACACTCTGACATTAAATCGCGGCGGGCGGCTGAAATAGCACGACCGAACGATACGATCCGGTCCGCAAAAAGACAGACAAAAACGACGGGCGAAAAAAAAGCAGCCCGAAGGCTGCTTTCTTTCGCGGGATACGCGGCGCGGCTCAGTGCCGGCTGCGGATCTTCGCCAGACGCTGGATCGCTTCGAGCTGCGCCATCGCGGTCGCGAGCTCGGATTGCGCCTTTGCGAGGTCGAGATCCGACTTCGCGTTCTGCAGCGTTTCCTCGGCACGCTTGCGCGCTTCCTCGGCTTTCGCCGCGTCGAGGTCCTTGCCGCGAATCGCGGTATCGGCGAGCACCGTCACGGCGCCCGGCTGCACTTCGAGAATGCCGCCCGCGACGAACACGAATTCGTCGTTGCCGCCCTCGACTTCGATGCGCACCGCACCCGGACGAATCCGCGTGATCAGCGGCGTGTGGCCCGGCAGAATGCCCAGCTCACCCGTTTCGCCCGGCAGCGCGACGAATTTCGCCTCGCCCGAGAAGATCTGCTCTTCCGCGCTGACGACGTCTACTTTGATGGTTGCCATATCGACTCCTGTCGATCGGAGCGGGCACTTGCGCGCCTGCGCCGATCCCATGCACGGCGGATTGAGCGTATTGCGGTCGGCGCGACCGGCCGGGATTATCAGTCCGACTGTTAATCCCGACTAGCACGCGCCGTGCGACTCACTCGAACCCTTACGAGATCTTCTTGGCCTTTTCGAAGGCTTCGTCGATCGTGCCGACCATGTAGAACGCCTGTTCCGGCAGGTGGTCGCACTCGCCGTCGACGATCATCTTGAAGCCACGGATCGTTTCCTTCAGCGGCACGTACTTGCCCGGCGAGCCCGTGAACACTTCAGCGACGTGGAACGGCTGCGACAGGAAACGCTGGATCTTACGCGCGCGCGCGACCGACAGCTTGTCTTCCGGCGACAGTTCGTCCATGCCCAGAATCGCGATGATGTCGCGCAGTTCCTTGTAGCGCTGCAGCGTCTGCTGAACGCGACGGGTGATCGAGTAGTGCTCTTCACCGATCACGTTCGGGTCGATCTGGCGCGACGTCGAGTCGAGCGGGTCGACCGCCGGGTAGATCCCCAGCGAAGCGATGTCACGCGACAGAACGACGGTTGCGTCCAGGTGGCCGAAGGTCGTGGCGGGCGACGGGTCGGTCAAGTCGTCCGCAGGGACGTACACGGCCTGAACCGACGTAATCGAGCCCTTCTTGGTCGACGTGATGCGCTCTTGCAGCTTGCCCATTTCTTCAGCCAGCGTCGGCTGATAGCCCACTGCCGACGGCATACGGCCGAGCAGTGCCGACACTTCGGTACCGGCCAGCGTGAAACGGTAGATGTTGTCGACGAAGAACAGCACGTCGAGGCCTTCGTCACGGAAGTGCTCGGCCATCGTCAGGCCGGTCAGCGCGACGCGCAGACGGTTGCCCGGCGGCTCGTTCATCTGGCCGTACACCAGCGCGACCTTGTCGAGAACGTTCGAGTCCTTCATTTCGTGGTAGAAGTCGTTCCCTTCACGGGTACGCTCGCCCACGCCCGCGAACACGGAGTAACCGCCGTGTTCCTTCGCGATGTTGTTGATGAGCTCCATCATGTTGACGGTCTTGCCCACGCCTGCACCACCGAACAGGCCAACCTTGCCGCCCTTCGCGAACGGGCAGATCAGGTCGATGACCTTGATACCCGTTTCGAGCAGTTCGGTCGACGGCGACAGTTCGTCGAACGCCGGCGCCTTCTGGTGGATCGAACGCGTCGTTTCGCTCTCGATCGGGCCGGCTTCGTCGATCGGACGGCCGAGCACGTCCATGATACGACCGAGGGTCGGCTTGCCGACCGGCACCGAGATCGGCTTCGCCGTGTTCTTCACGGTCAGGCCGCGGCGCAGGCCGTCGGATGCACCCAGACAAATGGTACGGACCACGCCGTCACCCAGCTGCTGCTGGACTTCGAGCGTCAGTTCCGAGCCATCGAGAATGAGCGCGTCGTAGATCTTCGGCATGCTGTCGCGCGGGAATTCCACGTCGATAACGGCGCCGATGCACTGTACGATCTTGCCTTCTACCAAAGCAGCAGTACTCATCGCTTTTCCTTTAAATACCTGATTCTTTACTCGCGCAAAGGCGCAGTTGTCGTCCCGGGCGCGCGCTTAAACAGCGGCTGCGCCGCCGACGATCTCCGACAGTTCTTTCGTGATCGCGGCCTGACGGCTCTTGTTGTATACGAGCTGCAGTTCGCTGATCACCGTCTTCGCGTTGTCGGACGCGGCCTTCATCGCGACCATGCGCGCCGATTGCTCGGACGCCATGTTTTCCGCGACGGCCTGGTACACCAGCGCCTCGACGTAACGCACGAGCAGTTCGTCGACGACGGCCTGCGCGTCCGGCTCGTAGATGTAGTCCCACGACGTCGCCGGCGTACCGTCATCGGCTTCGAAGTGTTCCGACGACAGCGGCAGCAGCTGCTCGATCACGGCTTCCTGCTTCATCGTGTTGACGAAGCGCGTGTAAGCGATATAAACCGCCGACAGCTTGCCTTCCGAGTACAGATCGAGCTGCGTCTTCACGGCGCCGATCAGCTTGTCCAGGTGCGGGGTGTCGCCGAGGTGCACGACCTGCGACATCACCTTCGCGCCGAAGCGGTTCAGGAAGCCGAGGCCCTTGCCGCCGATCGCGGTGGCTTCGACCTTCTGGCCCTTCTCTTCCAGCTCCTTGAACTTCTGCACCGTCGCACGCAGCACGTTGGTGTTCAGACCACCGCACAGACCCTTGTCCGTCGTGACGAGGATGATGCCAGCCGTCTGCGCGCCGTCGTTCGCCACCATGAACGGGTGGCGGTACTCCGGGTTCGCACGGCTCATGTGCGCGGCGATGGCACGAACCTTGTCTGCATACGGACGAGCGGCGCGCATGCGTTCCTGCGCGCGACGCATCTTCGATGCAGCCACCATCTCCATCGCCTTCGTGATCTTGCGCGTGTTCTGCACGCTCTTGATCTTGCCGCGAATTTCCTTCATTCCAGCCATAGCTTGCTCCTTTGCGCCCCGAGTTAGCGCTTTAGCGCTTTACTCGGGGCTCATGCATCGCTCACCGAAGCGGCGCGGGCGCATCAGCACCCGCGCGGCCTCAGTGGGTCACTCGCGGATCAATAGGCACCGGACTTCTTGAAGGATTCGATCGCCGCGCGCAGCGCGCCTTCGTCGTCCTTCGAGAGATCCTTGGTGTCTTCGATGCGCTTGATGAGGTCAGCGTGGCTGGTCTTCAGGTTGTCGCGCAGGCCCTTCTCGAACGGCAGCACTTGCTTGACGTCGAGATCGTCGAGGTAGCCGTTGTTCGCGGCGTACAGCGACACGGCCAGTTCCCAGACCTGCAGCGGCTGGTACTGCGGCTGCTTCAGCAGTTCCGTCACGCGGCGGCCGCGCTCGAGCTGCTTGCGGGTCGCTTCGTCGAGATCCGATGCGAACTGCGCGAATGCGGCCAGTTCACGGTACTGCGCGAGGTCGGTACGGATACCGCCCGACAGCTTCTTCACGACCTTCGTCTGAGCGGCGCCACCGACGCGCGACACCGACACGCCGGCGTTGATTGCCGGGCGGATGCCTGCGTTGAACAGGTCGGTTTCCAGGAAGATCTGGCCGTCGGTAATCGAGATCACGTTCGTCGGAACGAACGCGGTCACGTCGCCAGCCTGCGTTTCGATGACCGGCAGTGCCGTCAGCGAGCCGCTCTTGCCCTTCACTTCGCCGTTCGTGAACTTCTCGACGTACTCTTCCGACACGCGAGCCGCACGCTCGAGCAGACGCGAGTGCAGATAGAACACGTCGCCCGGGTACGCTTCACGGCCCGGCGGGCGGCGCAGCAGCAGCGAGATCTGACGGTATGCCCAAGCCTGCTTGGTCAAGTCGTCATAGATGATCAGCGCGTCTTGACCGCGGTCGCGGAAGTATTCGCCCATCGTGCAGCCGGCGTACGGTGCCAGGTACTGCATCGCAGCCGAATCCGATGCCGAAGCGGCGACGACGATCGTGTATTCCATCGCGCCCGTTTCTTCGAGCTTGCGAACCACGTTCATGATCGACGAAGCCTTCTGGCCGATCGCGACGTAGATACAGATCAGGTCCTTGCCCTTCTGGTTGATGATCGCGTCGAGCGCGACCGCGGTCTTGCCGCACTGACGGTCGCCGATGATCAGCTCACGCTGGCCACGGCCGATCGGCACCATCGCGTCGATCGACTTGATGCCCGTCTGCACCGGCTGCGACACCGACTTACGCCAGATCACGCCCGGGGCGATCTTTTCGATCGCGTCGGTCAGCTTCGCGTTGACCGGGCCCTTGCCGTCGATCGGGTTGCCGAGCGCGTCGACCACGCGGCCGACGAGTTCCGGGCCAACCGGGACTTCGAGAATGCGGCCCGTCGTCTTGACGATGTCGCCTTCCGAGATGTGTTCGTATTCGCCGAGAATCACCGCGCCGACCGAGTCGCGCTCGAGGTTCAGCGCGAGGCCGAACGTGTTGCCCGGAAACTCGAGCATTTCGCCCTGCATCACGTCCGACAGGCCGTGGATACGCACGATACCGTCGGTCACGGAGATCACGGTGCCCTGGTTGCGAACGTCTGCGCTCGCTTCAAGGCCCTGGATCCGGCTCTTGATCAGCTCGCTGATCTCAGAGGGATTGAGTTGCATTATTCGCTCCTGATAGTCAATTCTGTTGCGTGCCGGCGTGGCGCTCAGGCGGTCAAGGCAGCCTGCATCGATGCGAGGCGCGCGCGAACCGAGGTGTCGAGCACTTCGTCGCCGACCGTCACGCGCACGCCGCCGATCAGCGACGAATCGACTTCGACCGTCGGTTTCAGCTTGCGCTTGAACTTGCGTTCGAGGCCCGAGACGAGACTGTCGAGATCCGCGCCGTTCAGCGGGAACGCGCTCACGATCTCGGCGTCGGCTGCGCCTTCACGTTCGTTCTTGAGCGCCTCGAACTGCTCGGCAATTTCCGGCAGCAGCGCGATGCGATGATTGTCGACCAGCATCTGCACGAAGTTCTTCGCTTCGGCGCCGGCCGCGACGGGCGACTTCACCGCAGCAAGCAGCAACTCGGCTACTTGCGTGCGCGTCACCTTCGGGCTCGACGCGACCGACAGCACTTCCGGCAGACGCGCAACCTGGGCCAGCTCTTGCACGAGCGTGGACCAGGCGGCGATGTCACCGCCCTCGGCCACGCGGAACAGCGCTTCTGCGTAAGGGCGGGCGATGGTTGCAAGTTCGGCCATGATCAGAGCTCGGCTTTCAGTTGATTCAGCAGTTGGGCGTGGGCCGTTTGATCGACTTCGCGCTTCAGGATCTGCTCGGCGCCCTTCACGGCCAGCGCGGCGACTTCGCCACGCAGCGCTTCGCGCGCCTTCACGATTTGCTGTTCTGCTTCCGCTTTCGCCTGCGCGACGATGCGGGCGGCTTCAGCCTGGGCGTTGGCCTTGATTTCCTCGGCGACCGCCTGGGCACGCTTTTCAGCGTCGGCGATGCGCTGCTGGCCGTCGTTGCGGGCCTGCGCGAGTTCCTGGTCCACGCGCTTGTGCGCTGCGTCGAGTTCCGCCTTGCCCTTCTCCGCGGCGGCGAGGCCGTCGGCGATCTTCTTCGAACGTTCGTCGAGGGCGTTGATCAACGGCGGCCACACGAATTTCATCGTGAACCACGCGAGGACCAGGAACACGACCATTTGCGCAAACAGAGTTGCGTTGAGATTCACGGTGTTTCCTTATCTGCTATTCCGGAAAAATGAAACGGTAAGGCGCTCATCGAGTTGCATTCGATCAGCGCCCCAAGTCTCCGTTCCGCCCTGCGCCGGCTCACGCCGGACGCAAATTTCCGTGGAACCTTAGCCTGCGACGAGCTTCGACAGGAGCGGGTTCGCGAACGCGAACAGCATTGCGACACCCACGCCGATCAGGAATGCAGCGTCGATCAGGCCAGCCAGCAGGAACATCTTCGTTTGCAGCGGGTTGATGAGTTCCGGCTGACGTGCGCAGGCTTCGATGTACTTGCCACCCATCAGCGCGATACCGATACAGGCGCCGATTGCACCCAGGCCGATGATGATGCCGATACCGATGGCGGTCAGACCCTGGATGTTGGCGATGTAAGCTTGCATGATCACTCCTTTGTGAAAAGACTTGGAACTGAGATTTAAAAAACTAAAACGAAGACTCTTTGTTGCACGCCGCGCTTAGTGCGTGTCGTGCGCCTGGCCGAGATACACCAGCGTCAGCATCATGAAAATGAATGCCTGCAACAGAACAATCAGAATGTGGAAGATTGCCCAGACGCTACCCGCGATCACATGACCAACGAAGCCGAGGAACGTTGCGTCGCCACCGAAGCTCCACATGCTGCCGAGCAGGGCGATCAACAGGAACAACAGCTCACCCGCGTACATGTTGCCGAACAGCCGCATACCGAGGGAGACGGTCTTTGCGAGATATTCGACGATGTTGAGCGCGAGGTTAGGGATCCACAGCAGCGGGTGGGCACCGAACGGGGCCGACAGCAGCTCATGCACAAAGCCGCCCGCGCCCTTGATCTTGATGCTGTAGTAGATCATCAGGACGAACACGCCGAGCGCGATGCCGAGCGTGCCGTTCAGGTCGGCCGTCGGGACGATGCGATGGTGGGAAATCACGTCCGACAGACCAAGCAGGCCGATCACGCGGCCCGGCAGGTCGACCGGGAGGAAGTCGAGGGAGTTCATCAGCGCGACCCACACGAACACCGTGAGGGCGAGCGGCGCGATGAAGGTGCGATTGCCGTGGACGATGGCCTTCGATTGATCCTCGACCATTTCGACGAGCATCTCGATCGCGCACTGGAAACGGCCCGGCACGCCCGACGTCGCCTTGCGGGCGGCCAGACGCAACAGGACGATCGTCACGATGCCGCATACGATCGACCAGAACAGCGTGTCGATATTCCAGACGTGAATATCGAAAATCGACGTCTGATGCGAGGTGGAGAAATTCTGCAAGTGGTGCGCAATGTACTCGGACGGATCCGGACCACGCGTGCCTTCGCTAGCTGCCATATCGTTAATGCCACCCAAATTGTCGAAAATCGTTTTGCCCCGTTCCGCAACACGCTATTGCGGGAACGGGCCGGTGCGGTTCGTTGTCGAAACCGCACGCTGCTTGTTCCTTACCGCCAGGCCAGCGCGATCCAGTACGTCTTCAGCACGACGAGGTACGTGACGAGGAACGGCACCCAGTGCACGCCGGCCCAGCCGAACGCCACCGCGGTGAACATCCCGACCGTCAGAGCGAGTTTCAGGGCTTCGCCCATCACCCAGCTCATCACGGTGGCCGAGCCACCTGCCTTCAGTCGTGCCACGAATACCGCACTGGGCACCCAGCCGATCGCTCCGCCCAGAAACGCGGATTGCGCAGCGGCGCCCGGCGACTTCGAAAACAGCCACCACGCCAGCGTTGCAACCAGGGACAGGACCACTTGCGCGAACACCACCTTGTAGGGGGTCACGCGCGAGGGCTTGCTCACGTTCGGACCGAACAGCCTTTCGGCCTCGACCCGCGTCAGCGGAACGATGTTGTTATCTTGCTGCTCGACATCCCAGTCATCGTCGGATTCACGCCGCTCGCCAGCCGCCGAAGCGGTGCGTTGCGTGCGCTGATCATCGTGCCCGTCGTCCGGCGCCTGACCCGCCATCGCAATCTTCCGCTGAAATCCTTCAAACCGACCCCAAGCTTTCCGAAAGCTTTCAGGGGTGCCTAGCTAACAAATCCGGGCGATTGTAAGCGATAGTTGCAAGTGATTCAAGGCTTTAGACGCGACAAAAACCTGCATAAAACGACGCCTCATGATGTGAAAAAACGCCCGATTCGACGACGTACGATGACAGTTGTAAGGTCGGTTTTTTGCACCGGCATTTCTTGCGCGAAAAAGTCCGGTGACGAGGGAAATGACGGGGAAACGATGCCCGAGGCGGGCCAGGAGGAAGCGGCGCGAGCGCCGCCGGGAATGTGTTGCTGCGCAGTCGCCGGGAACGACTCGGCGCGACGCTCCGCAACACGCAGAACGCCGCGACCGAACCACCGCGCGCGACGCGCGAAATTCGACCGGATGTTCACGCATCGATTCATCCAATCAGTTGTCGTGCCGCCACAGATGTTCGACTGCGGGTTGCAGTACTTATCAACAACGTCGATCACTGCGCACGCTGTGGGCCCCTGCCCGCCACCCGAACGTCACACCTGTGCCGTACGCACCGGTCTCGCTCAACCGTGCATGAGCAGCCACGCGCCGAGTGCCGCGCTCACCAGCGCGAACGGAATCGAAACGAGGTGGAACGGCAGCCACATGCGCGGCTCCTTCGCGAGGCGCACCGCGATCAGGTTCGCGAGCGAGCCGATCGCGAAACCGAAGCCACCGATCGATACGCCGAATGCGAGCGCGCGCCAGTCGCGCGTGAACTCCGACAGCAGGATCGCGGCCGGCACGTTGCTGATCACCTGTGACAACACGGCGCCGGCGGCATAGACGCGCAGCGGCGAATCGAGTTGCGCGTGCGCGATCGCGTCGTGCACGACCGGCAGCGCAGCCGCGCTGCGCAGCACGACGAACATCAGCACGAAGATCAGCAGCAGCAGCCAGTCGATCTTCAGGACTGCGTCGCGTTTGACGGCGAGCAGCACGATCGCGACCCCGACGAGGCCCGGCAGCGGATGGTGCGCATCGGCGAGCAGCACGAACGCGGCGAACAGCACCGCCGCGATCAGCGCGTGCATGCGGTGTACGGGAACGGCTGCGGCGTCGCCGGACAGGTCGAGCGGCTTCGCGCGGAACAGCAATGCGGTCAGCACGAGCAACAGTGCCATCAGCGCGACGGCGAGCGGCCCGAGCGTGACCACGAAGCGGCCGAACGACGCGCCGCTCATTTGCCACAGGAAAAGATTCTGCGGATTGCCGAGCGGTGTCGCGACGGACCCCGCATTGACGGCCAGCGCGACGACGATCACGAGCCGCCGGAACGGCAGCGGTGTCAGCGCGCGCAGCGACACCATCAACGGCACGACGACGAATAGCGCGACGTCGTTGGTGAGCCACATCGACAGCACCGCGGCGAAGCCGACGAGCAGCATCGCGAGCCCGCGCTCGGAGTGCACGTGATGCACGATGCGATGCGCAAGCCACATCAGGCAGCCGGACAGCTCCAGCGCCTTCGTCAGCATCAGCAGGCCCGCGAGCGTCGCGACCGTCTGCCAGTCGACGCGATCGGCGAGTACCGAAAATGGTTGCGGACGCACCCATTGCAGCACGATCAGGCCAACCGCCAGCACCGACAGTACCGGTTCCTGCGCAAGCCAGCCGAGCCACCGGCGCGGCGCCGGTGCGCCCGTTTCCTGCATACCTGCCCCGTTATTCTTCTGTTGCGACGTTGCCGCGCAATCGCGCGAGAATGCCCTCGAGCGCATCGAGGTTGCCGAAGTCGATCAGCACCTGCCCTCGCCCGCGGCGGCCGAGCTTGATCTTCACCGTCGACGCGAGCAGGTCGGACAACTCCTCTTCGAGGCGACGCGTATCGCGGCCGCCATCGTCCTTCGCACGCGCCTTCACGGCCGGCGCTTCCTTCGTCGTGTGCGAGACGAGCTTCTCGGTCTCGCGCACCGACATGCGCTTGTTGACCACCTGATGTGCGAGCGTGATCTGCGTGGCCGCGTCGACCGCGAGCAGCGCGCGTGCGTGCCCCATGTCGAGATCGCCGGCCAGCAGCATCGTCTGCACCGGCGACGCGAGGTTCAGCAGGCGCAGCAGGTTCGACACCGCGCTGCGCGAACGGCCGACCGATTCGGCGGCCTGTTCGTGCGTGAAACCGAATTCGTCGAGCAGGCGCTGGATGCCGTGCGCTTCTTCGAGCGGATTCAGGTCCTCGCGCTGGATGTTCTCGATCAGCGCCATCGCGGCGGCGGCCTGATCGGATACGTCCTTCACGAGCACCGGCACTTCATCGAGGCCGGCCAGGCGCGCGGCGCGGAAACGCCGCTCGCCCGCGATGATCTCGTATTTGTCTGATGAAATGGGCCGTACCAGGATCGGCTGCATCACGCCCTGCGCGCGAATGCTTGCCGCGAGTTCCTGCAGGCTGCCTTCGTCCATCCGCGTGCGCGGCTGGTACTTGCCGGCTTGCAGCTTGCCGAGCGCGAGCGTGTTCGGTGCGCCTTCGATCTTCACCGCTTCGGTGATATCGGCACTGCCGCCGAGCAGCGCTTCGAGGCCACGTCCCAAGCCCTTCTTCTTTGGTACCGCGTTCATGTCTTTCTTCCTCGCTTCGCTCATGTCCGTATCACGACACCTCGAACGCACGCACGCGCTCGATCATCTCGGCACCGAACTGGATATACGCCTGCGCACCACGCGAGCTGCGATCGAACACGACGCCCGGCAACCCGTAACTCGGCGCTTCCGCCAAACGCACGTTGCGCGGAATCACCGCGTCGAACACCTTGTCGCCGAAGTGCGCTTTCAGTTGATCGGAGACTTGCTGCTGCAGCGTGATGCGCGGATCGAACATCACGCGCAGCAAGCCGATGATCTTCAGGTCGCGGTTCATGTTCGCGTGAACCTGCTTGATCGTGTTGACGAGGTCCGACAACCCTTCCAGGGCGAAATACTCGCACTGCATCGGGATCACGACGCCGTGCGCCGCGCACAGGCCGTTCAGCGTCAGCAGCGACAGCGTCGGCGGGCAATCGATCAGCACGAAGTCGTAGTCGTCGGCCACGTGCTCGAGCGCGGCCTTCAGGCGGCGCTCGCGGTTGTCGATGCTGATCAGTTCGATCTCGGCGCCGGACAGCTCGCGGTTCGCGGGAAGCACGTCGTACGTGACGCCTTCCGGACGCACGCGCGCGTCGGTCACCGACACGCCGTCGACCAGCACCTCGTACACGGTCGCTTCGCAGGCGGCCTTGTCGATCCCGCTGCCCATCGTCGCGTTGCCCTGCGGGTCGAGATCGATCAACAGGACTCGTTGCTCCTGCGCTGCAAGGCTTGCGGCGAGATTGACCGATGTCGTCGTCTTGCCGACGCCCCCCTTCTGGTTCGCAACGCAGAAGATCTTTGCCATCGTTGGTGTGTTCCCTTTACCTTCAAACAAACGGCGCGCTACCGCGCGCCTTCAATTCGCGTCGTCGACGGCCACTTCGAACAGATGCCGCTCCGCATCGAGCATCGGCACCGCCAGCCGGATCGTCTGCTTCACGCGGCTACCTTCCGGCAACCGCGCAATCTCGTCGTCCGGGTGAATGCCCTTCATCGCCCAGATCGATCCGCCCGGCGCAACCAGATGTCGAGCAAGTTTAACGAAGTCGGACAGGTCCGCGAAAGCGCGGGATACGATCATGTCGAATTTTTCCGGGACTTCGACACCCGGCTGCAGCGATTCGACCCGGCCGGT
>Ga0209370_1001557_pt1 | contig 19735 bp, 8 predicted proteins | sample AgamicAtPrz_FD_187164 | JGI IMG/M metagenome (GOLD analysis project Ga0209370, IMG submission 187164) | Agave microbial communities from Guanajuato, Mexico - At.P.rz (SPAdes) (version 2) | ecosystem: Host-associated > Plants > Phyllosphere > Phylloplane/Leaf | place: Guanajuato, Mexico... | reverse complement strand
CGGTAACGGTCACGCTCAGGTCTTCGGCATCGACATACACATCGTCGCTTGGGGCATCGATGGTGATCGAGGCTTCTTTCGAGCCAGCCGCGATGGTGATGCTCTCACCGTTGCTCAGCTTGATCACCAAGTCGGTACCGGCCTTGTTGGTCAAGGTAGCGGTGTAGGTGATCTTGCCGCCTTCGGCCACGGTGTCCGTCGCGGTCAGGGTGAGCGTGGTGATGTCCGGAGTGGCCGGGTTGTCAGTGACAGTCGTCACTGGCTCGCCAACCGCCACGGTCTTCTCGTAATTGCCGCCCGAGATGTCGGTGATCTTGTTGGTCAGGTCCAAGTTGGTGTTATGGACGTTGTTCGGTGCGGTGAACGGCACCGAAGCCGACGACTCGCCCACCGGGATGGTGATGGTCTGGCCGTTGGCCAGTTTCACTACCAGATCGGAACCGGTGACTTTGTGGTTCACCGAAGCGGTGTAAGTCACCACGCCGCCTTCAGCGACAGTCGAAGTCGCCGTCAGGGTGACGGTAGTGGTGTCAATGGTGTCGGTGACCTTGGTCACGGCCGCAGTGTTGCTGACCTCCAGCTTCTCGAAGTCACCGCCGGTGGTGCCGGTGACAGTCACGCTCAGGTTTTCGGCATCGAGGTACACGTCATCGCTTGGGGCATCGATGGTGATCGACGCTTCCTTCGAGCCAGCGGCGATGGTGATGGTTTCACCGTTGCTCAGTTTGATCACCAGGTCAGTGCCGGCCTTGTTGGTCAGGGTGGCGGTGTAGGTGATCTTGCCGCCTTCGGCCACGGTGTCCGTCGCGGTCAGGGTGAGCGTGGTGACGTCCGGAGTCGCCGGGTTGTCGGTGACAGTGGTCACTGGCTCGCCAACGGCCACGGTCTTCTCGTAGTTACCACCCGAGATATTGGTGATCTTGTTGGTCAGGTCCAGGTTGGTGTTGTGGACGTTGTTCGGTGCGGTGAATGGCACAGAAGCAGACGACTCGCCTACCGGAATGGTGATGGTCTGGCCGTTGGCCAGTTTCACCACCAGATCGGAACCGGTGACCTTGTGGTTGACCGACGCGGTGTAGGTCACCACGCCACCCTCTACCACGCTTTGCGTGGCGGTCAGGGTGACGGTAGTGGTGTCGATGGTGTCAGTGACCTTGGTCACGGCCGCAGTGCTGCTGACGTCCAGCTTCTCGAAGTCACCACCGGTGGTGCCGGTGACAGTCACGCTCAGGTTTTCGGCATCGACGTAGACGTCGTCGCTTGGGGCATCGATGGTGATCGACGCTTCTTTCGAACCGGCGGCGATGGTGATCGTCTCACCGTTGCTCAGCTTGATCACCAAGTCGGTACCGGCCTTGTTGGTCAAGGTGGCGGTGTAGGTGATCTTGCCGCCTTCAGCGACAGTGCTGGTGGCGCTGAGGCTCAGGTTCGTTACATCTGGCATGGCCGGGTTGTCAGTGACCGTCGTCACTGGCTCGCCTACGGCCACGGTCTTCTCGTAATTGCCGCCCGAGATGTCGGTGATCTTGTTGGTCAGGTCCAGGTTGGTGTTGTGGACGTTGTTCGGGGCGGTGAACGGTACCGAAGCCGACGACTCGCCCACCGGGATGGTGATGGTCTGGCCGTTGGCCAACTTCACCACCAGATCCGAACCGGTGACTTTGTGGTTGACCGACGCGGTGTAGGTCACCACGCCACCCTCGACCACGCTTTGCGTGGCGGTCAGGGTGACGGTAGTGGTGTCGATGGTGTCGGTGACCTTGGTCACAGCCGCGGTGCTGCTGACGTCGAGTTTCTCGAAGTCGCCACCGGTGGTGCCGGTGACAGTTACGCTCAAGTCTTCGGCATCGACGTAGACGTCGTCGCTTGGTGCATCGATAGTGATCGAGGCTTCTTTCGAGCCAGCGGCGATGGTGATGGTTTCACCGTTGCTCAGCTTGATCACCAAGTCGGTACCGGCCTTGTTGGTCAAGGTGGCGGTGTAGGTGATCTTGCCGCCTTCAGCGACAGTGCTGGTGGCGCTGAGGCTCAGGTTCGTTACATCTGGCATGGCCGGGTTGTCAGTGACCGTCGTCACTGGCTCGCCTACGGCCACGGTCTTCTCGTAATTGCCGCCCGAGATGTCGGTGATCTTGTTGGTCAGGTCCAGGTTGGTGTTGTGGACGTTGTTCGGGGCGGTGAACGGTACCGAAGCCGACGACTCGCCCACCGGGATGGTGATGGTCTGGCCGTTGGCCAGTTTCACCACCAGATCGGAACCGGTGACTTTGTGGTTGACCGACGCGGTGTAGGTCACCACGCCACCCTCGACCACGCTTTGCGTGGCGGTCAGGGTGACGGTAGTGGTGTCGATGGTGTCGGTGACCTTGGTCACAGCCGCGGTGCTGCTGACGTCGAGTTTCTCGAAGTCGCCACCGGTGGTGCCGGTGACGGTTACGCTCAAGTCTTCGGCATCGACGTAGACGTCGTCGCTTGGGGCATCGATGGTGATCGACGCTTCTTTCGAGCCAGCGGCGATGGTGATGGTTTCACCGTTGCTCAGCTTGATCACCAGGTCAGTACCGGCCTTGTTGGTCAAGGTGGCGGTGTAGGTGATCTTGCCGCCTTCGGCCACTGTCGGCGTAGCAGACAGGGTCAGGAAGGTGGTGTCCTCAGAGTCTGGTCCGTCTGTGACGGTGGTGCTGATCTCTGTCTTGTCCAGGGTCAGCTTTTCAAACTTCCACGCATCTGCACCGCTGACCGAGTCGATCGCATTGACGACAGGCTGAGCGCCTACATAGATGTCATTCGGCGCGGTCACGGTGATCGAGCCGGTGGTGCTGTTGGCCGGCACTACAACAACGGTCTTGCCGTCGCTGAGGGTGAAATACAGCGTCGAGTGGCTATTGATCGGCAGGCCGTCTTTGCTGGTCAGCGTGACGGTGTAGGTAATCTCGCCACCTTCGGTGACGGACTCGGTGGCCGTCAGCTTGGCCACCACTTCGTTGATGGTGTCGGTTACTTTCACCGACGCATCGCCGCCCAATTGCAGGTTTTCGAAGCTGCTGCCTGCGGTATCGGCCGCCGACTTGAGGCCCACGCTGATTTCGCCAGCATCCTGATAAACGTCTTCACCCTGCTCGGCGTGGGTGTACTGCACGCTGGTTTCGCCCGCCTTGATAGTGACCTGGGCATTGTTGCTCAGGGTCACGACCAGATCGTGCGCCAGAACGGTGTTGATCTTCACGGTGAAGGTCGGGTTCTGGTTCTCGAAGACCGACTCCTGATTGGCCTCGATGGTGACCTTGACGATATCGCCGCCAGGGCCTGGAGTTCCGGGCTCGTCAGTCACCGTTGTGCTGACTTCGGTCTTGTCCAAGGTCAGTTTTTCGAACTTCCACGCGTCTGCACCGCTGACCGAGTCGATCGCGTTGACCACTGGCGCATTGGCGCCCACGTATACGTTGTCCGGCGCGGTCACGGTGATCGAACCGGTGGTGCTGTTGGCCGGTACCACAACAACGGTCTTGCCATCACTGAGGGTGAAGTACAGCGTCGAGTGGCTGTTGAGCGGCAAGCCGTCTTTGCTGGTCAGCGTGACGGTGTAGGTGATCTCGCCACCTTCGGTGACGGACTCGGTGGCCGTCAGCTTGGCCACCACTTCGCTGATGGTATCGGTCACCTCGACCGAAGCGGGACCGCCCAGCTGCAGGTTCTCGAAGACTCGCCCGTCGACATCTGCCGCCGACTCGACGCCCAGACTGATCTGGCCGGCGTCGTTATAGACATCATCGCCCTGCGCGTCGTGAGTATACGGCGCGCTGATATCGCCAGCCTTGATGGTGACCTGGGCATTGTTGCTCAGGGTCACGACCAGGTCGTGTTCCAACGGGGCATTGATGCGTACGGTGAAGGTCGGCTTGAGGTTCTCAGCCACCGAGGGCTGGTCGGCGGTGATGGTGACCTGTACCAGATCGCCCTGGTTACCAGTACCCGGAATGCCGGAGCCTGGCTCGTCGGTTACGGAGGTGGTGACGGTATCACCGCTGAGCGTCAGCTTCTCGAAGCTGTCCGCACCCGATACGGATTCCAGCTTGTTCGCGATAGCCGCCTGACCACCGACATAAACGTCATCGGCGACCGTGATGGTCGCGGTACCCGACGCGTTGTTGGCCGGGATGGTGACTTTCGTCCCATCACTCAGAGTGAAGGTCAACGCGCCGTGCTGAGTAACCGGCAGACCCTGCGTGTTGGTCAGGGTGACGGTGTAGGTCACCTGGCCACCCTCGGCTACGGAGGCCTTGTCGACGGTCAGAGTAGCGACGACTTCACTGATGGTGTCCGAGATTTCAACGGTCGCCGGCCCACCAAGGTCCAGCTTCTCGAAAGTGGCACCCGATACGGTAGCGTCTGTGACGCTGAGGGTGACAGAGCCAGCGTCTTTGATTACGTCATCACCCTGGGCCGAGGTCTTGTACTCGACTTCGGTCTTGCCAGCTTCGATAGTCACGGTGTCGCCGTTGGACAAAGTGACAGTCAGAGGACGGTCCAGTGCCTGGCTTACTTTCACGGTGAAGGAAGGCTGCTGGTCTTCGGTCACATTGCCATTGCTGACGATGCTTACGGTGACAGTATCGATACTGTCACTGATCACAGTCGAAGCTGGTGTCGGGTTCGGGGTCAGCTGCTCGAAGTTGCCGCCTGTGGCGCTTTCGATGGTTACGCTGACGGTCGAGCCGTTGTTGTAAACGTCGTTAGCCGGGGTCTGGAAGTCAACACTGCCCTGGGTTTTACCGGCTTCGACGGTAATTGTCTGGCCATTGGACAGGGTTACGGTCACCGGGGTTTGAGCCGGGTTGCTCAGGGTCACGGTGTAGGTGATGACGCCACCTTCGGTCACCGACGGGCTCGCCGTCAGGGTCGCGGTGGTGGTGTCGATCGAGTCGTTGATGGTGGTCTGAGCTGGAGTCGGATTCGGCACCAACTGCTCGAAGTTGCCACCGGTCGCACCGGTAATCGTGGTGCTGACAGTTGAACCGTTGTTGTAGACGTCGTTGGCCGGGGTCTGGAAATCGACGCTGCCCTGGGTCTTGCCGGCTTCGACGGTGATGGTCTGGCCATTGGACAGGGTTACGGTCACCGGGGTTTGAGCCGGGTTGCTCAGGGTCACGGTGTAGGTGATGACGCCACCTTCGGTCACCGACGGGCTCGCCGTCAGGGTCGCGGTGGTGGTGTCGATCGAGTCGTTGATGGTGGTCTGAGCCGGGGTCGGATTCGGCACCAACTGCTCGAAGTTACCGCCGGTCGCACCGGTAATCGTGGTGCTGACAGTTGAACCGTTGTTGTAGACGTCGTTAGCCGGAGTCTGGAAGTCAACACTGCCCTGGGTTTTACCGGCTTCGACGGTAATGGTCTGGCCGTTGGACAGGGTCACGGTCACCGGCGACTGGGCCGGATTGCTCAGGGTCACGGTGTAGGTGATGACGCCACCTTCGGTCACCGACGGGCTCGCCGTCAGGGTCACGGTGGTGGTGTCGACCGAGTCGTTGATGGTGGTCTGAGCTGGGGTCGGATTCGGCACCAACTGCTCGAAGTTGCCACCCGTGGCACCCTCGATGGTGACGCTGACGGTCGAGCCGTTGTTGTAGACGTCGTTGGCCGGGGTCTGGAAATTAACACTGCCCTGGGTCTTGCCAGCTTCGACGGTAATGGTCTGGCCGTTGGACAGGGTCACGGTCACCGGCGACTGGGCCGGGTTGCTCAGGGTCACGGTGTAGGTGATGACGCCACCTTCGGTCACCGACGGGCTCGCCGTCAGGGTCGCGGTGGTGGTGTCGACCGAGTCGTTGATCGTGGTCTGAGCCGGAGTCGGATTCGGCGTCAGCTGCTCGAAGTTGCCGCCCGTGGCGCCCTCGATGGTGACGCTGACGGTAGAGCCGTTGTTGTAGACGTCGTTGGCCGGGGTCTGGAAGTCAACGCTGCCCTGGGTCTTGCCAGCTTCGATGGTAATGGTCTGGCCGTTGGACAGGGTTACTGTCACCGGGGTCTGCGCCGGGTTGCTCAGGGTCACGGTGTAGGTGATGACGCCGCCTTCAGTCACGCTTGGCGAAGCGGTCAGGGTCGCGGTGGTAGTGTCGATGGTATCGGTAACCTGGGTAACCGCAGGTGTTTGCGGCACGGTCACCGTCAGCCCACCGCCCCCGGTGGTGCCCGTTACGGTCGCCGAAATCTGGTCCCCGTCGATATACGGGGTATCGTTTGTCGGAACCACGACGTTGACGCTGCCCGAGGTCTGCCCGGCCGGAATGACGATTACGGCCCCATTGGAAAGGGTGACCACCAGGTTGGTGCTCGGTGCCTGGCCAACCGTAGCGGTATAAACGATTACACCACCCGCTTCGCTGATGGACGGGGTAGCGCCAAGAACCAGGTCGGTAGCAACGCTGGTATCTGTCGTCGGCGTAGTTACCTGGTTGTTGCTGGTGGTATCCAGCACGCCAACCTCTTCGCCATCGAGCACGGCAGCAAAGCCCAGCCCGTCAGTCGGGAAGCCGACGGTAGGGTCGACCCGGCCCGCGGTTTCTTCGAGCATGACAAAGCTGTGGCCACCGCCCAGTGCACCACCACCGCCCGCCGATGATGGGCCAGCCGCAGTCGCTTCAAGTTCGGTAGTCGGGTCGACACCGGCAGCGATCGCCTGTTGCAGCTCCTCCACCGACGGCGCGGCCTGTGCGGTCGCCTGGCTCAGGTCGGTGCTGCTGTCTGGCGCATCGGCGCTCCACTGGCTATCACGACCCAGGTCGAGCAGACGGCCATCGGCCAGCTCCAAAGTAACTGCACCACCCGGGCCGGTGAGCACTTCTTCACCGGCCAGCAGGCGGTCCCCTTCAATCAGAACACGCCGAATGCCCTCTGGGGATACCGCAATAACCTGGCCGACAATACTTTTGACGATGGCTACAACGCTGCTCATTGGACTCTCCGTGTGACCCGATGGGTACTTCCCTGCCAGAGCGGCACTTGCAGACCACTTCAGGCGGAACTATGTCGATGATCTCTAGACGTTTATTGGCGTCAATATTCCGTCTATAACTTTTTGGAATTAACCAAATGCCAAACTATTGACCTTATACATTGCCATCCTAAACAATCAGCAATGTAATGTCACATTGATATTCGAATCTTAACCATGCGTTTCTTGAGGATAAGTGTCGTACATCATCCAAAGCGTCTTCAGTGAGTACTTTCAGCAGCTTTCCTCGTGCCTAGGTAACCGCAAAGAATACGACTGGACAACCGCTCATCGGCAGCTGTCAAAGATTCAAGCGTCAATAACCAAGTCACTTCCCTGCCGCTCGGGTCATTGCCTGGTTACAAGCACAAACCTTGCCTGAAGGCAGCCAGACTTTGATCGGGAGGCCAGGCAAAAGCGCGGCCATACGATAGCTCACGGAGCCAGCAGCCCGCCCCGCTGCACAATCAGGTGCCCGATTTGCCGTAGATCAAAGAGATAGCGAACCACTGCGCAAATACTGCCAGCCCGAAAATGAGAAAACGTAGTCGATTGTCGAGCCAAAGCCTGTCAACGACCTGCTTTCCAATAATAAATTTTGCCTAATTAGTAACCGAATGACGTCAACAAATAAGCGCCTGTTTATTGACAAGCTACAAGTCGATACCGACAACTCCTCTGCCGCCAGACGGATGGCAGGCTATGCTGCAAATTAATTCGGGCTGGATGCTGACTGGATCAAAAATGAAACATCCACCACTCAGCATCGTCTGCCAGGAATGAAGACCGTAGAATTGTTTACTCAATACCGATTCAAGGCGACCATTGGCCGGTTGCCCAAGCGCCAGGGTGCCGTAGCCTCATGACCACTGTCTGGCAGCGCCATTGAACGCCAGGGTGAGCCAGCCTGAACGGCGGCACACCCACCCCACCCACCACAAGGATGAAGAGCCGCGTGGAATCCGAAGTCAGTCGAGTCCAACTCAGCCACGATCCACGCAGTCAGCATGACGATCCCCTGCTGGATAGTCTGTTGAGCCTGTGTGTTCTGCACCAGAAACCCGCCAGCCGGGTCATGCTGACCACCGGCCTGCCGCTGCCGGCCCAGCGCCTGAGCCCCGAGCTGCTGCCCCGCGCAGCTGCCAGGGCCGGCCTGCAGGGGCGACTGCTGCAGCGTAAGCTGGAGCAGATCCCGAGCATCGCAATGCCAGCCATGTTGCTGCTCAAGGAAGGCCGCAGCGCCGTGCTGCTGGGCTGGGAAAACGAAGACACCGCGCGCCTGCTGCTCAGCGAGAGCGATGGCGGCGAGGTGCATGTCAGCCGCGAAGCCCTGCAGAGCGATTACAGTGGCCGGGTATTCTTCGCCCAGCCGCAGCACAAGTTCGACGTCAACCACGGCAACCTCATCCCGCGGGCGAAGTCGTGGTTCCGCGATACCTTGCTGCGCAGCAAGTGGCTATATATCGACGCCATCGCCGCCAGCCTGGTGATCAACCTGATCGCCCTGGCCGCGCCACTGTTCGTGATGAACGTATATGACCGGGTGGTGCCCAACCAGGCCACCTCGACCCTCTGGGTGTTGGCCATCGGCATCGCCGGTGCCTACATCTTCGACCTGATCCTCAAGGGCCTGCGCGGCTTGTGCCTGGACCTGGCCGGCAAGAAGACCGACCTGATCATTTCGGCAACGCTGTTCGAACGTATCGTCGGCATGTCGATGAAGTACCGCCCGGCCAGGGTCGGCAGCTTTGCCCAGAACATTCACGAATTCCAGGGCCTGCGTGACTTCCTCGCCTCGCTGACCCTGACCAGCCTGATCGACCTGCCGTTCACCGTCCTGATCCTGATCGTCATCGCCATCATTGGTGGGCACCTGGTGTGGATCCCGATCATCGCCTTCCCGCTGGCCCTGGGCATCGGTTACGCCCTGCAACGGCCACTGATGGCGACCATGGAACGGACCATGGCCCTGGCCTCGGAGCGCCAGTCCAGCCTGATCGAGACCCTTGCCGGCCTGGATGCGGTAAAGGTCAACAACGCCGAAAGCGAACGCCAGTACATGTGGGAGCAAACCTTGGGTACCCTCAGCCGCCTGGAACTGCGGGTGAAGGTGCTGTCGAGCCTGGCGATGAACATCACCCTGCTGATCCAGCAACTGGCAGGCGTGGCGATGATCTGCGTCGGCGTGTACCTGATCATCGACGGCAACCTGAGCATGGGCGGCCTGGTGGCCTGCTACATGCTCAGCGGCCGTGCCCTCGGCCCGCTGGGCCAGCTCAACGGCCTGCTCGCCCGCTACCAGCAAGCCAAGGTGACCATGGTCTCCACCGACCACATGATGGAACTGCCGCAAGAGCGCAACTTCGAAGAACGCCCGCTGAGCCGCAAGGTGCTGCAGGGCAGCGTCGAGTTCCGGGGGGTCGATTTCACCTACCCGAACCAACAGAATCAGGCCTTGAAGAACATCAACCTCACCATCCGCCCCGGCGAGAAGGTGGGCATTATCGGCCGCAGTGGCTCGGGCAAGAGCTCGCTGGCCAAGCTCATCGTCGGCCTGTACGAAGCCGATAGCGGCTCGCTGCTGGTCGATGGCGTGGACATTCGCCAGATCGACGTCAGCGAACTGCGCCACAACATCGGCTACGTGCCCCAGGACATCCAGCTGCTGGCCGGTACCCTGCGCGACAACCTGGTCAGCGGGGCTCGCTACATCGAGGATGAGTTGATTCTGCAAGCTGCCGAACTGGCGGGTGTGCATGAGTTCGCCCGGTTGCACCCGGACGGCTACGAGTTGCAGGTGGGTGAACGCGGGCAGAACCTGTCCGGTGGCCAGCGGCAGAACGTCGCCCTGGGCCGCGCGCTGTTGCTCAACCCGCAGATCCTGCTGCTGGACGAACCGACCAGCGCCATGGACAACACCGGCGAAGAACGCCTCAAGCAGCGCCTGCAGGCGGTGGTGGAAGGGAAGACGATGCTGCTGGTCACACACCGTGCCTCGCTGCTGTCGCTGGTGGACCGGCTGATCGTGATCGATCGCGGGCAGATTGTCGCCGACGGCCCGAAAGCCGCGGTCATGGATGCGCTGAAGAAGGGGCAGATCAGTGTTGCATAAGCTGGATGTGGGGCAATTCAAGGACGGCCTGCGGCGCTATTTCAAGGGTTCCGATTCACTGGGCGGCCAGCCGCTGCCAGAGGTCAACAAGGCCCTGATCGAGGATGCGCCGCGGGTCGTGCGGCTGACCATCTGGGGCGTGATCCTGTTCTTCGTGTTCCTGATCGTGTGGGCCAGCGTAGCGCCCATCGACGAAGTTACGCGGGGTGAAGGCAAGGCCATTCCGTCGTCCAAGGTGCAGAAGATCCAGAACCTGGAGGGCGGCATCGTCGCCGAGATCTTCGCCAAGGAAGGGCAGATCGTCGAAGTGGGCCAGCCATTGCTGCGCCTGGATGAAACCCGCTTCGCCTCCAACGTGGGTGAAACCGAGGCCGACCGCCTGGCCATGGCCTTGCGCGTCGAGCGCCTGAGTGCCGAGGTCGAGGACAGCCCGCTGAAGATCGACGAGGCGCTGCGCAAGGCCGCGCCAAGCCAGGCGGCCAGTGAAGAGTCGCTGTACCAGAGCCGGCGCCAGCAACTGCAGGACGAAATTGGTGGCCTGCAACAGCAGCTGGTACAGCGCCAGCAGGAACTGCGCGAATACAGTTCGAAACGTGCCCAGTACGCCAACAGCCTGCAATTGTTGCGCAAGGAGATCAGCATGTCCGAGCCCCTGGTGGCCACCGGTGCGATCTCCCAGGTTGAGGTGCTGCGCCTGCGCCGCGCCGAAGTGGAGAACCGCGGTCAGCTGGACTCCACAGCGCTGGCCATCCCGCGTGCCGAGGCGGCCATTCGCGAGGTGCAAAGCAAGATCGAAGAGACCCGTGGCAAATTCCGCAGCGAAGCGCTGACCCAATTGAACGAAGCGCGCACCGAGCTGAACAAGGCCACGGCGACCAGCAAGGCGCTGGATGATCGCGTGCACCGCACCATGGTTACTTCGCCGGTACGCGGTATCGTCAAGCAGCTGCTGGTAAATACCATTGGCGGGGTGATCCAGCCGGGCAGCGACATCATAGAAATCGTGCCGCTGGACGACTCACTGGTCATCGAGGCGAAGATCCTGCCCAAGGACATCGCCTTCCTGCACCCTGGGCAGGAGGCGACGGTCAAGTTCACGGCCTATGACTACACCATCTACGGTGGGCTGAAGGCCAAGCTGGAGCAGATCGGTGCCGACACCATCACCGATGAAGACAAGAAGACCACCTACTATCTGATCAAGCTGCGCACCGACCGCAGCCACCTGGGCACTGACGAGAAGCCGCTGCTGATCATTCCGGGGATGGTGGCGACGGTCGATATCATGACCGGCAAGAAGACCATCATGAGCTACCTGCTCAAGCCGATCATGAAGGCGCGTTCGGAAGCGTTGCGCGAGCGTTAAAAAGCACACTTATCGCCGCGACCCACACTGTGGGAGCGGCCTTGTGTCGCGAAAGGGCTGCACAGCAGCCCCAGCGATTTATGCATCTTTGCTGAAATCCTGGGGCCGCTGTGCGGCCCTTTCGCGACACAAGGCCGCTCCTACAAGGGACCGCATACCCTCAGCGCCAGGGGGCAGGCTCACCAACCAACTGCCCCTGAATCCCGCCTACACCCATCTCTCGCAACACCAACCGCTCACCTTCCGTCTCGACCCGCTCGGCAATCAGCGGCAGGTCGATGCTGTGTGCGGCGCGCTGGACCGCTTCTATGAACAGCCGCTTGTGCTGCTCTTGATCAATGTTGCGGATGTAGCTGCCATCGATCTTCAGGTACGCCAGGCCCAGGTGCGCCAGGTTGCCGATCATGCTGAAACGCCCACCAAAGCGTTGCAGCGCCAGGCCGAAGCCAAGCGCGTGCAGGCGCCGGGTGAGTTGCTCCAGGGCCGCCTGCTCAGGTAACTGCTCCTCGCCAATTTCGAAAACCAGCCGCGGGCCGAGCGCCGTGTTCTGGCCCAGAAGCTCGAAAACACGCTGAAGTGCCTTGGGGTCGGCCAGGGTGGCGGCGGACAGGTTCAGTGCCAACACCTGGTCATGCCCTCGAAGGTGCGCCAGCACTTTCTCCAACACCAGCACATCAAGCCGCGGCATCCAGCCGAAGCGCTCCAGCCAGGGCAGGAAGCGGCCGGCCGGCAGCGCCTCGCCCTGGCCATCCTGCAAACGCGAAATCACTTTGTGGTGCAGTACCCGTTGCGCAGAAGCGCAATCCACCACTGGCTGGAAGAACAGTTCGAAATGCCCATTGTCGAACGCCTGGTCCAGCCGCTCGTGCCAGACATGCTGGCTATCCGCGGCAACTGCAGCCACGCCTTGTTCAAGGCATACCCAACCCGGTGCTGGCTGGTTCTCGGCGCGGGCCAGGGCCTCGTCGGCAAGCTTCAGCAATGCCTGCGGTGAATCACCGGGGCTGAACGGCGCCAGGCCGATACAAGCCACCGGGTCGATATCACTGGCGCCCGTTTCGTGCAGGCTGTGCAGCGTCGCTTCCAGGGCCTGGGCAAGCTGTACCGCCTCTTCATGCACCATACCCGGCGCCAGCACGGCGAACTCGCCCCCACGGCTGCGGGAAATCAGGTCGTTGGTTTCCGGGTAGCTGGCACAGGTGCGACGCAACTGCTCACCCACGGCCTGTAGCAACTGGTCGGTACGCTGGCCGCCAAGACGGGCGTTCAACCCCGCCAGCCCCTGGACCCGCAGCAACAGCAGGTAGCCGGCGCGCGCTTCTTCCAGATTGCTCACCCGCGTGTTCAGCTGCATCTCGAAATAACGGCGGTTGGACAGCCCAGTCAGGCTGTCCTGATAAGACTCGGCACGCAGCCGCTCACTGCGCTCGGCTTGCTCGGTAAACAGTGCCTTGAGCTTCTCGACCATCTGGTTCATCGCCTGTACTACCCGGCGCAGCTCCGGCGTGCGCGGCAAATCGGGCAGGCTGAGGAATTCGCGGCGGGCAATGGCGTGGGACTGCTCGACCATGTAGTCCAGCGGCCGCAACTGGCGACGCAGGAGCAAGGCGCCGAGTACCGCACTGGCCGCGCCACACAGCAGCAGCCAACCCAGGCTGCCCAGGGCGCTCTGCCAGAGTTTGGCAATGGCGAACATCGGGTGGCTGATTACTTCAACGCGTGCGGCCTGCTGCCAGCCGCGGCTGACGATGGCATCGCCACCGGCGGCTTCCAGGCCGATCAGGTGCACGAACCAACGCGGCACACCGCCGGGGTCCGGCTCGGCGTGGCGCTCCACCAGCACAGCATTGGAACTCAAGTCGACAACCTTGATGCTTGAGTAGTAACCACTGTCGAAGATCGAGCTGACCATCAGCTCGACCATCGCCGGGTCATCGATATTCGGCGTCAGCGACAGCGCCAACGCGGTCGCCGCATCCTGGGCGTGCGAGCGCAACTGGTTGACGTATTGGCTGCGCGAACTTTCCAGGCTGACCATGAAACTGCCACTGAAGGCGACCACCAGGAACAGGCAAATGGCCAACAGCAATTGTTTGAACAGTGACATCTGTGCTCCTTCAGTAGACCGGCTCGGCCGGGAACCCTTCGGCCTGCATTTTCTTCAGCAAATCCTGCCAGCGTGACAACCGCTTGGTATCGCCGACCTTCTTGTTGCCTGCGGCGCCCGTCAGCCACAAACCCTCACCATTGAAGGCGTACACCGGCAGCAGGTCGGTACGCTGGCTGGCCGGCTTGATGGCATCCATCAGGCTGTCGAGCACCAATGGTTGTGCCTGTGGGCTTGAATAATAGGTCAGGACCATGTGCGCCCGGTTCTGTCGCAGCGCCTTGACGTAGGTGATGCGCAGCTTTTCGCTGGGGATGCCCATGCGCCGCAGACTGAAATACTTGGCGATGGCGTAGTCCTCGCAGTCCCCTGCGCCCTTGATCAGCGCCTGCACCGGCGTGGCCCAATAATCGACCTCATGCCACAGGTCGATATCCTCGACATAGCGCAATTGCTGGTTGAAGAAGCGGTTGACCACCTGCAATCGCTCAAGCTCCGTACCCTGCTTCTGCGTGGCCATCAGGTTCTGCCAGGCATCGATCCGGCCCTGCCCGGCACCCAAAGGGCCATAAAGAGCCTGCGACTTGCGGCTGATCTGGGAAAAGTCCCAATCCGCGTGCAAGCCGCCCAGCAGCAGGCTGCCAAGCAGCACAGCAAGGCCGACACGTTGCACAACGGTTTTGAGCATCCAGGATATCGCCACTGCGAAGCCCTGTTCAGGCCAGTCGAAAGCAGCGATGGTGCGGCTTGCCACGGCAAAAGACAATGGCACCCTGCAATCATGCACCCGCCGGTCACCCGACCTACACTTTCTGGTTATAACCTTCCATAGGCCGCTTCCTTTGACCGGCGACTTCATCCACCATAGCCGCGCTTTTGGGGCGCCGGTTCCATTACCGGTAAAGGTTTGACACCCCCAAGAGCTGTTACTAGTGTCATTGGATCCAACTTTAGTCATCGTTGAGGCAGACGTCGCGTGGCCGAGAAAATCAAACTGAGCAATGTGCTGGCCAGCGAGCAGCTGTTGCCGCACCAGGCCCGTGGCGTGATCGAAGAACGCCTGCGCAGTGCCATTCTTGATGGCCGCTTGCCTCCAGGTACTGCCGTAAGACAACAAGAGCTCGCCACCTTGTTCGGTGTCAGCCGCATGCCCGTGCGCGAGGCCCTGCGCCAGCTCGAAGCGCAATCGCTGCTGAAAGTGGAGATGCACAAGGGTGCGGTGGTTGCGCCGCTGATCGGCGAGGACGCGGTGGACACCTATGCCCTGCGCGTGCTGCTCGAGACCGAGGCGCTGCGCCAGTCCATTCCGCTGCTCGATGCCAGCGACATTGCCAGCGCCCGCGGGTATATCCAGCAACTGGAAAACGAAACCCGTCACGCTGAAATCGGCCGCCTCAATCGCCTGTTCCACATGTCGTTGTACAACAAGGCGCCGAACAAGAAGCTTCTGCGCCTGATCGAGGACGAACTGAATGAGGAAGAGCGCTTCCTGCGGTTTCATCTTTCGTCCATGGGCCTGGGCAAGCTCACCCAGGACGATCACAACGCACTGGCGGATGCGGCTGGCGACAAGCTGGTGGACGAAGCGGTAGCGGTGCTGGAACGGCACCTGAATAACGCATCGCGGGTAATCCGCAAGTATCTGGATACGCAACTGGGGCGCTAGCGGGTAGTGACTGCGCGCATGGTGCAGTCGGCTGGGTTGCAAATTGATCGGCTCCCGCCAACAATGAGACTAATTATCATTCATGTCCATTGATGGCAGCGCCCTCCCCCATGCCCAGCAACGATTCCGTGCAAACGCTCTACAGTGACCACCACGGCTGGTTGCATGCCTGGCTACGCAGCAAGCTGGGCAACGCCGCCGATGCCGCAGACCTGGCCCAGGACACCTTCGTGCGCCTGTTGCAGCGTCGCGAACACCTGCAACTGAACACGCCACGGGCGTTCCTGCGGACGGTCGCGCGCGGGCTGGTGATCGACCACTGGCGGCGCGAGGAACTGCACAGGGCCTATCTCGAGGCATTGGCACAGTTGCCGGAAGCACAGGCCCCCTCGGCCGAAACCCGTGAGCTGCTGCTGGAATTGCTGGAGCGCATCGCGCGCATGCTCGAAGGCCTCAAGCCCAAAGTACGCCGCGCATTCCTGCTGGCCCAATGCGAGGGGCTGAAGCACCAGGCCATCGCCGACCAGATGGGCATCTCGGTACGTACCGTGGAGCGCTACATCGCCGACGCGCTCTACCATTGCTACCTGCTGCGCTACACCGACGAGTGCTGACATGATGACCGCCGCACAGCCTGGCGCAACAGCGGTCAAACAGGCCATCCAGTGGATGCTGAGGCTGCGCGAGAGCGGGCATGACCCTGCCTTGCAGCAACAGTGCAGGGAATGGCGCGCTGCCCACCACGAACACGAACAGGCCTGGCAACGGGTGATTCACCTGCATCAGGACCTCGACCTGCGTGCCGTCCCTGGCGCCGGGCTGGCTTTGCAGACCCTGGAGACCAGCCAGCGCCGGCTGCACCGTCGGCAGGCGTTGAAGCTGCTTGGTGGCGTTGCCATGGCGGGGACGGCGGCATGGCTGGGAAAAGACCTCGATGCGGTCAACACCTGGACATCGGACTACGCCACCGGCACAGGCGAACGACGCAGCTTTGCGCTTCCCGATGGCTCGCTGATGCAACTCAATACCCGCAGTGCCGTCGACCTGGCCTTCAGTGACCAGCAGCGCCTGGTCCGCCTGAAGCAGGGGGAACTGATGATTGCCTGCAGCCCGCAGCGTCCCTTGCTTGTACAAACTCGTGACGCGTTGCTGGAAGGGTTCGAAGGGCGCTTTGTGGCGCGCCAGGACAGCGACTGCACGCGGGTCAGTGTCAGCCATGGCCGGGTGGCTGTACACCGGCCTGGCAATGGACCGCTGCAATGGATCGAAAGCGGCCAGAACTGGCGCCTGGATGCGCAGGGTACACACCGGCTCCAGCAGGTGGACATGGATGCGATGGCCTGGACCGAGGGCCTGATCGTCACCCGGGACATGCGCCTGTTCGACTTCCTCTCGCAGGTCAGCCGTTATCGGCATGGCTATCTGAGCTGCAGCGACGATATTGCCGATTTGCGCTTGTCGGGTGTATTCCGCCTCGAAGACCCGGAGCAACTGCTGCAACTGCTACCACGGACGCTGCCCGTGCGGCTTCGCCAACGTACACGCTGGTGGGTTCGCGTGGAGGGGCTGGCCTGATCTGACGGGGGCTATTGCGTTCAGGGCTGCTATGCAGCCCATCGCCGGCAAGCCAGCTCCCACAGGGATCGCACAAGGCCTGAGGGCTATGCAATACCTGTGGGAGCTGGCTTGCCGGCGATGGGGCGCGTAGCGGCCCAATAACTTTTTTGACGGGTTTTGAATGCCGGTCCGGCTAGGACAGTAAGCGACACCTCCTGCCCTCACACTTCAACGGACCCCTCATGCCTACCGCCCCCGTGCACACGCGCACCTTCAACGCGAATGATTTTCGACCTGTCTTGCACTCAGTGCCTTTGCGCAAAGCAGTCCGGGCTGCCCTGTTTGGCACCGCCTTGGGCCTTACAGCCGTCACGCAGCTTTCCATGGCAGCTGAAACGGCCCAGGTGAGCCACCACTATGCGATCCCGGCCGGACAGTTGGATGACGTGCTCAACCAGTTCGCCCGCCAGGCTGGCATCACCTTGTCGAGCACACCCCAGCTCACCCAAGGCTTGCAGTCGAACGGCCTGCAGGGGCAATACCCAACCGATCAGGCACTGCACCAGTTGCTCAATGGCAGCGGCCTGGAAGCCGTCAGCCAGGACGGCCGGAGCTACGTGCTGCAGGCACAACCCCAAAGCGCTGCATTGTCATTGCCAGACACCGATATCCGTAGCTTCACCCTCGGCAATGCACTGGGCAGCACGGAGGGTTACAACGCTACCCATAGCCAAGTGGCGACCAAGACCAGCATGCCACTGGTAGAGACATCGCAATCGGTCTCGGTGGTTACCCGACAGCAGATGGACGACCAAGGCTCACAAACCGTTGCCCAAGCCATGCGCTACACACCTGGGGTACTGACCAACCCCTACGGGGCGACCCACCGTTATGACTATGTGGCCATGCGTGGCTTCAACGACGGCTCGGTGGACAACATCTACGTCGACGGGCTCAAGTCGATGGGAGACAACGGCACCTACAGCACAATGCAGGTGGACCCGTACTTCCTGGAGCGCATCGATATTCTCAAGGGACCGTCTTCGGTACTGTATGGCCGTAGCTCGCCAGGAGGCCTGGTGGCGCTGACCACCAAGAAGCCGCTGTTTACCCCCTACCATCAAGTCCAGGCCACCATCGGTACCCAAGGCCAGCGTGGCATGGGTTTCGACTTCAGCGGCCCCGTGGATGACGACAAGCGTATCGCTTATCGCCTGACAGGCCTGGCGGATACTTCCGACACGCAGTTCGACCACAACAAGGAAGAACGCTACGCCATCGCGCCGGCCGTCAGCATCGACTTCAGCGAAGACACTTCGCTGACCCTGCAGGCCTACCTGCAACACGACCCCAACGGCGGCTATCACGGCGGTAACCCCGCAGATGGAATGCTGCACAAACGCAACGGCTTGCGCCTGTCGGACCACTTCTTCGAGGGCGAGCCGGGTATCGACAACTACGAGCGTACCCAACAGTCCTTCAGCTACCAGTTCGAGCATCGCTTCAACGATGTATTCACGGCACGCCAGAACTTCCGCTATCAGGATTCCGACGTGTCGATGGACCAGGTGTATTCCGCCGGTTGGGCGGATGCCAACAGCAATATCCTCAACCGCGCCTATACCGGCGGCGACGAACGCCTGCATTCGTACATCATCGACAACATGCTGCAGGCGGAATTCTTCACCGGGGCCGCCAAACACACCTTGCTGCTGGGCACCGACTACCAGCGACGCAAGGCTGATGTGGCCTGGCGTTATGGCACAGTCGATCCGTTGGATGCAGGCAACCCGCAGTACGGCAACGGCAACCTTCAGGTGCTGGGCGAGAACCGCTACCAGCGGCGCTTGCAGCAAACGGGCGTTTACCTGCAGGACCTGGTGGAGCTGGACCAATGGCGCTTCTCGTTGGGGCTGCGCCAGGACTGGGTGAAGGTGTCCGAGGAGAATCGCGACAGCAACACCAAGGTCAGTGACCAGCGCTCCAGGTTCACTACCCGCGCAGGTGTGCTCTACCTGTTCGAGAACGGTATTGCGCCCTATGCCAGCTACTCGGAGTCGTTCAACCCCAATACCGTATCCGACCAGCAAGGCCGCCCTCTGGCACCGACCGAGGGCACTCAATGGGAGGCTGGTATCAAGTATCAGCCGCCGGGTAGCGACAACCTGTTCACCGCATCGGTGTTCCGCATCGAGCAGGAGAACCTGGCCTCGAAGCAGCCTGACGAAGATTTCTATCGCCCTGTAGGGCAAGTGCGCTCACAAGGGCTGGAACTGGAGGCCCATGTGCAACTGACCGACAGCTTGAAGCTGCTGGGCGGCTATACCTTTACCGATATCGAGTACGATAAGTCGATGCCCAGCCTGGTGTCTGGCAACCTGGATAACAAGGGCAATTCGCCAACCCAGGCACCGAAACAGATGTTCTCGCTTTGGGCTGACTACAACTTCCACCAGGGGGCCCTGGATGGCCTGCGCTTGGGCGGTGGGGTGCGGTATGTGGGGTACAGCTGGGTGGATGCGGAAAACAGCATGAAGGTGCCCTCCTATACCCTGTTCGACGCCTCGATCGGCTATGACCTGGGCAAGGTCGGCCTCCAAGGGATGGATGTACGCCTGAACGCCAATAACCTCACCAATGAAAGCTACATCACCTCGTGTGCAAGCCTGAACTACTGCTACATGGGTGAAGAGCGCAATGTCAGTGCCACGGTCAGCTATCAGTTCTGACTCTATGGTGGTCGCTGCGCGTCCGATCGCGACACAAGGCCGCTCCTACACGGGAAGCGCGCTCGCCTGAAAGTGCGCCCCCGGAAAAGACAAAGCCCCTGTCTGCATCGCAGACAGGGGCTTTGGATTTGAATCTTGACGATGACCTACTCTCACATGGGGAAACCCCACACTACCATCGGCGATGCATCGTTTCACTGCTGAGTT
>Ga0209370_1001555_pt1 | contig 19805 bp, 20 predicted proteins | sample AgamicAtPrz_FD_187164 | JGI IMG/M metagenome (GOLD analysis project Ga0209370, IMG submission 187164) | Agave microbial communities from Guanajuato, Mexico - At.P.rz (SPAdes) (version 2) | ecosystem: Host-associated > Plants > Phyllosphere > Phylloplane/Leaf | place: Guanajuato, Mexico... | reverse complement strand
TGGCAAATCCATCGGGATTTGCGCGAATGGGCAAGCCGGCATGGCTATTGCATGGTGTGAGGCTCGGCTCCACAAGAGGCCGTTTCATTCAATCACGGAGCACTACTTCATGCAAAAACAAGTCTTCCGCCAGAGCTTGCTGGCCGCCACCATTGCCGTTCTGGGCATTCTGTCCGTCCCCGGCGCAGCTCTGGCTCAGGATGCATCGCCTGCGGCCGCGCAGGCGGCCAAGGCGCAGACAGCCAAGCCCAATGTGGTGGTGCTGGCCACGGGCGGCACGATTGCGGGTGCCGGTGCCTCGACCGTCAACAGCGCCACCTACACGGCCGCCAAGGTACCTGTGGACAAGTTGCTGGCCGGCCTGCCCGAGCTGGCCCAGATCGCCAATGTGCGCGGCGAGCAGGTGTTCCAGATCGCTTCCGAGAGCTTCACCAACGACAATCTGCTGACCCTGGCCAAGCGCGTCTCGCAACTGGCCAAGCAGTCCGATGTGGACGGCATCGTCATCACCCACGGCACGGACACGCTGGCCGAGACGGCCTACTTCCTGAGCCTGACCGTGCACACCGACAAGCCCATTGCCGTGGTCGGCAGCATGCGTCCGGGCACGGCCCTGTCCGCCGATGGCGCACTGAACCTGGTCAATGCCGTCAGCGTGGCAGGCTCCAAGGACGCCAGGGGCAAGGGCGTCTTCGTCACCATGAATGACGAGATCAACACCGCCCGCGATGTGAACAAGGACATCAACATCCAGACTGGTGCCTTCAAGAGCCAGTGGGGTCCGCTGGGCATGGTGGTCGAGGGCAAGAACTACTGGTTCCGCGCGCCCGTCAAGCGCCACACCATGAACTCCGAGTTCAATATCGACAACATCGACAAGCTGCCTCAGGTGGACATCGTCTATGCCTACGGCAGCGTTCAGCCCACGGCCGTGAATGCCCTGGTCGATGCCGGCGCCAAGGCCATCGTCCATGCCGGCACCGGCAATGGCTCGGTGGCCGACCGCATGGTCAAGCCGCTGCAGGATGCACGCGGCAAGGGCGTGCTCATCGTGCGTTCGGCACGCGTGCCCTACGGCTTTGTGCTGCGCAATGCCGAACAGCCCGACGACAAGTACGACTGGGTGGTCGCCCACGACATGCGCCCCGAAAAAGCACGCCTGCTGACCATGCTGGCGCTGACCAAGGGCGCCAACACCAAGGAACTGCAGCGGATGTTCTGGGAGTATTGAACACTCCCCCTGAGGCGCTTCGCGCCTTCCCCCTCTCTCTTCGGGAGGGGGACGACACCTTCGGTGCGGGGCGGCGGGGCCGCCTAGGCCCTTCCTCGGTGTCTCTTTGTTGGGGTGTGCTTGTTTGCGGTTTTTAGCCAAAACAGCGGTTTGCGCAGGCTGGTCTTGTGCAAGCCGCTCTTGTTTTTGATCAGGTCATCAGCGCCACGGCAGCGGAGAAGCTGAGGAAGGCCAGGCTGGTCGACACCAGGATGATGCGCGCCACGCGGCCGCTGTGGGCGCCGTAGCGCTCGGTCAGCAGCGATACATTGCTGGCGGACGGCAGAGCCGCCAGCAGCACCAGCACCACCAGGGTTTCGTGCTGGAGCGGCAAGCCCATCGCGATCGCGGCCTGTCCGACGGACCAGACCAGCAAGGGATGGACGACAAGCTTGGCCAGTGCGATCGGCACATAGTCGCGTACGGCAACGCGTTCGTGGCTGTTCATCTGCGAGCGGGCCAGCACGGCGCCTATGGTGAACAAGGCTACAGGCGAAGCCGCTGCAGCCAGCATGGCCACGGTTTTATCCACCGCGCCGGGCAATACCCAGCCCATGGCCGACGCCAGACCGCCCAGCACAATCGCCCAGGGCATGGGATTGGACGCCATGCCCTTGAGCGAATTGCGCACCGCCAGCCAGATTCCTTGCCCTCCCGCCAGATCGAGCCGTGACAGCGCAATGCAGGCCGAAGTGGTGATGACCATGTCGATGGCCATGGTCACGATCACTGGCCCCGCGCTCTGCGCGCCCAGCAGCGCCGCCAGCATGGGAACGCCCATGAAGCCGGTGTTGGGGAAAGCTGCGACCAGTGCACCGAATGCGGCATCGTTCCAGCCCAGGCGTGCGCGTGTCAGCAGCACGGTCGTGCCCACCATCAGCGCCGCACAGAGCAGATAGACCAGGGTGACGTTGATGTCGAGCAGCTGATGAATCGGTGTTTGCGCACCAAAGCGGTACAGCATGCAGGGCAGCGCGAAGTACAGCACAAAGGCATTGAGGCCTGGGATCGCTGCCTGGGGCAGGATGCCGCGCCATGTGGCGGCAAAGCCGCAAGCCACCAGGGCAAAGAAGGGAAAGGTGATGAGTAGAACGGACAACACGCACAAATTGTGACAGCGCCCGACTCCAACCCCCTCACGGCCTGCGATGAAAATTTTTCAGTGCAGACCTACCCAAAAACAAAGCCTGCGCAAGGCAGGCTGCTGTGACAGGTACAAGGACAGCACGTCAGAGCTTGAGTTCCTTTTCCACATCTGCAGTCTTGCGGCGCGCCAGCGCCAGGTTGGCACGAGCCTTGTCCAGCACCAGATAAAAGAACACGCCGTCATTGGCGGCCACGGGACGGATGATGTGATATTGCTTGCCCAGAGTGATCAGTATGTCGTCGATCTGGTCGTTGAGATTGAGCATGCGCATGGTCTTGATCTTGGCACGCACGACCTCGGTGTTGCCGGCCGCGGCCAGCTCCATGTCCACGCCGCCGCCGGCGCTGCCCATCAGCATGCCGCTTGCGCTGTCCACGAGAGCGCCACAGACAGCACCGTCTGCGGTCATCAGAGCGTTCAGAGAATCCTGGATAGAGGCCATAAATCCACCTTTTGAAAAGCAAGACAAGGAACTCGTGCGACGGATGCGCACCCACTCAGACTCAGAACTCCAGTGAACCTGTGATCAAGAGGGCAGGTACCCTGTGGCAACCTCACCGGCCGCCCAAAGCGCACGACCCAGCAAGGCGTTCTGATCCACCACCAGACAGAGAACGGCCGGGAAGGAGCCGTTCACCGCCTGGAAGACCACCGTGCCCGACTCCGTCTCGAAGGTCAGGCGCTTGCAATCCCTGTGTCCGATCTCATTGGCCACAGCCTTGGCCATGGCCATGAGCGAGCCTGCCATGGCCGACAGTCGTTCGGTCGGCAGATCGCTGCGAATGCGCAGCGCTGAAATCTCGAAACCGTCAGGGGTACAGAGCAAGGCGATGTGGACGCCCGCCACCGGGGAAACCACGCGCGCCAGGATTTCCCGACCTGCCTCCACGGCATGTGGCGGAATCACGAGAGAGTTATGGGTCTTCATAGAGTCTGACTTTGCAAGGACAGCAGCGATGCCAGCACGCTCAGGGCATCCAGCATCTGCTGGCGATCACGTGGATCAGCCTCAACAAGCGGGGTGAGGTCATGGCCTTTGGCAACCAGGGCGGAGCTGAATGCCTCCAGCCTTGCTCCGCTGGCGGGACGGCAACTGAGAATGACCATCAAAGGTGCCTGGTCCAGCTCTGCGATCCCCGTCAGCATCTCGCAGGCGTAGTCCACCGCGCCCGCATCGTTGACGTCCACCATCAGCAGCGCTCCCACCGATGCAGAAAGCACCCAGCGGCGCACGAAATCAAAACGATCCTGACCGGGGCTGCCTACCAGCTGCAGTCGCTCGCCAGAGCCCAGGTCGATCTCGCCAAACTCCGCCCCTACCGTGGTGAACTCCTTGCTGTGCGTCACCTTGTCCAGGTTGCGCACATCGCTGCCTGCAATGAATTCCCCGCACAGGCTGCGCAGCGCCGTGGTCTTGCCCACGCCCATGGGCCCCAGCAGACTCACCCGCAGCAGGCCCAGGCCGGGCTGCATGGGCATGAAAGATGTCATGTACGTCCTCCACGGGTAATCCAGCCCGTCAGCCTGCTGAGCCATTGACGCGTCACGGATGCGGCTGGCTGCTTCTGGGTAATTGATTTCTGCGCAGCGGAGGGGTCCTCGGAGCCGCGCAGACTACAGCGCAGGACTGCCTGAATCTGAGGCAGGGACAGCAGGGTCGATAGTTGCGACATCTCAATGCCGGCGTGCTCGGCCAGCGATCTGGCATCGATAGGCCCACGCGCGAGCAGCGCCAGCGCACGCATGTTCTGCGCGCTGTTGACGCTGCCAGGCAAGGCGACCCAGGATTTGATTTGAAAGCAATGCGTACAGTCGACTCCCTGCGACTGAAGCTCTTGCAAGGCACGCTGCAGCGGCAGGGGCTCACCGGCCCTGTGCCGGGCTCTCCAGTCCATGAGGAAAACCGCGGCACGGTCGAGCATGTCGATCAGGTCGGACAGCGTGAAGTCCACATCAAGATGTACTGCCCAGCCCTGGGAAGAACGCCCCAGCGGCTGCATGGCCGGCTCGCCGCCGAGATAGACCACGCAAGGAGCTCTCGCCTCGGCCCTGGCCAGCAGGCTCTCCAGCCCTTCGATCACCAGCACTTCGGCCGCATGGCGCGGAACCTGACGCCAGCCGGAAAGCGACTTGCGCGCGGCCACGGCGAACAGCGCTTCAAAGCGCTGCTGCACGGCAGGCGTCCAAAGTTCTGCGGCCAAGCTCACTTCACCGATGGTTCTCGCCATGCACAACACCCTGAGGGTTGAGGAAAAGACAATGAATCCCTCAACCATCGAAAATTCGCTGGCGCTGTCGGGATCAAGGCCGGACACGATGCAATCTTCACGCTACACAACTAACACCTTATTACAACAATTATTCAAGTAACACGAGGGCGCACGTGTAGGTGAAACGCTCGCTGAGTCCCTGATTTTTGTCAGTTGTGAGCGCTGTCATCAGGGCTCTTCACAGCGAAGCGGTATGCTCCCAGTCCTTGTTTTTGATGATGGGTCACTCTGCTTCATGTCTGCTGGTCTCAACCTCGCTCAGCTCCAGGCCGTGCATTACACCGAAGGTCCATGCCTTGTTCTGGCAGGCGCCGGCTCGGGCAAGACCCGTGTGATTACGCACAAGATAGGCCGTCTGATCGAAACCGGTCTGGCGCCGCGCCGCATTGCCGCTATCACTTTTACCAACAAGGCCGCCGCCGAAATGCGCGAACGCGCCGCCGGTCTGATCGGCCGCCAGGCCAAGGAGGTGCTGATCTGCACTTTCCACTCGCTGGGCGTGCGCATGGTGCGCGAGGACGGCCACATTCTCGGTCTCAAGCCCCAGTTCAGCATTCTGGACACCGACGATGTCACCGGCATCCTCAAGGACTGCGCGGGCGGCACCACCGATGTGGCGACGGCTCGCCAGTGGCAGTGGACCATCAGCGGCTGGAAGAATCAGGGCTGGGACAGCCGCAAGGCCCTGGCCATGGCGCAGGACGACAACGAACGCAGCACCGCGCTCATCATGCAGCGCTATGAAGAGCGCCTGACCGCCTACCAGAGCGTGGACTTCGACGACCTGATCGGCATGCCCATGCGACTGCTGCGCGGCCACCCCGAGGTGCGCGAGAAATGGCAACGCCTGCTGGGCCATGTGCTGGTGGACGAGTACCAGGACACCAATGCCACGCAGTACGAGCTGCTCAAATTCCTGGTGGGCGAGCGCGCCCACTTCACGGCGGTGGGCGACGACGATCAGTCGATCTACGGCTGGCGCGGCGCCACGCTGGACAACCTCAAGAAGCTGCCCGTGGACTTTCCGCAGCTCAAGGTCATCAAGCTGGAGCAGAACTACCGCTCCACCAGCGCCATTTTGCGAGCGGCCAACAATGTGATCGGCCCCAACCCCAAGCTGTTTCCCAAGACACTGTTTTCGGAACTCGGCGAGGGCGAACCCGTGCGCATCGTCGACTGCGACACTGAAGAGCATGAGGCCGAGCGCGCCGTGGCCCGCATTCAGGGCCTGCGCGCCAATATGAACCCGCAGCCCGCGTGGAAGGACTTCGCCATCCTCTACCGCGCCAACCACCAGGCCAAGCCCTTCGAGAAGGCGCTGCGCAAGGCCAACATCCCCTACAAGGTTTCAGGCGGCACCAGCTTTTTCGACCGCGCCGAGATCAAGGACCTGTGCGCCTGGTTCCGTCTCTGGATCAACAACGACGACGACCCGGCGTTTCTGCGCTCCATAGGTACACCCAAACGCGGCATCGGCCACACCACGCTGGGCAAACTCGGGGAATTCTCTGCCGCGCACAAGCTCAGCATGTTCGGCTCGCTGTTCAATGCCATGCTGGAGGAGGCGCTGCCGCGCAAGGCCTTCGAGAGCCTGCTGGAATTCGGCCGCTATATCAACGACCTGGAATACCGCGCCCGCCACACCCTGGGGTTTGAGGCCTCGCGCGGCTTTCTGATCGACTGGCTCAAGGAAATTGGCTACGAACAGTATCTGTATGACAGCGAAGACAGCGAGTCTGTCGCTGCCGCGCGCTGGAGCAATGTGCTGGAGTTCTGCGACTGGATGGCCCAGCGTGCTGGCGGCCAGATAGAAGATGCTGCAGGCACCAGCACCCAGACCGAGGTCAAGAGCCTGCTGGAGGTCTCGCAGAACATCGCCCTGCTCTCCACCATCAGCGAACGCGAGAAGGAGCAGGACATGGTCGTGCTCTCCACCCTCCACGCTTCCAAGGGTCTGGAATGGCCCCATGTCATGCAGGTCGGCGTGACCGAGGGCATGCTGCCATTCAAGCTGGACGATGACGACGGCAAGCAGCAGCAGGTCAGCGATGAAACGGCAGCACGGCTGCAGGAAGAGCGCCGCCTGATGTATGTGGGCATCACCCGCGCCCAGCGCACGCTGGCCGTGAGCTGGACCAAGCGCCGCAAAAAGGGCCGTGAGATGGTGGCCTGCCAACCCAGCCGCTTCATCAAGGAGATGGGCCTCGATGCGGCCACGGCCAAGGAAGACCCGCGCGAGAAGCTGCGCAAGCTGCGCGAAGAATTTGCCGCGCGCAAGAACCAGGCGGACCAGGCGGCGCCGGGCGCCGCCAACTGAAGAGCCGAGATGACCTTGAGAACTCTTATTTTCATAGCTGCAAGCGCTTTATCCATCAACGCTTGCGCGCAGTTTGACTCCAAGCCTGTCAGCACTTGCGCGCGAGACTGGCAGATGAGCGACAAGCAGTTGCAAGGGGAATGGGTGGGTTCCGTCGCCGGCAGTGAGGGAACCGCCCTCATGGTGCTGGGCCCGCATCCCGAATGGCAAGGCAATGTCAAAGGCAGCGTCAGCCGCCTGGGCAGCAACCATCCCATGGTGGGCGATGTGAACGAGGGCACGGTCACGCTTGAAGAAAGCGCAGACGGCTCACGCATCACCGGCACCTGGCTGGGCGAGGTGGTCAAGGGCAGCTGCGGTACAGAAATTCACGGCAGTTACCAGGAGGGAGAAAATGTTCCACCACGTGCGTTCATCATGCGCAAGGTCCGACCCTGAGCAGGGCTGGGTGTTGCCAACCGCAACCGGCCTGTGCATTGATTGATCCCATGAGTATTCGCTTTTTCACCCCGCATCCCCTGACCCTGAGCATCGGCCTGGCGCTGGTCGGCAGCTTGAACCCAGTTACCGCCAACAGCGCAGAACTACCCTCCCCCGAAAGCTGGCAGCAATGCGCAGCCACCACCAGCAACACCGACCGTCTGGCATGTTTCGACGCCTGGGCAGTCAAGCAAAGCCCGGCTGTTGCGCCACCCGCTACCAGCTGGAGTGCCCCAGCGGCCAGCGCACAAGCAGCACCGGATCCTGCCTCGGCAAACCACGCCACGCCAGCCAGCTCAGCGACGGCGAGCACAGCCGGCGCCGACAGCGGCCTGGGTCTCTCGCCTACCAACGGCGGCTGTCGCGATCCTCGCTACACCGAGGTCTCGCGCTACTACGAACTGGAGCCCGGCACGGACTGCGGCACCTTCAACTTCCGCGGCTACCGCCCCATGTCCGTTTCCGTGGTCGTGGGCGACGAGGTCAATCAGCAACCCTATTCGCCCAGTCGCGGCCTGACGACCGAGCAGCCATACCAGAAGCACGAAATGCGCCTGCAGCTCTCGGCCCGCACCAAGATTGCTTCCGGCCTGCTGACCGGCCCCACTTCGACAGGCAAGGATTCGCTTTGGTTCGGCTATACCCAGCAGTCCTACTGGCAGCTGTTCAACGGCGATATCTCGCGGCCCTTCCGCACCACCGACCACGAGCCCGAGGTGTTCTATGTCTACCCGACGGACGCCCAGCTGCCGCTGGGCTGGCGCTGGCGCTACTCGGGCATAGGCATAGCTCATCAGTCGAACGGCCAGAGCAACCCGCTGTCGCGCAGCTGGAACCGCTGGTATCTGATGACCGGGGCCGAGCTGGGCAACCGCTGGCAGCTGCATCTGAAAGCCTGGCAGCGCATGAAGGAGAGCGCGCTTGAGGACGACAACCCCCATATCCAGGACTACATCGGTCGTGGTGAAGTCAAGCTGGGCTGGAACGTCAACGAGCAGAACTATCTGGGCCTGACTGCACGCGGCTCGCTGGGCCAGGGCAAGGGATCCGGTCGTATCGAGTGGCTGCGCACCCTGGGCGAAGGCTGGAACGGCGGCAAGAGCAATCTGCGCCTGCATGTTCAGCTGTTCAGCGGCTATGGCGACAGTCTGATCGACTACAACAACAAGCGCACGGTACTCAGCGTGGGCCTGAGCCTGCTGGACTTCTGAAACCTGCCTGGTCCGCAGCCGCTGGGCCGAGCCGTGATTTACGCCAGGAAGCCAGAAGCCCGGGCCTGAGCCACCAGCAACTCGGTAAACCGCGCATAGCCTGCGGCATTGGCATGTACCTGATCGGCGCGCAAGGCACTATTGCCCAGCACCTCGCTCCAGGCATCGGCCAACAATGCCACCCGGTTGTCCTTGGCCAAGGTTTGGTAGATGGAGTGATCCTTCATGCGCCCCGTCAACGCTGCACTCAGGCTCAGCTCCGGCACGGCCACCAGCAGCACGGGCGTCGCCCTGGCTTTGCACAGCTGCAGCATACGCGTGATCTCGCCTTGCACAACTTGCTCGCTCCTGCGCTGCAGCCAGTCGTTGCCACCGGCGCACAGAATCGCCAGCGATGGCCCGTGCTCATCGAGCAGCCCCGGCAGACGGTCCGCAATCTGTTTGCTGGTCTCGCCCGAAACACCGGCATTCACCACCTTCCAACCCGTGCGCTCAGCCAGCAGGGTGGGGTAGCTGGCATCTGCATTGGCGCCAACACCTTGCGTCAAGGAGTCTCCAAGCGCCAACACGGTAGCCCCGGCAGGAACGGCAGCGGCCTTGGGTGTCTTCTTGCCACAGGCACTTAGCAGCATGGCGCCCCCCGTCAGCAATGCTGCGGCACGCATGCCTTGAAGAACATGGCGTCGGTACGGGTCAAATATCGGCTTCATGGCATCTCACAAAACAGCGGGCTTGCAACGGCTGGAGGGTAGCTCCTTGGGCGCGAGGATAGCTCAGCCTCCTCTGCCCCAATGCAAACCGCGCTGCACAACGGTAAAACTGCAAAGCAGCAGCCGTAAAAAAACCGCTGCGCCCAAGGCCCAGCGGTTATGCGTGCCCAGATTGCCAATCAGTCGGGCACGACTGCAGTCACCTCGATCTCCACCTTGGCCCGGTCCTCGATCAAGGCGGCCACCTGCACGGCCGTCATGGCCACGCTGAATGAACCAATCAGCTCGCGATAGGCCTTGCCGATCTCGGCCTGCTGCGCCAGATACTCCTTCTTGTCGGTGATATACCAGGTCATGCGCACGATATGTTCGGGCCTGGCTCCACCGGCCTGCAGCACCTCGACGATATTCTGCAGGGCCTGTCTGGCCTGCGCCGCGAGGTCGTCGGTATGAAACCGGCCTTCGGCGTCCCAGCCTATCATGCCGGCCACATAGATCTGGCGGCCGCTGACGGCCACGCCATTCGCATATCCCTTGGGCCGGGGCCAGCCCGGAGGCAGCAGTACTTGCATGTTCAACTCCTGTTTTCTGTTGGATTGGATGAACTTTGCCAACGCTCGATTGCGTGGCGGATATGTTGCGGCGCAGTGATGGCCTGATGGGTTTGAAGACTGGTGAAGACCAGCACTTTCTGCGCCGTCACGCGCAGCTGTCCCTCAGGACCTGTGCAATCCACATCGAGCGTCAGCGAACGATTGCCCAGCTTGGCAACCGACAGGCCCAGACTCACGGTTTCACCCATGCGGGTGATGGCACGAAAGTCGCACTCCAGATGCACGATGGGCAGGCCCACCTTGTCCTTGTGCAGCATGTCCGCATAGCTCAGGCCCAGCGCCTGGTTGAACCAGTCTTCGACCAGCCCGTTGAACAACACCAGATATTGGGGAAAGAAGATGATGCCCGCCGGATCGCAGTGCGCAAAACGAATCGGCACCTGCGTCACAAAGCGTTTTGAAGCCATTGCCACTTCATTCATACCCAAACAATTCCTTCAGCAAAATCTGCCTGCAGCGCTTTTCAATCAGACACATGCAGCTTTTAAAAACATAGCAATCAGGTTTGATGCAGGCGAAAGCGCTGCAACTTGCCCGTGGCCGTGCGCGGCAGCTGATCGACGAACTGTACGGCCCGTGGATATTTGTAGGGCGCGACCCGGCTCTTCACAAAATCCTGCAACTCCATGACCATGGCATCGCTGGCCATATGGCCGGCACGCAGCACCACAAAGGCCTTGACGATCTGGCCTCGCTCGCTGTCGGCCACGCCAATCACCGCGCATTCAGCCACAGAACCGTGCTGCATCAGGGCCTCTTCGACTTCGGGTGCAGCGATGTTGTATCCGGCCGAGATGATCATGTCGTCGGTGCGTGCCTGATAAACGAAGTAGCCGTCGACATCCATCAGATAGGCATCGCCCGTCAGATTCCAGCCTCGGCTCACATACTTGGTCTGACGGCTGTCGTTGAGATAGCGGCATCCCGTTGGTCCCTGCACGGCCAGCCTGCCCACGGTGCCGGGCGGTACCTCGACCCCCGCATCATCCACCACCTTGGCACGATAGCCGGGCACGGCCTTGCCGGTGGCACCGGGACGGGCCTCCTCTTCGCGGTGCGAGATGAAGATGTGCAGCATCTCGGTAGAACCGATGCCGTCAATGATTTCAATACCGGTCGCCTCCTTCCACAGCGCGCGTGTGGAGGCGGTCAAGGCCTCGCCCGCCGACACGCATTTGCGCAGCCGGGTGCGACGGATGCGTTCGCCCTGCTGGGCCATCACACGGTAGGACGTGGGCGCCGTGAACACCACACTGGCACCAAATCGCTCAATGCCATCGACCAATTGCACGGGGCCGGCTTTCTCCAGCAAGGCCATGCTGGCCCCGATGGACATAGGGAACAGCACCTGCCCACCCAGCCCGAAAGTGAATGCCAGCGGAGGACTGCCTATGAACACATCGTCGGCATTGGCACGCAGCGTATGCACGGGCCAGCAGGCGCAGACCGCCATCACATCGCGATGAAAATGCATGGTGGCCTTGGGCACGCCCGTGGTGCCCGAGGTGAAGCCCAGCAGGCAGGTATCGGTCGCTGCAGTTTCCACGGCCTGGAAGTCATCGCCCACCTGCTCCATCAGGCGCTCCAGGGCATCGGCTTCCACACTGTTGAAATAGCGCACGGCCTTGAGCGTGCTGGTTTTTTCCTGCGCACCCTGCACCTCGGTGCGCAGCGCCGCATCGCACAGCGCATGGCTGATCTGCGCTATGTCGATGATGGTGGACAGCTCCTTGGCCCGCAACAGCGGCATGGCGGCCACGGCAATGCCCCCGGCCTTGATGACGCCAAACCAGCAGGCCACCATCATGGGATTGTTGGGTGCGCACAGCAACACGCGGTTGCCTGGCTGCAGTCCCAGCTCCTGCGTCAGCACATTGGCGATGCGATTGGCCTTGAGCTGCAGATCCGCATAGCTCCAGCGCAGGCCTTCGGCCTGAATGCACAAACGGTCGCCGCGCCCCTCGCTCACATGTCTATCCAGCAGCTCCACGGCACAGTTCAGGCGCTCGGGGAACCTCAGCTCGGGCAGCTCGAAAATGAACTCGGGCTGCTGCTCGGGCGGTGGCAGGTTGTCGGCAGCAAAGGTATCGATATGCGCGGTGTAAGACATGATTCCGATCTTTCAGGCGAAAACAGGATCAAACGCTTGATACAAAAGCGCCATCAGCTATGACTTTTGATAAGGTCACGCCCAATGATGAGCTGCTGCACCTCGGTCGCGCCTTCGTAGATGCGCAGGGCGCGAATCTCCCGGTAAAGGCGCTCCACAGGCTGCTCGCTGACCACGCCCAGGCCGCCCCAGATCTGCACGGCGGCATCGATCACCTGCTGGGCGTTTTCCGTCGCCGTCATCTTGGCCATGGCGGCCTCCCTTGTCACGTTCTCGCCCTGGTCACGCAACCAGGCTGCGCGATAGGTCAGCAGCGCCGCGCTGTCGATCTGCGTGGCCATCTGCGCCAGCTTGGCCTGGGTGAGCTGAAAATCAGCCAGCACGCCGCCGAACATCTTGCGGCTGGTCGCGCGCTGCAATGCCTCATCCATGGCACGACGCGCAAAGCCCAACGATGCGGCGGCCACCGAGGTGCGGAACACATCGAGCGTGCGCATCGCCACCTTGAAGCCCTCGCCGGCCGCGCCCACGAGCTGGGCGGCAGGCACGCGGCAGTTCGAAAACTTCAAACGCGCCAGCGGGTGTGGCGCGATGACGTTGATACGCTCGGCAATCTCAAAGCCCGGGGTGCCGGCCTCCACAATCAGTGCCGACAGACCACGCGAACCCGCAGCCTCGCCGGTACGCACAAAAACGACATAGAAGTCGGCAATGCCTCCGTTGGAAATCCAGGTCTTCTCGCCGTTGATGACATAGTGATCCCCTTCCAGCCTGGCCTCGCAGGCCATGGCCGCCACGTCCGAGCCGGCGTCGGGCTCTGACAGCGCAAAGGCTGAGATCGCATCGCCCCTGGCCACCAGGCTCAGATAGCGTTTTTTCTGCTCTTCGCTGCCCGCCAAAGAGATCGCCCCCGAGCCCAGGCCCTGCATGGCAAACGCAAAGTCGGCCAGCCCGCTATGACGCGCCAGCGTCTCCCGGATCAGGCAGATGGCTCTGGTGTCGATCTGCTCTCCTGCGCCGCCGTAGGCCGTACCCGCAACCGCATGCCGCAGCCAGCCGGCTTCGCCCAGGGCCTTGACCAGTTGCCGGCATTCGGCATCCACATCGGGGCCATGGGAATGCGCAATGTTCTGCCTGGCCCAGGCATCCAGCGACTGGGCCAGACGAGCGTGATGGGCTTCAAAAAAAGGCCACTTCAGATAGCTGGTGTCTGCCATATCAGTTTCCTTGAAAGACTGGCTTTTGCTTGGCCACGAACGCGTGATAGGCACGCGAGAAATCCTCGGTCAGCATGCACAGTGCCTGGGCCTGGGCTTCGGCTTCGATGGCCTGCTCAATCGTCATGGCCCATTCCTGGTGCAGCATGGTCTTTGTGATGCCGTTGGCAAAGCTGGGCCCGGCGGCCAGATCGGCGGCCAGCTTCTGCGCATCGGCCAGCAAGCTCTCGGGTTCACACAGACGGTTGAGGAAGCCCCAGCGTTCACCCTCCTCGCCGCCCAGGCTGCGTCCCGTATAGAGCAACTCACTCGCACGGCCCTGACCAATGATGCGCGGCAGCATGGCGCAGGCCCCCATATCGCAGCCCGCCAGCCCCACGCGGTTGAACAGGAACGCGGTCTTGCTGCGCGCAGTGCCAAGGCGCATGTCCGAGGCCATGGCCATGATGGCCCCAGCCCCCGCGCACACGCCATCGACTGCCGCAATGATGGGCTGCGGACAGGCTCGCATGGTCTTGACCAGTTCGCCCGTCATGCGGGTGAACATCAAAAGCTCGGGGGCCTTGAGCGCGACCAGCGGACCGATGATTTCGTGCACATCACCGCCCGAGCAGAAGTTGCCGCCCGCGCCGACCAGCACCACGGCCTTTACATCCTGCGCCCACTTGAGCTGGTGAAACAGGTCGCGCAGCTCGGCGTAGGAATCAAACGTCAGCGGATTCTTGCGCTCCGGACGATTGAGAGTGATGGTTGCCACGCCAGCCTGCACCTGCCACTGGAAATGCGTGGCCCTATAGCCCGCCAGCTGCTTGTGATTGCCAGCTTGCAGCGCTGGATCGATTGCATATTCGCTCATGTCTGTCTCCAAAAATCCGGTTCACATGACTTCGCCACCAGCGACGGCTATGGCTTGCCCGGTAATACTTGATGCGCCTCGCCCACATAGCCACAGCACGGCGTCCGCCACCTCGTGCGGCTGTACCAGGCGGCCTTGGGGGTTGGATTTGACGAACTCGGCCATTGCCTGCTCTGGTGTGCGACCGGTCTTGGCTACGACGCGGTCAATGCTGGTTTTGACAATCTCTGTTTCGGTATAGCCGGGGCAGACGGCGTTGACGGTGATCCCGGTCTTGGCGTACTCCAGCGCCAGGGCTCGTGTCAGGCCCACCACGCCATGCTTGGCCGCCACATAGGCTGCGACATAGGCATAGCCCACCAAACCAGCCGTGCTGGCCACATTGACGATGCGTCCCCAGCCCGTAGCGGACATGGCCGGCAGCACTTGCTGGATGCAGTGCATGGTGCCACTCAGGTTGACGGCCAGCATCTGCTGCCAATGCGCGGCATCCATCTTCATGAACGGTGCACTGCCGGCCTGACCTGCGTTGTTGATCAGGATACTGATGGCACCTTGCGCAGCCACTGCCTTTTCAAACGCCGTTTTCACCTGTGCTTCATCCGCCACATCGGCCAGCACCATCCGGCATTGACCGGGATGTTCTTCCACCAGTTTTTGCAGCGGCTCAGCGCGACGCCCCAGCACCGTGACGCGAGCGCCCTGCGCCAGCAACTGGCGTGCAATCGCCTCGCCAATGCCTTGGCCCGCGCCCGTCACCAGCGCATGTTGATGTTGATCGTTCCGATCGCCTGTCATTGAGTTCTCCATCGCTCACGAAACTGGCGCGAACCGCCCCTCGGACACCAAGGAAGAGCCGCCCCACGCCACGGGTGTCGCCCCCTCCCATAGCGCGCAGCGTGTGGAGAGTGGGGGGAAGGCGCGCAGCGACTCAGGGGGCGCTTCATTTCAAGGCCTTTTCGCGCTCGAACAGGGCTTCCATCTGGCGCTTGCCTTGGAAGTATTGTTTGGGCCAGACGATAGGCGTGTAGCCTATCTTGGCGGCCTCGGTCAGCGTCCAGGCCGGATTGGCCAGATGCGGTCTGGCAATCGCACACAGATCGGCACGTCCTGCAGCAATAATGCTGTTGGCATGGTCGGCCTCGCTGATCGCGCCCACGGCCATGGTCGCAATACCGGCCTCTTGTCGGATGCGGTCTGCAAACGGGGTTTGATACATGCGGCCGAACACCGGCTTTTCGAGCTTGCTGACCTGCCCCGATGAGCAGTCGATCAGATCGGCACCTGCGGCCTTGAAGGCCTTGGCAATCTGTACCGCATCTTCGGGCGTGATGCCGCCAGGCACCCAGTCATGAGCCGAGATACGCACGGACATGGGCTTGTCCTGCGGCCAAACGGCGCGCATGGCCTTGAACACTTCCAGCGGGTAGCGCAAGCGGTTTTCCAGGCTGCCGCCATATTCATCGCTGCGCTGATTGGTCAGCGGCGAGATAAAGCCCGACAGCAGATAGCCGTGCGCACAGTGCAGCTCCAGCCAGTCCACGCCTATGTCGGCCGCCATTTGCGCAGCATGCACAAACTGCTGCAGCACCTCATCCATGTCGGCGCGTGTCATGGCCCTGGAGATCTGGCTCACTCCCTGCAGATATTGCTGCTCCGACGCTGCCATGACGGGCCAGTTGCCCTGCTCCAGCGGCAGATCCGTACCTTCCCAGGCCAGCCGCGTCGAGGCCTTGGCACCCGCATGGCCGATCTGCATGGCGAACTTGGCATCGGTGTTGGTGTGAATCCAGTCGCTGATGCGTTTCCAGGCCTGCTTTTGCTCAGCGCTATAAGTACCTGGGCAGCCGGGCGTGATGCGCCCCTCGGGGCTGACACAGGCCATCTCGGCAAACACCAGACCGGCGCCACCAAGCGCACGCGCCCCCAGGTGAACGAGGTGAAACTCACCAGGCACGCCATCAACCGCAGAGTACTGCGCCATGGGAGAGACCACGATACGGTTCTTCAGCGTGATGCCGCGCAGGGTATAGGGCAGGAACATGGGCGGCGGCGCCTTGGCATCGACCGCGACACCGTTTCTTTCGGTCAGCCATTTCTCATAACCACCAAGCCACTGCGCATCACGCAGGCGCAGGTTTTCATGGCTGATGCGCTGACTGCGCGTGAGCATGGAATACATGAACTGCTCGGGCTCCAGCTGGTCGCAATAGCGCTGGCCGCAGACCTCGAACCACTCCATCGCATTCCAGGCCGCATTCTGAATGCGCAGCGTCTCAATGCGACGCGCTTCCTGATAGGCCGCCAGCACCTCGGGAATATGCGCAGCCGCATCACCCCGCTGCTTGAACTGGCGTGCCAGCTCGATCGCATCCTCGATCGCCAGCTTGGTTCCTGAGCCAATGGCGAAATGTGCCGTATGCACGGCATCGCCCATCAGCACCACATGGCTGCCCTTGCGGTTTTTCAACCACCACTGATCGCAGACCACGCGCTGAAAGTTGATCCAGGCCGAGCCGCGCAAATGGCGGGCATTGGTCATCAGTTTCTCGCCCTGAAGATTGTCCGCGAACAACTTTTCACAGAAGGCAATGGACTGCTCTTGATCGGCGGTGTCGAGACCGCTGGCTTTCCAGCATTCCTCCGTGGTCTCCACGATGAAGGTCGAGGTCTTGTCGTCGAACTTGTAGATATGCGCCTGAAACCAGCCATGTGGCGTGCGCACGAAATCAAAGGTGAATGCCTCGTAGACCTTGTTCGTCCCCAGCCAGATATAGCGATTGGGGCGGGTGACGATATCGGGCTTGAAGATGTCGGCGTACTTGCTGCGGATGCGCGAGTTCACACCATCGCAGGCAATCACAAGGTCGGCATCCGGATAGTCCTCGTCGCTTTGCACATCGGTCTCGAACACCAGGTTCACACCCAGCTGTTCGCATCGTGCTTGCAGGATATTGAGCAGATGCTTGCGGCCAATCCCCACAAAACCATGTCCTCCGGAGCGAATCTTGCGCCCTTTGAACAGCAACTCGATATCGTCCCAATGGTTGAAAGCCTGCTCGATCTGCGCGGCTGTCACCGGGTCCCAGTCGCGCATATTGTCCATGGTGGCATCGGAGAAAACCACGCCCCAGCCAAAGGTGTCGTAGGGCTTGTTGCGCTCCACCACCGTCACCTCATGCTCAGGGCTCATCTGCTTCATCAGCAAAGCGAAGTACAAGCCGGCGGGGCCACCACCTATGCAGACAATTTTCATGACAGTGATCCGTTCCTGGCTTTTGAAAAATTACTTTATATCTAAATTATTAATGCATGAAATTTTCACTAGAATCCGGCCAAACCCTGAACCCAAAGCACGTTAGTTTGCGCACCATGCCAACCATGGCCCAACACAATCCGGATTTCTCCATCGACATGCCCGAAGCCCCGGGACGCGAGGCTGGCCTGTCCCACTCCGACCATCAGGCCGTGCGCCTGTGGCTTCGCCTGCTGACCTGCAGCACACAGATCGAGCAAGTCATTCGCAGCCAGCTACGCACAGAGTTCGGCACGACCTTGCCTCGTTTTGACTACCTGGCACAACTCAGCCGCTTTCCCAAAGGTCTGCGCATGAAGACCCTGTCGGAATATCTGATGGTGACCGGCGGCAATGTGACCGGACTGACCGATCAACTGGTGGCCGAAGGCTGGGTGGAACGCGTGGCTGACGAGGAAGACCGCCGCTCCATGATCGTGCGCCTGACCCGCTCGGGCAAAAAGCAGTTCAAGGCCATGGCTGCCGCGCATGAGCTATGGCTTGAGCAGTTGCTGACTCCACTGGGCAGCAAAAACGCCAGCGATCTGTATGAACAACTGGGCAAGCTCAGACAGGTGCTGAGCTCGCCAGAAAGTGCCTGAGCCCGAAAAAACACCGTTTTGTGACAATTTCATGGAAAATGTCCTGCACGCAGTCCTGCGTGACACAGGCTTGGGGGCATGGTTCATGGATTTACTGCATCTGCGATATCGGCTCAAGTCCGGGTTCTACTATCTCTACGACATGCGTGATGCGCCCAACGCCATCACGGGAGAGCGCCCCTATCGCCTCAAGACCGAGCTGGTCGCCATCGCGTTTGACCGAATCACAGGCCGCGTGCACCAACATGGTCACCCCACCCGCATTCACTCCTGGGCCATTGGCACGCAACGCCGTCTGCGCATGGCAGGAGACTGGGAAGGCGCAAACCGGCTGGTCGTGGTCTCCGGGCCGCTGCCCGAAGAAGAAATCAACAAATGCCTGAGCGTGCAAGGCTATTGCCGCTGGATGCTGATGCGTCTGGCCAGCATGCCGCATGGCAAATTTGCAGCCCATCGTGCAGGCAGCCGCAGCAGCTGGCAAAGACGTGAATCCGGCCAGCAGCGCCGTGCGGCCTGACCTCCAGTCAAACTTCCTTCCAGCGCTTATTGATCAATCACATAGCGCTATCAAATCAGGAATCAGCATCTTCAGCGGAATTGTCATCCGCCTCGGCCACTTCGGGCATTTTCACAATCGTCACCGGCAGCCGACTGTGCCTGGCCACCTCGCGTGAGACCGAGCCGATCAGAATGCTGCCCAGGCCGCTCTGGCCCGTGGCACCGATGATGATCTGATCGCATTCATTGCTCTCGGCAATATCGATCAGGGTATTGGCCTCTTCGCCCAGGCTGATCTCCACTTCATAGGAGGCCCCGGCCTCCTTGAGAAGATCCTGTGCAGGTGCCACCAGATCCATGCCGGCTTCGATGCTGGCGTTGGCGATCAGATCTGAATCTGTGGTTGCAAGCTCCAGCAGCGTGGCTTCCTTCTGCACATGAGCTATCACAAAGTGAGCATCCAGTCCGCTCTGCAAAAGCTTGATGCCGTGGCGTACGGCCTCAAGTGCGACATCCGATCCATCCACCGCAATCATGATCTTGAGCATGGCAACCTCCTGTTCGTCTTGCGCACCAGTGTAGGCCCAGGCTGCAAAGACGGGTTGCGAATCTGGGGCAAGCACCGGCTATTGCAGCAGTGCTTGCGGGCATCTGGGAAAATAGCAGGCTATGCTGCAGTTTGACCTTCTCAAGACCGACCCGACCAGCCACGCGCGCCGTGGCACCTTGACGCTTAATCACGGCAAGGTCCAGACCCCCATCTTCATGCCCGTGGGCACCTATGGCACCGTCAAGGGCGTGATGCCGCGCAGCCTCGAAGAAATGGGCGCACAGATCATCCTGGGCAACACCTTCCATCTGTGGATGCGTCCAGGCCTGGACATCATGAAGTCCTTCGGCGGTCTGCACGACTTCGAGAAGTGGGACAAGCCCATACTGACCGACTCGGGGGGCTTCCAGGTCTGGTCGCTGGGTGCTATGCGCAAGATCACCGAAGAAGGCGTGCATTTCCAGAGCCCCGTGAACGGAGACAAGCTGTTCATGTCGCCCGAGGTCAGCATGCAGATCCAGACGATTCTGAATTCGGACATCGTCATGCAGCTCGACGAGTGCACGCCCTACGAAACCAACGGCAAGAAGACCACCGAAGCCGAAGCGCGCAAGTCCATGGAGATGAGCCGTCGCTGGGCCAAGCGCTCCAAGGAGGA
>Ga0209370_1001551_pt1 | contig 19860 bp, 24 predicted proteins | sample AgamicAtPrz_FD_187164 | JGI IMG/M metagenome (GOLD analysis project Ga0209370, IMG submission 187164) | Agave microbial communities from Guanajuato, Mexico - At.P.rz (SPAdes) (version 2) | ecosystem: Host-associated > Plants > Phyllosphere > Phylloplane/Leaf | place: Guanajuato, Mexico... | reverse complement strand
ATTGATGCCTGATGAGCCCGACCGGAGAAATCGCTTTAAAGCGATGAACCCGCTAAAACCGCCTAAACCCCGGCTGCACGGAAAAATAGTGCTATCGCTTACGAAAACAACACAATCATCTACCAAGCCAGCTTAAAACAAAATTTCACCTCGCCCTGAGCGGGTTGCGCGTATGATTCGCGCTACAGGTTGGTTTAAGGCTCTATATTCTGTTTTATTGCCATCTATTAGCGCGCTGAATTTGTGCATAAATAAAAGCGGTGTAAAATAAAGCAGCAGGCCAGATTTGGATTCGCAGAAATATTATTTTATTAAGCCTGAAGCTGTTTATAACAAATTATTAACGCCACTCTGCATGACGGCTGTTTTAACGGAAAATATCCCGTCTATATGCCCGTACATGCTGACATAATTAATTAGCGTGTCTGCTCTCCTCACCAGGGATGTTACTGACGCGCCTTAAAGAAGATCGTAACAATGAAAATAACCGTACTTTGCCCGGCGCTGTTCGCGCTGGCGCTGACCGGTTGTTCCGTTGGACAGACTGAATACAGCAAAGCGGCGCTTGAACATGTTGATATGAGCGTGACAGGCGTGCCGACAGTGCTGGGTTTGGGTGTTCTCGGTACAACTATTCCCCTTACGCCGGAGTACAGCCTGACAGCGGCACACGTTGCTAAAACGTCTGTGCAGCGCGTTAAGGCCTATCATCCCTATTGCGACGTTGCGATTATTTATCACAAAAACAATCCTGATACGCTGGCCAGATTTCGCACCAGCGCGCCCGGCGAAGCGATTAAAATGTATGGCTACAGTTTTATTTCCGCTATGCCGGTTGAATCGAGCGGCGTTAATTTGGCGCGTACGGCTATTACTAACCGCTGGAATAAAAAGCCCTGTATGGCAATGGCATCTAATGCGGGTGTGACTCAGGGTATGTCAGGCGGCGCGGTCTATAACAGTGATGAAACCATTGCCGGAGTGATTGTGGGATACAGTCATGAAATTGCGAACAGGCGCAGCAGGAAAGTGATCCTTAAAGATGTGTCACTCTATATTCCCTATGGCGATTTTAAGCGCTGGCTTGAGCGCAATCTCAGCCAGGTGCCGGTCACGTAACGACACCTGGCCTGGCGATTAGCTAAATGGCCGCGTATCTCCGGCACCTGCACGCACCACGACCGGCGTGTCTTCCGTCAGGTCGACAACCGTCGTCGGCTGTTGTCCCAGCGTGCCGCCATCGAGGATCAGATCGACCAGTTTTCCGATGCTGTGCTGGATCTCTTCCGGATCGGACTCCGTAAAGTCATTACCGGGGAGCATCAGTGATGTCGACATCATCGGCTCATTCAGCCGCTCAAGCAGCGCCAGCGCAACCGGATGCGAAGGCACGCGCAGCCCGATGGTTTTGCGTTTGTCATTCATCAGGCGGCGCGGCACCTCTTTCGTCGCCTTGAGAATAAAAGTGTAATTACCCGGCGTGTTGTTTTTCAGGATACGAAAGGCTGAGTTGTCGACCTGAGAGTAAACCGAAAGCTCTGAGAGGTCGCGACACATCAGCGTAAAGTTATGGTTACCATCCAGCTGACGGATACGGCAGATACGTTCCATCGCATTTTTTTCTTCCAGCCGACACCCCAGCGCATAGCCGGAGTCGGTGGGATAGACAATGACGCTGCCTTTATTGAGATAATCCACCGCCTGATTAATCAGACGCGGCTGCGGGTTATCAGGATGAATGTGAAAACGTTGACTCATAAAAACCTCTTGTCATCTGTCTCAGGCAGTTGAAGCGGGGCCAGAGCGGGAAAGCGCTCCCAGACGGGTTCAACGCCACCCGGCAGCCAGAGTTTACGCCCCAGCTCAATCCAGGGACAGGGTTGGTGAAAGTCGGACCCCTGCGATGCCGCCAGTTGATTATCGCGCGCATAGCCTGCCAGCTGGGTGCGTTCGTTAGGCGGCTGCTGACACTGCGCCACCTCGATCGCGTCGCCTCCCGCCTGTGCGAAAAAGGCAATCAGCCGCTTCAGCCATTTTGCCGACAGGCCGTAGCGTCCCGGATGCGCCAGCACCGCGACGCCGCCGGAATGATGAATAGCTTCAATAGCTTGTTCAATTGTACACCATTGTGGTGGCACATAGCCGGTTTTGCCACGCGCCAGATAGTGTTTGAACACCTGCGCCATATTCTCAGCTTTACCCTGTTCAATCAGATAACGGGCAAAATGACCGCGCGTAATCACCCCACCCTGTGCCAGCCGCTGTGCGCCCGCCAGTGCGTCGGGGATGCGGGCCCGCTCCAGCCGTTCAGCAATCTGCAGCGCCCGCTCGTAACGACACTGGTGCTGCGCTGCCAGAAAGGCCTTAAGTGCCGGATGATCGCAATCGATATTCAGGCCGGCGATATGAATTTCGTGATTTTCCCACAGCGTGGACGCTTCCAGACCGGCCAGCACTTTTATCGGCAGTTTCTGCTCCTGTGCAAACGCCTGCGCCTCAGCAACGCCCGCGACCGTATCGTGATCGGTAATGGCCAGCACGCCAACTTGCTTATCAACCGCGCGCTGAACCAGGGCCGCTGGGGTCAGCAATCCATCGGAGGCGCGGGTATGGCTGTGAAGATCGTAAAGCGGGAAACGGCTGATATCTGACAAAGTAACTCCGGAGCACGGCTAAAAATCAGCGGGCATGATAGCGATTTTGTTGTTAACTGAGAAAGGGTATTGACATTTTTCGCCCGAACCAGTTAACTAGTACACAAGTTCACACACAGTGGGTATCTGCCATGAGTCAGGTAGCAATGCGGTTAACAGATAGCTGGCGTACGTCTTCCTGTAACGGGTGGCGTTATTATGCACAAGCCTGATTGCTGTGCAGATACCTGAGCCCGCCACCATGCGGGCTTTTTTTTGAGCGAATTTCAGAGAAATTATCATGGCAAATGCGAAACCTACATTGAAGTTGATTACCGGAAACGCACCCTATCGCGAAGATCCGGCCGCGGTGTTTCATCAACTGTGCGGCGCACGTCCGGCCACTCTGCTGCTTGAGTCTGCGGACATTGACAGTAAAAAAAATCTGAAAAGCCTGCTGATTGTTGATAGTGCACTGCGCATCAGCGCCCTTGGTCAGACCGTGACTTTACAGGCGCTCTCTGAAAATGGCCGCGCCCTGCTGCCGTTGCTGGATGCCGCTCTGCCTGAGAGCGTAAAAATCGACGTTCGTCCGGATGGCCGTGAGCTGCATTTTGCTACGGCGAATGATGTACAGGATGAAGATTCGCGGTTAAAAGCCTTCTCGGTGTTTGATGCGCTGCGTCTGATTCCGCAACTGGTTAATACACCTGCCGATGAGCGTGAAGCGATGCTGCTGGGCGGACTGTTTGCTTACGACCTGGTCGCCGGCTTTGAAGCGCTGCCGGCGCTGCGCAACGACCAGCGCTGTCCCGACTACTGCTTCTATCTGGCAGAAACGCTGCTGATTATCGACCACCAGCAGGGTTCAGCCCGCCTGCAGGCGAGCCTGTTTACGCCGTCAACCAGTGAATTTCAGCGTCTGCAGAGCCGTATTGAGCAGCTGCACGGGCAGATGACACAGCCGGCGCCCGCCCTGCCGGTGCAGCGCGTGGAACAGATGACGCTCAGCACCAGCCAGAGCGATGATGCTTACTGCGAGGTGGTGGCGTCGCTGCAGCAGGCTATCCGCATCGGTGAAATTTTCCAGGTCGTGCCGTCGCGCCGTTTCTCGCTACCCTGTCCGTCACCGCTTGCCGCTTATGAAACGCTGAAGAACAGCAATCCCAGCCCCTATATGTTCTTTATGCAGGATCGTGAATTCGCTCTGTTTGGTGCCTCACCGGAAAGCTCGCTGAAGTATGACGCGCAGTCGCGCCAGATTGAGATCTACCCCATTGCCGGCACCCGCCCGCGCGGCCGCCATGCCGACGGCTCGCTGGATCGTGATCTCGACAGCCGTATCGAGCTGGAGATGCGTACCGATCACAAAGAGCTGGCCGAACATCTGATGCTGGTGGATCTGGCGCGTAACGACCTTGCCCGTATCTGCAAACCCGGCAGCCGTTACGTTGCCGATCTGACCAAAGTTGACCGCTACTCTTTTGTTATGCATCTGGTCTCCCGCGTGGTGGGCACGCTGCGTGACGATCTGGATGTCCTGCACGCCTACCGCGCCTGTATGAATATGGGCACGCTGAGCGGCGCGCCTAAAGTACGCGCCATGCAGCTGATTGCTGAAAAAGAGGGCACGCGGCGCGGCAGTTACGGCGGTGCCGTGGGCTACTTCACGGCGACCGGCGATCTCGATACCTGCATCGTGATCCGTTCCGCCTGGGTCGAAGAAGGTGTGGCTACCGTGCAGGCGGGTGCCGGCGTGGTGCTGGATTCTGTCCCGCAGGCTGAAGCGGATGAAAGCCGCAATAAAGCACGCGCAGTTCTGCGCGCTATCGCAACCGCGCACCACTGCAAGGAGATGTTCTGATGGCTGATATCCTGCTGCTCGATAATATCGACTCGTTTACTTATAACCTGGTGGATCAGCTGCGCAGCTTTGGTCACAACGTGGTGATCTACCGCAACAGCGTGCCGGCTGAGACGCTGATTGCGCGGCTGCAGCAGATGGAAAATCCGGTGCTGATGCTGTCGCCCGGTCCTGGCGCGCCGGCTGATGCGGGCTGTATGCCAGCCCTGCTGCAGGCGCTGCGCGGCCAGCTGCCCATTATCGGTATCTGTCTGGGTCATCAGGCTATCGTTGAAGCGTACGGCGGCCACGTGGGCCAGGCGGGTGAAATTCTGCATGGTAAGGCGTCTGCGGTAGAGCATGACGGCAGCGCGATGTTCAGCGGCCTGAGTAATCCGCTGCCGGTGGCACGCTATCACTCGCTGGTGGGGAGTAATACGCCCGCTGAGCTGACGGTTAACGCCAGCTACAACGGCATGGTCATGGCCGTGCGGCATGATGCCGATCGCGTCTGCGGCTTTCAGTTCCATCCCGAATCGATTCTCACCACCCAGGGCGCACGCCTGCTTGAGCAGACGCTGGCCTGGGCGCTGGCGCAGTAACAGGGAGATAAAGATGCAAACTATTCTGGAAAAACTGTATCAGGCGCAAACGCTGAGTCAGGCGGAGAGCCACCAGCTGTTCAGCGCCATTATTACCGGTCAGCTGGAGCCCACTCAGCTCGCTGCAGCGCTGATTGCCATGAAAGTGCGCGGCGAGCAGCCACAGGAGATAGCCGGCGCCGCATCGGCGCTGCTGGCTGATGCCAAACCTTTCCCGCGTCCTGACTATGCGTTTGCTGATATCGTCGGCACCGGAGGCGACGGCAGTAACAGCATTAATATCTCGACCGCCAGCGCGTTTGTGGCCGCAACCTGCGGCCTTAAAGTGGCCAAACATGGTAATCGCAGCGTCTCCAGCAAATCCGGCTCCTCCGATCTGCTGGCAGCGTTTGGTATTAATCTGGACATGCCCGCGCAGCAGGCGCGCCAGGCGCTGGACGATCTTAATGTCTGTTTCCTGTTTGCGCCGCAGTACCATACCGGTTTTCGTCACGCAATGCCGGTGCGTCAGCAGCTGAAATCGCGCACGCTGTTCAACGTGCTCGGCCCGCTGATCAATCCGGCCCGACCGCCGCTGGCGGTGATTGGGGTGTACAGCCCGGAGCTGGTGCTGCCCATCGCGCAAACGCTGAAGGTGCTCGGCTATCAGCGGGCCGCTGTGGTTCACGGCGGCGGAATGGATGAGGTCGCTCTGCACAGCGCTACGCAGGTGGCTGAGCTGCGTGAAGGGGAAATTACCTGTTATCAGCTGACGCCGGATGACTTTGGTTTTGGCATGCATGACAAAGAGGCGCTGGCGGGCGGCACGCCGGAAGAAAACCGTGACATTCTGACCCGTTTACTTCAGGGTAAAGGAGAGCCCGCGCATGAGCAGGCGGTCGCCGTTAACGTGGCGATGCTGTTAAAAGTGTTTGGTCATGAAGACCTGCGCGACAACGCGGAGCGGGCCATTGCCGCGATTCGCAGCGGACAGGCTTATGAGCGCGTGGTTGCACTGGCAGCGAGAGGATGAGATGAGTATTAAAGGCACCGTATTAGAGAAAATTGTGCAGGATAAGGCGATCTGGATAGCAGAGCGCCAGCAGCAGCAGCCGCTGGAGACATTCCACCCGGAACTGCAGCCGGCAACGCGCTCTTTTTATGACGCCCTGCGCGGCACCCGCACCGTTTTTATCCTTGAGTGCAAAAAAGCGTCACCGTCAAAAGGGGTGATCCGCGAGGATTTCGATCCTGCCGCCATCGCCGCCGTCTATCGTCATCACGCGTCTGCCATTTCGGTACTGACGGATGAGAAATATTTTCAGGGTGACTTCGCCTTTCTGCCGATTGTCAGCGCGGCGGTGACTCAGCCCGTGCTGTGCAAAGATTTTATCATCGACCCTTATCAGATCTACCTGGCGCGTCACTACCAGGCGGACGCCATCCTGCTGATGCTCTCCGTACTGGATGATGAACAGTACCGGCAGCTCGCCGCAGTGGCTCACAGCCTGAATATGGGCATCCTGACTGAAGTCAGTAATGAGGCGGAACTGGAGCGGGCAATTGCCCTCGACGCTCAAGTGGTGGGCATCAACAACCGCGACCTGCGCGATCTTTCGATCGATCTTAACCGCACCCGCGAGCTGGCACCGCGCCTCAGTCACGGCGTCACGGTCATCAGCGAATCCGGTATTCATAATTATGCGCAGGTGCGTGAGCTGAGCCGCTTTGCTAACGGTTTTCTCATCGGCTCGGCGCTGATGGAGGAGGCTGACCTGGCAGCTGCGGTACGTCGCGTGCTGCTGGGTGATAATAAAGTGTGCGGCCTGACGCAGCCGGAAGCGGCCCGCGCCGCCAGTGAAGCGGGAGCCCTGTATGGCGGCCTGATTTTTGCTGACGGCTCACCGCGCAAAATCGATACCGTTCAGGCACACCGCGTGATGGCCGCAGCGCCGCTGCGCTATGTGGGCGTGTTTCGTAACGCGCCGGTTGGTGACGTTGTCACGCTGGCGGTAGAGCTGAATCTGGCAGCGGTGCAGCTGCATGGTGCCGAAAACCGCGACTATGTTGCCACGCTGCGTCAGGCGCTGCCGGCCCGGATTCAAATCTGGAAAGCGCTGAGTGTTAAAGAGAGCCTGCCAGCGCGCGACTGGCCGCACGTTGATCGCTATGTGTTTGATAATGGTCAGGGCGGCAGCGGGCAGCAGTTTGACTGGTCGCTGCTGCAGGGAGAATCGCTGGACAATGTGCTGCTGGCTGGCGGTCTCGCCGCTGATAACTGCGTGACGGCAGCGCAGCTTGGCTGCGCCGGTCTTGATTTCAACTCCGGCGTGGAGTCCGCTCCTGGCATAAAAGATGCCGGCAAAATTGCTGCGGTATTTACCACATTACGCGCTTACTAATGTTGCTGGCCCGCCTGTGCGGGCCGTTGAGGAAAGATCAATTATGTCGACGTTATTGAATCCCTATTTTGGTGAATTTGGCGGCCAGTACGTTCCGCAAATCCTGATGCCGGCCCTGCGCCAGCTGGAAGCTGCTTTTGTTGAAGCGCAGCGCGACCCTGAGTTTCAGCAGGAGTTTACCGATCTGCTGAAAAATTATGCTGGTCGTCCGACTGCGCTGACCCTGTGCCGTAACCTGACTCAGGGAACGAAAACCCGCCTCTATCTGAAGCGCGAAGATCTGCTGCATGGCGGCGCGCACAAAACCAATCAGGTACTCGGTCAGGCGCTGCTGGCAAAGCGAATGGGGAAAAATGAGATCATTGCGGAAACCGGTGCCGGCCAGCATGGTGTCGCCTCCGCGCTCGCCTGCGCGCTGCTCGGCATGAAGTGCCGTATTTATATGGGGGCAAAAGATGTTGAGCGTCAGTCTCCCAATGTGTTCCGTATGCGGCTGATGGGCGCGGAAGTGATCCCGGTCCACAGCGGCTCAGCTACGCTGAAAGATGCCTGTAACGAGGCGCTGCGCGACTGGTCAGGCAGCTATGAGACCGCACACTATATGCTGGGAACCGCAGCAGGTCCGCACCCCTTCCCGACCATCGTGCGCGAATTCCAGCGTATGATTGGCGAAGAGACCAAAGCGCAGATCCTCGAAGCGGAAGGCCGCCTGCCCGATGCCGTGCTGGCGTGCGTAGGCGGCGGCTCCAATGCGATTGGCATGTTTGCTGATTTCATTGAAGAGAGCAGCGTGGGCCTGATTGGTATTGAACCCGCTGGTCACGGTATTGAAAGCGGCGAGCACGGCGCGCCGCTGAAGCACGGCCGGGTTGGTATCTATTTTGGTATGAAAGCGCCAATGATGCAGACCGAAGAGGGCCAGATTGAAGAGTCTTATTCTATCTCCGCCGGCCTCGACTTTCCGTCAGTCGGTCCGCAGCACGCGCATCTGAACAGCATCGGGCGCGCAGAGTATGTCTCCATTACCGATGATGAAGCGCTCGACGCGTTTAAAATACTGTGCCGCGCAGAAGGGATTATTCCGGCCCTGGAATCGTCTCACGCGCTGGCCCATGCGCTGAAAATGATGCGGGCAAATCCGGAAAAAGAGCAGCTGCTGGTGGTTAACCTTTCCGGTCGCGGCGATAAAGATATTTTCACGGTTCACGATCTGCTTAAAGCGAAAGGAGATATTTGATGGAGCGTTATACTCAGTTGTTTTCACGCCTGTCAGCGCGTCAGGAAGGCGCGTTTGTCCCTTTTGTTACGCTGGGCGATCCCTCTCCGGAGCTCTCACTGCAGATTATCGATACGCTGGTTGAAGGCGGCGCTGATGCGCTGGAGCTGGGGATCCCTTTCTCCGATCCGCTGGCAGATGGGCCCACCATTCAGAGCGCCACGCTGCGGGCTTTTGCGGCCGGCACCACGGTAGCGCAATGCTTTGAAATGCTGCAGGTAGTGCGGCAGAAATATCCCGATCTGCCAATTGGTTTGCTGATGTACGCCAACCTGGTCTTCAGCCGCGGCATCGATACGTTCTATGCGCAGTGTGCCGCCGCGGGCGTCGACTCGGTCCTGGTCGCTGATGTGCCAGTTGAAGAGTCAGCGCCCTTCCGCCAGGCTGCACTGCGTCACAACATTGCGCCGATTTTTATCTGCCCGCCTAATGCCAGCGATGACCTGCTGCGTGAACTGGCTCAGCATGGCCGCGGTTACACTTATCTGCTGTCGCGCGCAGGAGTGACCGGTGCTGAAAACCGCGCCAGTCAGCCGCTTCACCATCTGATTGATAAACTGCGTGAGTTTCAGGCGCCGCCTGCCCTGCAGGGGTTCGGCATCTCCGAGCCGGAGCAGGTACGTGAAGCGATTGCCGCAGGCGCAGCGGGGGCGATCTCCGGTTCCGCCATTGTACGCATTATTGAGAAAAATCAGCGCGACCCGGCAACGCTGCTGCGTGAGCTGAAAGCCTTTGTCAGCGGCCTGAAAGCGGCCACCCGCTAATCGCTGTGGCTCCGTCACTGACGGGGCCACACTCTTTTTTCTGCCATCCCCATCCTTTCTGCCTGAGCGCCAGCTTTTTTCACTTTTTCTCTGCCGGCAGGTTGCCGATTATTCAGGGCCGACCCACACTTAAATGCGCCGTTGCGTTACGGTGTGAATCCATCTATGACAGGGAGATAACCAAATGAAATTGTTCAAGGTCGTTGCGGGAATTTTTATGGCTGCATTTGTGGCACTGACACTGAGCGCCTGTGCGCCAACGCCAACCAAAGAAGGCACCGGCGGTTATATTGATGACACCGTCATCACCACGAAAGTAAAAGCGCAGCTGCTGAATGATGAAGCGCTGAAATCTACAGAAATCAATGTTGAAACGTTTAAAGGTAAGGTTCAGCTGAGCGGGTTTGTCAGCTCGCCACAGATGGCTAACCGCGCCGTTTCCGTTACGCGCAGCGTGGCAGGCGTGAAGTCTGTTGTTAATAATATGCAGATCAAGTAATACCAAAAGGGCGGCCGGCAGGTCGCCCTTCTTCTGCCTCAGAAGCGATAGCCTGCACCAAAGAAAAAGACAAACGGATCGATACGCGTATTAATATTCTGCTGTACGCCCTGATGTCTGAATTTCACTTCAGTATCAATATCCATGTACCACAGCGAAGCATTCAGCATCCAGTCACGGTTAATCTGATAATCGAGCCCCACCTGACCCGCAATGCCCCAGGAGTCTTTAACGCTCAAATCGCTGAGCTGTGCATCTCTGGCGGTCTGATTCAGCTTTGCGTCAAAAAAGGTGGTGTAATTGATACCGACGCCCGCATAAGGACGTACCGCGCTGTTACTGTCGAGGAAATAGTATTGCGCCATCAGCGTGGGCGGCAGCTGACGCACCGTGGCCAGGTTACCGGTCGGACCAAGACCGACTTTATGACGAAACGGTGTGGCAGCCAGCAGCTCAATTCCGATATGGTCGGTTGCCATCCAGGTGAATGTCAGCCCCAGCTGCGTATCATTATCGACGCTGAATTCACCCATGTTCAGCACATTATCTGACCCTTCAGTCGGACGGACCGTTGCCGTACCGGTGCGCATAAAAAAGTCACCCGCCTGATGAGCCAGCGCCAGCTGGGGTATCGCCATCGCCAGGAACAGTGCGCATTTTGCCAGTTTCATCATCACTCCTTTGCCTGAATTAAAATTTTTCGCGGCACAGATGTAACGGTTTTCAGCGCAGATTTCATTAACTGGCTGACAGAATAAATGCTTAGTTAACAATGAATTGACACAGATCAAATTTGCCAGCGCGAAAAAAGATCAAAAACAGGTTGCTGAAGTTTCATAACGTGATTACTTTGCTGATCCCGAGTGATTTTGGTTCGATGCCTCAGGAGTGGCGGGCGATCAGATGAGCGATATAACTAACCCTTGTATGACCTGTGGCGCCTGCTGCGCCTACTTTCGCGTTTCCTTTTACTGGGCTGAAGCCGATGATGCCGGTGGCGCAGTGCCAGCCGAACTCACCGAGCCGCTAAACCTGCTGATGCGCAATATGCGCGGCACCAGCGATCGCACGCCGCGCTGCGTTGCTCTGCAGGGCGAGCCCGGTAGCTGCGTCTCCTGCGGTATCTATGAGCAGCGCCCCTCTCCCTGCCGTGAATTTGCGATGTCCGGGGAAAATGGCGTCGTTAACGAAGCCTGCGACCGTGCCCGCGCCCGCCATGGATTACCTGCCCTTTTTCACCCTTCTTTACCTGACATGACAGAAAGTTATGGTATTCCGGGTGCCAGCCTGACCGCTTAGCATGTACAATCGCCGGGTTAATTAACCCGGTTTTTTTCAAGGAGTGTACATGTCTATCACGGCAAGCTCGTTATACCGTGACACAGGAAATTTTTTGCGCCATCAGCTGGTCACTATAATGCTGATGGCGCTGCTGACCTCATTCATTACCGTGATTATCGGGCATGCGTTAACGCCTGATGATGAGCAGCTGTCGCTGCTGAGTCAGAGTGACAGCAGCGCATCCTCCCTGTTTGAACTGGTACAGAATATGTCTCCGGATCAGCAGCGTATACTGCTGCGCGCTTCCGCAGCAGGAACTCTGGCGGCGCTGATTGGTAATACGCTGCTGCTCGGCGGCATGCTTTGCCTGATCCCGCTGGTCTCCAGCGGTCAGCGCGTCAGTGCCCTGCGCGCTATCGGTACCGCTGCACCGCTGCTGCCTAAGCTGCTGCTGCAGACCTTTTTGATCACGCTGCTGGTGCAGCTTGGCTTTATGGTGCTGATGGTGCCTGGCATCGTGCTCGCTATCTTGCTCTCTCTGGCGCCGGTGATGCTGGTCAGTGAAAAAATGGGCGTAATCGGTGCCATGCGCGCCAGCCTGCGCCTGGCGTGGAAAAATATTCGCCTGATTGCACCCGCTATTCTGCTGTGGCTGCTGGCAAAAATTATTCTGATGTTCTTTTTCTCTTCGCTGACGGTATTGCCCGCCAATATTGCCTCCGTGGTGCTTAACGCGCTGGGCAATCTGGTTTCTGCCGTTTTGATTATTTATTTGTATCGGCTCTATATGCTGTTACGTTAAGGGTTACGGCGCTCCGCTGAGCGCCATAACCACAGGCTACTGTCCGGACTGGAAACGCTATGAAGCAGTTACTCGACTTTCTCCCCCTGGTCGTTTTCTTTGTTTTTTACAAACTCTACGACATCTACGTTGCATCGGGCGCGCTGGTGGTGGCTACCGGCCTGGCGCTGGTAGTGAGCTGGGTGCTCTATCGCAAGCTGGAAAAGATGACCCTGTTTACCTTTGTCCTGGTGGCGGTGTTCGGCACCCTGACGCTGGTGTTTCATAATGATGAATTCATCAAGTGGAAGGTCACCGTAATCTATTCGCTGTTTGCGCTCGCCCTGCTCTACAGCCAGTGGTTCATGCAGCAGCCCCTGATCCAGACCATGCTGGGAAAAGAGCTGCAGCTGCCTGCCACGGTCTGGCGCCGGCTCAACATCGCCTGGGCGCTGTTCTTTCTGCTGTGCGGCCTTGCCAACATCTATGTTGCGTTCTGGTTGCCACAGCCGGTATGGGTGAACTTTAAAGTGTTTGGCCTGACAGGGCTGACGCTGCTGTTTACCCTGCTGAGCGGGATCTACATCTGGCGGCAGATGCCCCAGCAGGAATCAAAATAGTCTTTCCATCGCCCGGCCAGCCGGGCTTTTTTTCACCTGCAGAAGAACTGAGCAATGAACGAGAAGCATAAGCAGCCCACGGGCGAAATGGTTTTGCGTACGCTGGCTATGCCAGCCGACACCAATGCCAACGGCGATATTTTTGGCGGCTGGCTGATGTCGCAGATGGACATGGGCGGTGCAATTCTGGCAAAAGAGATCGCTGAAGGTCGCGTGGTCACGGTTCGGGTCGACGGCATGAGTTTTCTGAAGCCGGTCGCGGTAGGCGATGTGGTCAGCTGCCATGCGCACTGCCTGCGCACCGGAAACAGCTCAATGACTATCAACGTTGAGGTGTGGATTAAAAAGGTTTCATCTGAGCCGATAGGCCAGACCTACTGCGCCACCGAAGCGGTGTTCGTTTACGTCGCAGTAGACAACAGCGGCAAGTCGCGTCCGCTGCCGGCAGATCGCGCTAACCGCAGCCACTGAGTGATGAAAAGCAGAGCGGCTTTTCCGGCCGCTCTGCTCTGCGCCCTACTCGATCTTCGCGCCGCCGTTAATACGGAAAACAATATTCATGGTGATGCCCTGGCCCGGCTGGCCCGGCTGGTAGCGCCACTTTTTAACCTGATCCCTGACGCTGCGCTCGAACATATTGCGCGGCTGTGCCGAAAGAATAGTGACGTTGCCAACCCGGCCGTCACTGTCGACATCAAATTTCACCCGTACATTACCCTCAATACGCAGCGCGGCCGCGCGTGCCGGATAGGCTGGTTTGCTGATGCTGAGCGCTTTCGGTCCGCTCGCTTTAACCGGTGCCGGAGCAGTGGCCGCTTTTGGTGCAGTGGCGGGCCGGGGCTGATCTGCTGCGGTCTCCTGCCTGAACGGATCGGCCCGGTCCGGTGCCGGTTGACGCGGGGCTGGCGCCGGTTTTTTTTCTGCTTTTGGTTTTGGCTTCGGCTTAGGTTTCGGCTTCGGCTTTGGCTCCGGTTTTGCAATAGGAACCGGCTCCGTTTTTGGCGGCTCCGGGGCGGCCTGCGGCTCAGGTTCAGGCTCAGGTTGCGGTGCCGGTGCTACCACAGCCGGCGCAGGTTCCGGCTGCACCTCAGGCGCGACCATGGTGATGGCGATAGGTTCAGACGTGGCAGGCAGCTCACGGGACTGATGCCATGAGGCATAGAGAATGCCGGCAATAACGGACCCGTGCAGTACCACGGAGAGGATCAGTGAAACAGGCGTACGGGTCGGAAAAGGCGTAGTCAATGTCGTCATAGCAGCTGTGGTCATTGAGTGAGAAGATGATTTTAAATGCAAATAGCAATCAGTTTCAATAAGCAGCGTAAAAGTGCCCCGTTTCCTCTTTTTTTTAACCCCGCTTGCGCTGGCGCCGATTGCCCTGAGGTTTCGTTTGCACTCTGCCGGGCGATCCCTTAACGTGTCTCGCAATTTCGGCCAGTCTAACGGGAGTATCCCATCGTGCTTTACCTCATCTACGCGGAAGATACCGCAGATTCACTGGAAAAACGCAACAGCGTGCGCCCTGCGCACCTTGCTCGTCTGCAGCTGCTGCAGGATGAGGGACGACTGATTGTTGCCGGCCCGCTACCGGTGGTCGACAGCAACGATCCAGGCCCCGCTGGCTTTAGCGGCTCGGCAATTGTCGCAGAGTTTGATTCGCTGGAAGCGGCGCAATCCTGGGCTCAGGACGATCCCTATATCGCCGCTGGCGTTTACGAAAAAGTTACCGTTAAGCCGTTTAAGCGGGTGTTTTAATTCGTGATGTTATCACTGCTGCTGTTACTGGTGGCACTGCTGCTTACCGGTCGCGCGCTCTGGATCTGGCGCCGTCAGGGCTGGCTTCAGGCGCGCCAGCAGATTGTCATGCTGATAGTCCTGGCGGCGGCGGCGCAGATCGTCAACATTACGCTGATGCTGCGCGGCCATTAACGAGCCCAGCCGCGCCGGCCTCACATATTCTGCGTAATAAACAGAATTGAACGGCGCTGCTGCTGCGCAACCTGGTGACGAATGGCATGGATGCGCTTATAGCGACGCGACTGGCCTTCCAGCCAGCGGGCACGACGGCGATGCACCTGGCGTAACATTCTCCAGCGGGCCACTTCATTTCTGCTTCGTCTCATGACACTCTCTCAGTCCGGCATATTTCGGCACGCATTATAGTGATCTGCACAGAAATGCCAATTCGAAACCTTTATCGATAAATCTCAGGGCAGATTAAGGTTTCGCTACAGCGCATCAGCACGTAAACTTTGCCTATAAATGCGCGAACAGGATGTCCACTCAATGACCACCTTTTATACCCTGATCAGTTGGTTACTGCTGTTTGGCTACTGGCTGCTGATTGCGGGTGTAACGCTGCGTATTCTGATGAAACGTCGCGCAGTGACCTCAGCTATGGCCTGGCTGCTGATCATCTATATTCTGCCGCTGGTAGGGATTATCGCCTATCTCTCGTTCGGGGAGCTGCATCTTGGCAAGCGCCGGGCCGAGCGCGCCCGCACCATGTGGCCCTCTACGGCTAAGTGGCTCACCGACCTCAGGCAGTGCCGGCATATCTTTGCCACCGAGCACAGCGACGTTGCACGCTCGCTTTTTGATCTCTGCCGGCACCGGCAGGGGATCGCCGGCGTCAAAGGCAATCAGCTGCAGCTGCTGACCAGCAGCGATGAGGTAATGCAGGCGCTAATCCGTGATATTCAGCTGGCGCGTCATAATATCGAGATGGTGTTCTATATCTGGCAGCCAGGCGGCCTGGCTGACGATGTGGCGGAGTCGCTGATGGCAGCCTCACGCCGGGGCGTGCACTGTCGTCTGATGCTCGATTCTGCCGGCAGCGTCGCCTTTTTCCGTAGCCCATGGGCAAATATGATGCGTAACGCCGGGATCGATGTGGTTGAGGCGCTGCAGGTCAGCCTGCTGCGTGTCTTTCTGCGGCGTATGGATCTGCGGCAGCACCGCAAAGTCGTGCTCATCGACAACTATATCGCCTACACCGGCAGCATGAACCTGGTCGATCCGCGTTTCTTTAAGCAGGATGCCGGTGTCGGGCAGTGGATCGATCTAATGGCGCGGATGGAGGGGCCTGTTGCCACCACAATGGGGATCGTTTACGCCTGCGACTGGGAGATTGAGACCGGTAAGCGTATTCTGCCTCCGGCACCAGACGGCAACATCATGCCGTTTGAACAGGAGAGCGGCCACACTATTCAGGTTATCGCTTCCGGGCCGGGTTTCCCCGAGGATATGATCCATCAGGCGCTGCTGACCGCGGTTTACTCCGCGCGCGAGCAGCTGATCATGACTACCCCCTATTTTGTTCCCAGCGACGATCTGCTGCACGCTATCTGCACGGCTGCGCTGCGCGGCGTAGAGGTCAGTATTATTGTCCCGCGTCACAACGATTCACTGCTGGTTGGCTGGGCCAGCCGGGCATTCTTTACGGAACTGCTGGAAGCGGGCGTAAAAATCTATCAGTTTGAAGATGGCCTGCTGCATACCAAAAGCGTGCTGGTTGACGGGCAGCTCAGCCTGGTGGGCACAGTGAACCTTGATATGCGCAGCCTGTGGCTCAATTTTGAGATCACCCTGGTGGTAGATGATGATGGTTTTGGCAGCGATCTCGCTACCGTGCAGGATGACTATATTGCCCGTTCTCGCCTGCTGGACAACGCCCGCTGGGCGAAACGTGCCTGGTGGCAGCGCATCGTTGAACGACTGTTTTACTTCTTTAGTCCATTACTGTAAAACGAGCGGAAAGATTACCGCCGCAGGATAAGCACATGACCATGGATTTAGACAACCGCCTGACCGATGATGAAACGCTGGAGCAGGCCTACGATATTTTTCTGGAGCTGGCGGGCGATAACCTCGATCCGGCTGATATTATTCTGTTTAACCTGCAGTTTGAAGAGCGTGGCGGCGCAGAGCTGTTTGACCCGTCGGAAGACTGGCAGGAACATGTTGATTTTGACTTAAATCCCGACTTTTTCTCAGAGGTTGTGATTGGTCTGGGTGAGGCCGATGGCGAACCTATCACGGATGTGTTTGCCCGCGTGCTGCTCTGCCGTGAGAAGGATCATAAGCTCTGCCATATTCTCTGGCGCGAATAAGTCAGCAATAAAAACGCCGGGCCTTTGCCCGGCGTTTTGCTGTCTGGCGCCTGCTGACTGGCGTCAGAGCGGATCCACTTTCAGGCAGGATACCGCATGGCGGAAACTGCCCTCCAGCAGCGGGCGGGTTTTGGCACATTCCGGCCCGGCAATCGGACAGCGGGTACGAAATACGCAGCCTGAAGGCGGATTGATTGGCGAAGGCAGCTCTCCGTCCAGCAGCTGGATCTGTTTATTCTTCTCCAGGTCAGGATCGGGGATCGGCACCGCCGACATCAGCGCCCGGGTATAGGGATGCTGCGGATCGTTGTACACCGCATCATAAGTACCCAGCTCAACGGCATGGCCCAGATACATCACCAGCACGCGATCGGAGATATGTTTCACCACCGCCAGATCGTGCGCAATGAATATCAGCGACAGGCCCATCTCGCGCTGCAGTTTCTGCAGCAGATTCACCACCTGCGCCTGGATAGAGACATCCAGAGCCGAGACTGGCTCATCACAGATAATCAGCTTCGGCTCCAGGATCAGCGCGCGCGCAATACCGATACGCTGACACTGGCCGCCAGAGAACTCGTGCGGATAGCGGTTGATAAGATTCGGCAGCAGGCCGACTTTCATCATCATCGCTTTGACCTTGTCTCTGACTTCCTGACGCGGCATTTTTGGATAATAGGTGCGCAGCGGTTCAGCAATAATGTCGCCAATGGTCATACGCGGGTTCAGTGACGCCAGCGGGTCCTGAAAAATCATCTGAATATCGCTGCGGGCCTGACGCCACTCTTCCGTGCTCTGCCCCAGCAGATCGCGTCCCAGCCAGGCGACACGCCCTTCGGTCGCTTTCACCAGCCCGATGATAGCGCGCGCCAGCGTCGATTTACCGCAGCCCGACTCGCCTACCACACCCAGCGTCTCGCCCTCATACAGCCGCAGGCTGACACCATCCACCGCTTTCAGCGTCTTCGGCGGCTGCCAGAACCACTGTTTGCCATCTTTGATCTCAAAATGCACTTTAAGATCGGCTATCTCCAGCAGTACTTTTTTCTCTTCCACAACGGTGCTCATACTAACTCCTCCACCGGTTTGAAGCAGGCGCGCAGGCGTCCGTCGGCAAACGGCTCCAGCGGCGGGGAAGCGGCACATATCTCCATTGCATAAGCGCAGCGTGGCTGGAACGGACAGCCCTGCGGCAACCGCAGCAGGTTTGGCGGATTGCCGGGAATGGTCGTCAGAGACTCACCCTCTGCATCGAGTCGCGGTACCGCATTCAGCAGCCCGATAGAGTACGGGTGCGCCGGCTGATAAAACACATCGCGGGCGCGGCCATACTCCATGGTGCGCCCGGCATACATCACCAGTACTTTGTCGCAGATCCCGGCTACAACGCCAAGATCGTGCGTGATCATAATGATGGCGGTGTTAAATTCGCGCTTCAGCTCATTAAGCAGCGTCATGATCTGCGCCTGAACCGTTACATCCAGTGCGGTGGTGGGCTCATCGGCAATCAGCAGCTTAGGACGACACAGCAGCGCCATGGCAATCATCACGCGCTGGCGCATCCCGCCCGAAAATTCATGCGGATACATCTTCATCCGCTTCCGCGCTTCCGGCATCTTTACCGCATCCAGCATGCGTACCGACTCTTCAAAAGCCTGCGCGCTGTTCATGCCTTTATGCAGCTGCAGAACCTCCATCAGCTGCTCCCCTACCCGCATATAAGGATTGAGCGAGGTCATGGGGTCCTGAAATATCATGGCAATCTGCTCCGCGCGCAGCTTGTTCAGCTTGCCTTCGGGCAGATTCAGGATCTCCTGCCCGTTAAACTGTGCCGATCCGCCAGTGCGACCGTTCTTTGCCAGCAGCCCCATCAGCGCAAACGCCGTCTGCGATTTGCCGGAGCCTGACTCACCTACAATGCCAAGGGTTTCCCCGGCACGCAGTGAAAAATTGAGATCGTTCACGGCGGTAACGTCGCCGTCGTGCGTCGTAAAGGTTACGCGCAGATCCTGCACATTCAGCAGCAGCTCCGGGCTTCCCGCCGGCACAGCACGCGCTGGCGTTGTGGTTTCAAAACTCATCGGGAAACTCCTTAGCGATCTTTCGGGTCGAGGGCATCACGCAGGCCATCGCCGATAAAGTTAAAGCAGAATAGCGTGACCACCAGAAAGCCGGCCGGGAACATCAGGAGCCACGGAGAAACCTCCATCGAGTTCGCTCCGTCACTCAGCAGCGCGCCCCAGCTACTGAGCGGCTCCTGCGTCCCCAGACCCAGGAAACTCAGGAAAGATTCAAACAGAATCATGCTGGGCACCAGCAGCGAGGCGTAGACCACTACGACGCCCAGTACGTTAGGCACAATGTGGCGCAGCACGATACTGGCCGTGGAGACGCCCCCTACCTGAGCCGCTTCGATAAACTCTTTGCGTTTTAGTCCCAGCGTCTGACCGCGCACAATACGCGCCATATCGAGCCAGGAGACCATGCCAATGGCGACAAAGATCAGCAGAATATTGCGGCCGAAAAAGGTCACCAGCAGGATCACAAAAAACATAAACGGAAAGGAGTTGAGGATCTCCAGAATACGCATCATCACCGAGTCGATTTTGCCACCGAGATAGCCCGCCAGCGAGCCATAGAGCGTTCCCACCAGCACCGCAATCAGTGCAGAGGCGATGCCCACCATCAGTGAGATACGTCCGCCAATCGCCACCCGCACCAGCAGATCGCGCCCGGAGGAGTCCGTTCCAAACCAGTGGCCTGAGACCGTATCGGGCGGCGACGACATCATCGCCCAGTCGGTATCATCGTATTTAAACTGCGCCAGCATCGGCGCAAACACCACAAACAGGGCAATCAGCAACAGCACCAGCAGGCTGATCAGCGCCGCACGGTTGTGAATAAAGCGGCGGCGTGCATCCTGCCACAGGCTGCGCCCCTCCACCTCGAGCTTTTCGCTAAAGGCATCCACCACGTCACTGTTTTTTTTGCTTAATATCATGAGCGTGCTCCACCCTTAATAGCGAATCTTGGGATCAATAACGGCGTAAAGCACATCAACGATCGCA
>Ga0209370_1001546_pt1 | contig 19909 bp, 11 predicted proteins | sample AgamicAtPrz_FD_187164 | JGI IMG/M metagenome (GOLD analysis project Ga0209370, IMG submission 187164) | Agave microbial communities from Guanajuato, Mexico - At.P.rz (SPAdes) (version 2) | ecosystem: Host-associated > Plants > Phyllosphere > Phylloplane/Leaf | place: Guanajuato, Mexico... | reverse complement strand
CTGAGCACCACGAACAACGCCGTCGGTGCGCTGTCGACCCAGGAGTCGACCGACGTCGGATCGCTGTCGACCAGCTTGAATACGACCAACGGCAACGTCAGCTCGTTGTCGACGGGGCTGAGCACCACGAACAACGCCGTCGGTGCGCTATCGACGCAGGAATCGACCGACGTCGGATCGCTGTCGACCAGCCTGAATACGACCAACGGTAACGTCAGCTCATTGTCGACAGGCCTGAACACCACGAACAGCAACGTGGCGAGCCTGTCGACTTCGGCTGCGGTCGGTATCAGCGCGGCGCAAAGCGGCGTGACCTCCCTGTCGACGAGCCTGACCACGACCAATAGCACCCTCGGTGCGCTGTCGACCCAGGAGTCGACCGACGTCGGATCGTTGTCGACCAGCTTGAATACGACCAACGGCAACGTCAGCTCGCTGTCGACAGGCCTGAACACCACGAACAGCAACGTGGCGAGTCTGTCGACTTCGGCTGCGGTCGGTATCAGCACGGCGCAAAGCGGCGTGACCTCCCTGTCGACCAGCCTGAATACGACCAATGGCAATGTCAGCTCATTGTCGACAGGGCTGAACGCCACGAACAGCAACGTGGCGAGCCTGTCGACTTCGGCTGCAGCCGGCATCAGCACGGCGCAAAGTGGCGTGACCTCCCTGTCGACGGGCCTGAATACGACCAACAGCAACGTGACGAGCCTGTCGACCTCGACGGCAGCCGGCATCAGCACGGCGCAAAGCGGCGTGAGTTCATTGTCGACGGGCCTGACCACGACCAACAGCAACGTGGCGAGTCTGTCGACGTCAGCCGCAGCCGGCATCAGCACGGCACAAAGCGGCGTGAGCTCGCTGTCGACGGGCCTGACCACGACCAACAGCAACGTGACGAGCCTGTCGACTTCGGCCGCGGCCGGCATCAGCACGGCACAAAGCGGCGTGAGTTCATTGTCGACGGGCCTGAACACGACCAACAGCAACGTGACGAGCCTGTCGACTTCGGCCGCAGCCGGCATCAGCACGGCACAAAGCGGCGTGACCTCCCTGTCGACGGGCCTGACCACCACGAACAGCAACCTTGGGGCGCTGTCGATGCGGGAATCGACCGACGTGGGATCGTTGTCGACCAGCTTGAATACGACCAACAGCAACGTCAGCTCACTGTCGACAAACCTGAACACGACGAACAGCAACGTTAGCTTGCTGTCCACGGGGCTGAATACGACGAACAGCACGGTCGGCTCGCTTTCCACGAGCTTGAACACGACGACCGGCAGGGTCAATTCACTATCGACGAGTCTGAACACGACCAACAACAACGTATCAAGCCTGTCGACATCGGTATCGACCGGAATCAGCGCGGTGGCGAGCGGCGTGACGTCACTCTCCACGAGCCTGAACACGACGAACAGCAATCTGGCGTCGTTGTCGACTTCGTATGCCGGCTCGATTGCCACCTGGCTGAACAGCCTGAGCACGGTCAACAGCAACCTTTCGACGTTGAGCACTTCCACATCGACCAGCGTGGTTCAGCTCTTCACCGGCGTTGCGTCTCTCTCGACCGGCTTGAGTACGACAAACGGCAAAGTGGCGACGTTGAATACCTCGGTGACATCGCTGTCGACGGGGTTGGCCTCCCTGTCCACGCAGTTGAACTCCCCGGGGTTCGGCAAAGGCGGGTCGCAAAACACGAATACGTCTCCTGCTACCGCGCTCTCGACATCGACCTCGACAAGTACCAGTACCGCACAAAGCACCACATCGACAGGGACGACTTCGCTGTCTACCAGTTCGACTTCGCTCTCGACCGGCACGAGGGCAGTCTCTGCCGCTCAAGCAGTTCAGGGCATGTCGCCAGAGCCGGTCGCGACAGGCGCGGCAGCACAGGTCGCCGACAGTTCCGCCACGGCAGCGGGCGCCAACGCGCTCGCCTCGGGAAACAACTCGGTTGCGCTCGGCGCGGGAGCGATAGCAACAGCGGCGAATTCGGTCGCGCTCGGCGCGGGCTCAATCGCGACCGAATCGAACACGGTGTCCGTGGGCTCGCCTGGCAACGAGCGCAGGATCACGAATCTGGCGCCTGGTATGAACCCGACGGACGCGGTCAACATGTCGCAATTGGGAGCCGTGCAGTCGAACGTGAATCAAGTGGCAAGGATGGCCTATTCCGGAATTGCCAGTGCCGCCGCGCTGACGATGATTCCTGAAGTTGATCCCGGGAAGACGCTCTCGTTCGGCATAGGTACGGCCGGCTACCAGGGATATCAGGCAGTGGCTCTTGGTTTTACCGCTCGAATCACGAACAACCTGAAGGTCAAGGGAGGGGTGGCGATCAACGGTGCGGGCGGCAATACGTACGGTGCGGGCGCAGCCTACCAGTGGTAAGCGACGCACGCGCTCTCGGGTGAACAATCATGCGAATCGGAATGTCGGTTTTCACGCATGCGGGCGCGGGTGCCGACGATTCCGGCGGCCGCGTCGATCGCGGCAGCCGGGTAGTGGCGCGTGCACCGGATCTTCCGATGCATGCGGCCTGCGTGCGTATCAGACAGCCGTTCCCGGTGACGATCCCGATGCAGTGGCCGGGTAGCCGCCATTGACCGGACGGATCTCGTGCCCGCTCACCCCCGTCGAACAAAAAAAAAGCGCGAACCTCGGTTCGCGCCAAAGAGAGACCTCGCTGAAGACGTCACACAATCCCACCACTCCGCTCAGAACGAATGCCGCATCCCGATCCGCACGTCGGCCTGCGTCTGCGTCGTCGACGGCGTGAAGCTGTAGCCGATCACCGCATCGACGCCCTGCGACGCGCGCAGGTAGTCGCCGGAGATGTACACGTCCGTGCGCTTCGACAGCAGGTAATGCAGGCCGGCCGTGCCCTGGTTCCAGTGGTGGCCTTCGAAGCGCGTGTGCTGGTAGCCCGCGATGAAGCTCAGCGCCGGCGTGAACTGGTACAGGCCGCCGCCTTCGTACACCTGCATGTGCGACGACTGGCCGAAGCCCTTGATCGTCGTGTACGAGTAGTTCGCGTCGAGCGTCAGCTTGCCGATCGTGTAGCTCGTGCCGATGCCGAACGTGCCCTGGCTGTCGACGTCCATCGCGGTGTTCGAGAAGAGGTCGGTGCGGGCGCCGGTCGCCGGATCGACGGTAACGGTCTGCTGGCCGAGGAACGTATGCGTGCCGATCATCGCGTACGGGTCGAACGCATAGATGCCGTTCGGGTTGTTCAGGCGCGTGTACGCGGCGCCGATCGAGAAGTCGCCCTTCGTGAAGCTCGCGCCCGCGCTCCAGGCGCTGTTGCGATGGAAGTTGCCCGCGACGTTGCCGAACGAGTACATCGCGCCGAACTTGAAGCCGCTCAGGTCGCTCGACAGGAACTTCACCGAGTTCGGCAGGCGGTCGCCGTTGAAGCGGTCGAAGTCGCCCTGGTGGATCGCATAGCCGCTGCCCCATGCCGAGATGTTGTAGATCGACACGAGTTCGTTCGTGATGTCGAGCTGGTTGCCGAATGACAGCGTGCCCCAGTCGTTCTGCAGGCCGACATACGCCTGCCGGCCGAATTCCGCGCCGCCGAAGCCCAGTTGCCCGTTGCCGAGGTGGAAGCCGCTCTCGAGCGTGAACACGGCCTTCAGGCCGCCGCCCAGGTCTTCGGTGCCCTTGAGGCCGAAGCGGTTTCCGTAGGCGACGCCGTCGTCGAACTTGACCACGTGCGAACCGCCCGTGTTGTTCACGTACGTGATGCCCGCGTCGAGAATCCCGTACAGCGTCACGCTGCTTTGCGCATGCCCGATGGCGGGAATACAGGCCGCGCATGCAAGCGCAGCGGCTACGGCAACTTTCTTTTGCTTCATTGTCGACCACCCTCCCTGAACCGTTCGATGGATAGAATCTCGTCCCGGCGCGTGCCGCGATGCGCCGGTGGATTCGAATTCAGACTGCCCCGCTGGCTTCGGCATTTCGTTTTCCGCAATAACGCAGCCATTGGCGAAAAATACAAACCCATATTTCGGGTCACCCGTCTGAAGGCGACACTAAATGGTCACGATGCGACGGATCGGGAAAACACGTAGACAGGCGGCACGGCAAAAACCGGCCGCCCGGAGGGAGGGAATCAGCGACCGTCGAGCGCCGCGCGCACGGCCGGCAGGCCCGGTGCGCCGGCCGCCGTCGTCACGCCGTCGAGCCAGCCGGCGACCAGCGCCGGCTCGGCCTTCAGCGCATGCTGCGCCGCGAGCGCGGGCGAAGTCTTGTGGTCGAGCATGTCGGCGATCATCCGGTTCTCGACGTCGACGGAGAACGTCATCTGCCGGAACAGCCGCGCGAGGTTCGTGCACTGGCCGGCGAAGCCGGCACGCGTGACCGTGTTGACCGTCGCGCCGCCGTAGTTCGGGCCGAAGTACGCATCGCCGCCCGACAGATACGTCAGATGAAACTTCGTGTTCATCAGATGCGGCTCCCACGCGAGAAAAACGATCCAGCGTTTGTCGCGCACCGCGCGCTCGACCTGCGTGAGCATGCCCGTCTCGCTCGATTCGACGAGCGACCAGTTCGCGGACCCGAGCACGTGGTCGGACAGCATCCGCTTGATGTTCTGGTTCGCGGGCGCGCCGGGCTCGATCCCGTAGATCTTGTCGCCGAAGCGGTCCGCGTAGCGCGCGAGATCGGCGAACGTATGCACGCCGGCGGCGGCCACATAGTCGGGCACCGCGAGCGTGAACTTCGCGCCGCTCAGGTTCGCGTGCAGCACGTCGATCGATTTCTCGTCCACGAACGGCTTCACGAGCGGCGCCTGCGCGGGCATCCAGTTGCCGAGGAACACGTCGACCTGCCCTTTCTTCAACCCCTGGTACGTGATCGGCACCGACAGGTTCGCCACGTCCTGCCGGTAGCCGAGCGCCTTCAGCACGACGCCCGCCATCGCGTTCGTCGCGTCGATGTCGGTCCAGCCGGGCGCCGCCATCTTCACGTCGCCGCACGTCTGCGGATCGGCCGCATACGTGGGCTGCGTCGCCACCACGCACGCGCAGGCGGCGAGCGCCGCGCCGATCCTTCGGATTGCTGCATTGCGTTGCCGTTTCATGGTTCGCTTCCTCCGTCGTTCTTCAATGATCGCGATGCGGTACGTTCAGCGCCCGACGCGCGGAAAACGCGCCATCGCTTCGAGCGTATCGAGTTCGATGTGATTGCGCATGTAGCGCTGGCTCGCGTCGGTGAACGGCTGCCAGTCCCACGCGTGGATGCGGCCCTGCGTCGTCGCCGCGTAATGGAAGCGCCGGCGCCGCTGGCTCGCGCGCACCTGCCGGTCCAGCTCGGGCAGGTTCCAGCGCTGCGCGGCCTCCGCGCGGAACGCGGCGAGCACGTCGGCGGCTTCCGGCTGCCCGGCCAGGTTCGTCAGCTCGCGCGGGTCGTCCGACAGGTGGTAGAGCTGGTCGGGATCGGCCGGGCAATGCACGTATTTCCAGTCGCCGCGCCGGATCATCACGACCGGCGCGAGTGCGCCTTCCGCAAGATATTCGCCGAGCGCGACATCGTGCGCGGGCGTGCCGTGCAGATGCGGCACGAGGCTCGCGCCGTCGACCGGGTCCGGCCATCCGGGCGCCGGCCAGCCGCCGGCCGGCGCCACGCCGGCCAGATCGACGAGCGTCGGCAGCAGGTCGACGTGCGACACGGGCCCGCGCACGCGCGCGGCGCCAAAGCGGCCCGGCGCATGCACGATCAGCGGCACGCGGCAGCCGCCTTCGAAGAACGTCATCTTGTACCAGAGCCCGCGCTCGCCGAGCATGTCGCCGTGGTCGGACGTGACGATCACGATCGTGTCGTCGGCGAACCCGCATTGCTCGAGCGCGGCCAGCACGCTGCCGAACTGCGTATCGACGTACGACGTCGCGCCGTAATACGCGCGGCGTGCGGCGCGGATCTGCGCGTCCGTCGGCGGCGTGCGGTCGTTCTCGCAGACGAAGCGCAGCCGCTGCGAATGCGGATCGCTTTCGGCCGCGTCGAGCCGCACGGCCGGCATGTCGATTTCTTCGTCGCTGTACAGATCCCAGTATTCGCGCGTGATCGCATACGGGTCGTGCGGATGGGTCAGCGACACGACCATGCAGAACGGCCGCGCATCGTGTCCGGCCGCACGTTCGCGCGCGACGTCGTACAGCTTCTGCTTCGCGGCGAACGTGACTTCGTCGTCGAAGTCGAGCTGGTTCGTGCGCACGCACGGGCCGGCGTCGAGCACCGAGCTCATGTTGTGATACCAGCTCGGCCGCTCGGTCGGCCTGTCCCAGTCGGGCACCCAGCCGAAATCGGCCGGGTAGATGTCGGTCGTGAGGCGTTCCTCGAAGCCGTGCAACTGGTCGGGCCCGCAGAAATGCATCTTGCCGGACAGCATCGTCCGGTAGCCGCCCGCGCGCAGGTAGTGGGCGAACGTCAGCGTTTGCGCCGGCAATTCGGCGGCGTTATCGTAGGCGCCGATGCCCGACGGCAGCTTGCCGGTCAGCAGCGAGAAACGCGACGGCGCGCACAGCGGGCTCGCGCAGTACGCGGCGTCGAACACCACGCCTTCGGCGGCGAGCCGGTCGAGCGTCGGCGTGCGGGCGACGCGGTTGCCGTACGCCGGCAGCGCGAACGGCGTGAGCTGGTCGGCCATCAGGATCAGGATGTTGGGTGTCGGGTTCGTCATCGGCGATCGTGGGGAAAGCGGTGTTCGAATGGAATGGCGCGTCGCTCGGGCAGCGGGTCATCCGGCATGACGGAGGCGATCCGCAGAAACTGCCGCGCGCAGGGGCCACGCTGGCTAGAATCGCGGAATGCGTTGCGTGGCGGCGCGTGAAGCGCATGTGCCGCACCGTCCGCCGCACTATCGCCCGCCCGAATTCGCGCGGGTAGGCGTCCGGCCCTTATGGGGTCATTAGAGAGACTTATGTCGAAATCCGAACCGTTACCGTCGATGCAGGCGCTGCGCGCGTTCGAATCGGCCGCCCGGCTCGCGAGCTTCACCGCCGCCGCGCGCGAGCTCGGCTCGACGCAGCCGGCCGTGAGCCAGCAGGTGTTCCAGCTCGAAGCCGAACTCGGCGTGCCGCTGTTCGAACGCAGCCCGCGCGGCGTCACGCTGACGGCCGACGGCGAGTGCCTGTACGAAGCCGTGCGGCTGAGCCTCGACACGCTGCGCGGCGCGACCGCGACGCTGCGCGCGCGCCGCGAGCACGGCGCGCTCACGATCGTCACCGATTTCGGTTTCGCGACCTACTGGCTGATGCCGCGCCTGGCCGGGCTGAAGCGCGTGATGCCGGACGTCGACGTGCGCGTCGTCACGTCACAGGATTACGACGCGCAGCGCGACCACGGCGACATCGCGATCCTGTTCGGCGACGGCCACTGGCCATCGTGCACGGCCGCGCGGCTGTTTCCGGAATCCGTCACGCCCGTCTGCTCGCCCGCGTTCCGCGATGCGCACCCGGGCGTCGCGCGAGCCGAGCACCTGCTCGCGCTGCCGCTGCTGCACGTGCAGCCGACGCGCCCCGAGCGCTGGCTGTCGTGGGCGGGCTGGTTCGACGCGCACGGGCTCGAACCGCCGGCCGCCGCGCGCGGCGTGACCTTCAACAGCTATGCGCTCGTGATCCATGCGGCGCTGCTCGGCGAAGGCGTCGCGCTCGGCTGGGCGCCGCTCGTCGACGAACTCGTCGCGGCCGGCCAGCTCGTGAAGCTGGTCGACGCGCCCGTCGTCACGCCGCGCGGCTACTTTCTGGTGCGCCCGCCGCAGCGGCCCGAACCGGACGCGACCCATGTGTTCCGGCGCTGGCTACTCGACGCGTGCGCGGCGGCCTGACGCAGCGCACCCGCCCTCGCTCCCGTTCCCCTTCCGCGCTCCCGGGCCCGCTGGCGCACCGATACCAGCCACACGGCGCGTTGGTTCTATCCGCGCCGAAATCGTCCTGATTTACTTGAGCCTCCCGCTACCCGCGCGGCGCTGTCGTGCGCCGCCGCGCGGCCGTGCGCCCCATGCCACCCGAGGAGTCTCATGACCGCCGAGCACCGCCCCGATCAATTCGTCCTGACACTGTCGTGCCCGAGCGCGGCCGGTCAGGTCGCCGCCGTCGTCGGCTTTCTCGATCGCCATCGCTGCTACGTCGATGCGCTGAACGTGTTCGACGACGATCTCAGCAACCGCTTCTTCGTGCGCTGCGTCTTTCATCCGACGGATGAGACGCTGCAGATCGACGCGCTGCGCCAGGAATTCGGGCCGATCGCGGCCGGACTCGGCGGCCACGATGGCGACATCCAATGGGCGATCCACGACGTCGATGCACGGCCGAAGGTGCTGATCATGGTGTCGAAGCTCGAGCACTGCCTCGCGGATCTGCTATTCCGCTGGCGGATGGGCGAGCTGAAGATGGACATCGTCGGTATCGTGTCGAACCACCCTGATTTCGAGCCGCTCGCCGTGCAGCACGGGCTGCCCTTCCGGCACTTCCCGATCACGGCCGACACCAAGGCGCAGCAGGAAGCGCAATGGCTCGACTTCTTCGAATCGAGCGGCGCGGAGCTCGTGATCCTCGCGCGCTACATGCAGGTGCTGTCGCAGGAGACGAGCGCGAAGCTCGCGAACCGCGCGATCAACATCCATCACTCGTTCCTGCCCGGCTTCAAGGGCGCGAAGCCGTATCACCAGGCGCATGCGCGCGGCGTGAAGCTGATCGGCGCGACCGCGCACTTCGTGACCGACGATCTCGACGAAGGCCCGATCATCGAGCAGGTCGTCGAGCGCGTCGATCATGCGCTGCGGCCGGAGCAGTTGCTCGCGGTGGGGCGCGATGTCGAAAGCCTCACGCTCGCGCGTGCGGTGAAGGCGTTCATCGAGCGGCGGGTGTTTTTGAACGGTGATCGGACGGTGGTGTTTTCGTAAGCGGGTCCGCGTGACCGTCCGTCATGCCGAAGCCGACGGCACACGCGCAGGGGCGGCAGCAGTTCGCCGCGCCCGACGCCGCAGGTACAGGTTGTTGAGAATAAGCGCCACGCCCATCGACGCAGCGCCGGCAATCTGCGAGCGATGAGGCACCCGCCCCGTCAACGCAGAAACGATGAAGGCGGTGATCGGCACGACGTCCATGAACAGCAGCCGTTCATCGGCCCGAGAATCCGGTTGCCCGTCATCCAGAGCAGGATTGCGCCGAAGCCGACCACCGGCCCCATGTACAGCAGATGGGGCAGCACCGCGGGATGGGACACGCCGTCCCGATCAGCGTGTCGACGGATAGAAGCCGGGAAACTGCTGCCCGGCGTCGCCGGGCGAGAGCGTCGAAATCGCGCGCTCCAGTGCGCGGGCCCGGATCAACTGGCCGCACGCGCGCGGCAACGATAAAGCGTAGACTGCACGGTTTCATTCACGGCCCTCTCATCGTAGTCCGACGTGGGCACGGGAAATCGCTGGCATTTGGAACACGGCATCGCCACCTCCGGACGGGAATCCGATTCCCGGCGCGCCTTCAGTTTCCGGGTTGATTCGTTCGAGAAGCGGCCAGCAAATCCTCGGCAAAATGATAAAACCCGTGTGCGGCGTGCGTATTGACGATCCACCTGACAGGAATCCGCGTCTCGCCATAGCAGGCGCCGGCCAGTTGGCCAAAGACGGCGCCAATGGTATCCGCGTCACCCGCGAGATTGACCGCCGCAAGCATACCCGACTCGAAATCGTCATTGTGATAGAACGCCCACAACGCAGCTTCCAGCGTGTCGATCACGTAGCCAGACGATGAGATTTCATCGCGCGTCTTTTGCTTGTAAGCGCCGCGCGCAATTCGCTCTACCGCCGGCGCGAGCGGATGTTGATCCCAATACCCCGGCAACGGTGAAAACAGGTCGCTCAGCATCTCCTCTTTCGAAAACCCCGCGAACGCCCCCCACATCAATGCCGCAAAGAACCTGCAGGCATCGACAGCCTCCTGCGCGCCATGCGTGAGCCTCGAGCTTTCGGCCGCGAAGTGCAGGGCCTTGTCAAAGTCGTTCGCATAGAACAGCACGACAGGAGCCAGCCGCATCAGCGAGCCATTCCCGGCCGAATTCGGATGCGTATCGCCAGAAAACGCATTCCCCGTTTTCAAATAACGATCGAGCGCGGCCCGCGTGGTGCCGCCGATATCGAAGCATTCCCCTGTGGGGCTGTATGCGCCGAACCGATACCAGTAGGAAAAAACCAGCATCGCATGGTCAGGGTTGAACCCATGCGAATGGACAAGACTGTACGCGAGACAGCATGCCATGCTCGTATCGTCGGTCCAGTCGCCAGGCTTCAGATGAAAGGGGCCGCCACCGACGATATCTGTGACCGTCGCGCTGTCTCGCGGCGAAAATTCGAGGGTGGTACCCAGCGCGTCGCCGATTGCCAGCCCCAGCATCGCGCCGCGGAATCGATCGATGATATCCGAGCAATCGGCACCGATCTGCCGCTGAACGTCCCGTAGTGTTTCACGGTCAGCGCGCGGATTCCGGTTCCGGAACTTGAAATACTCGCTCAACCACGGTGTCTTGAGCACCACATCCGCGTTGGTGAATCGTCCGGAATACGGCATGAACCCCATATCTTCGGGATACTGACTCCGTCGCGCCGCACGCGCGGCAGCCCGCTCGACGGCCGCTCTCTGCTCTGCCGACAACGCGGCATCCTTATCGCTCATCACTGCTGTTCCATTGTGATATTCCATGAACCGTTCGCGGGGTCGTGCGTCCGATCGAGCACCTTGAACGGGGTTTCAGGCTTGAACAATACCTCCGCTTCCCGAGGATATTCGGAAAGCGTGCTGACTGAAACACCAGTGCGGGACGTGATGTTTATTGTTACCTTGCCCGGGAATACGCCATCCAGATCGGTCGTCGTCGACAGGAAGGCCTTGTCCTGGAAGACACCGCCGACCGGAAACAATTGTTCAACCTGTTCATTGGTCAACCGCACGTTGCGCACGACGTCGCCCACATGCGCGTATCCATTGTCTGCGAGCTTGGTCAGACCGTTCGTCGCTTCCTCGGTCAGCCGCGCCCATTCACCCGGGCTCCCGGAGCGCAATGCCGGGTTGATTTCCTCGTACAGGTTGGCCGTATAGCCGCGTACCGCGAGGTACTCGTCGTCCGTCAGCAACTTGTCCAGTACCGGATTGTTGCGTTTCGCCTCCAGCGCGTCCGCAACCTCCTTGCTGCCCCACTTCCCCTTCAGGAACTCGCGGAATTCACACCCGGCAAGGCCGAGAGGGTCGACCCACTGGGTCGGATTGGCCACATAGCCGTGAGTCCGAATGCCGCCAGCCAGCCCGATCGGATCGACGGACAGATATTGCCCGGAATCCGGATCATAGTACCGGTTCAGGTTGTAGTTCAGTCCGGTCTCGTCGTCCGCCCACTGGCCGGGAAAGCGCAGCGTCGTATCGATCGACGCGCGGCAGCCGTCGTTCGCAGCCCGTCTGGGCGGCAGCAACTTGCCCCACAACGAATAGGACGCCTTCCATACAGACTGGCCCTGTCCGTCGAACACCTCGGTCGGCAGGCCGACCTGGTCCGTCAGAACGGCGTACAGCCCGTCGTCGGTCTCCTGCGCGAGCGGCGAGAAACTACCCGGCTCGATATGCCACGTCACCACCTGCCCGGTCGTGCCGTCCCGTTGCTCGACCCAGCGCTCCGCCATGGTCGAGCCGTCCCACAGAAACTTCACGGTTTCGCGACTGCCGGCCTGCTGCTTCTCGACCCTGCGGTTGAACGCATCATAGCGATACAGCCAGACGCCGCGCTCGGGCGTCACGACCTTCACGAGCCGGTTGAGGCCGTCCCACGTGTATTGCCACGTCTTCGGCCGGAATCCGGGCTGCTCGACGGTCTTTTCGATCGTACGGCCGCGTGCGTCGTACCGGTAGTGCGCATGACCGATCCGTTCAGGCAGGCCGCCGCGGCCATAATGGTGAACGTCGACCGGCGCCTGCCGACCGTGCGCAACGATGTTCATCGCCGCGTCGTAGCGGTAATGCTCCGCAGGCTGCACCAGACTGTCTGCCTGCACGACCTGGCCGCGCACGTCGCGCCGGTATGTGAGCGTGTCGGCGTCGGTGTCGACCCGCTCCAGTTGCCCGGCCGCGTCGTAGTGATAGACCTGTCGCGTCAATTGCTCGAGCGCACGTGCCGGGTCGGCCTGCAACGCGTCGATCGCCGCGGCAGGACCAGCGACCTGCCGGCGGATCCGGCCCAGCGCATCGTATTGCCTCTGCATGGCGAATTCCCCCGCCTGCCGCCCCGTCTCGCGTCCCAGGCTGTCGCGATGGATCCTCAGCCCGCCAACCTGCGTCAGCGTACCCAGTTCGTCGTATGCGTAGGCCGTCTCGCGGTGCGGCGTCATCCTCAGACGACGCTGCCCGTCGGCGTCGTAGACGTGCCGCAGCAATTCGCCGTGCTGATCCTCGCCGATCAGACGTCCGTTTCGGTCGTAAGCGAAACGCGTCACATGGGACTGCTCGCCGTGCACCTCCGCGGACGCCGGCCGCCCCGATTCATCGTAGCGATAGACGAGCTTCACGTCACCGGCGTCCACCTCGGTCAGCCGGTCCTGTGCGTCGTACGCGTAGCGCCACTGGCCACCGTCGGGCAACGTCTTCGCCAGCAAGCGCCCGGCCGCATCGCGCTGGTACGCGGTCACGCGGCCGCCCCAGTCGATCTCGTCGGCGAGACGCCCGGCCGCGTCGTAGCGATAGGTGTAGACATCGCCCAGCGCGTTGACGACCTTCGTCAAGCGCGTCGCGTGATCGTATTCGAACCGCGTCTGCTGCCCAGCCGCGTCGGTCGACGCCACCAGCAGATCGAACGGACCGTAGGCGCGAAGGACCGTACGCCCGAGGGGATCGGTCAACCCGACGAGCAGGCTCTCGCTGTTGTATTGCGCGCGCGATGACGAGCCGTCCGCGTGCGTGACCGCCCGCAACTTGCCGCGCGGATTGTCCGGGCCGTCGCTATAGTCGAAGCGAGTCGTATGCCCATCGGGCGACGTTTCCTCCAGCACCCGCCCCAGCACGTCACTCCTGCGCCGAATGCGCGCGCCGCCCGGTAACGCGATATCCGTCAGTCGCAGTCGCCGGTCATAGTCGAGCCGTGTCTCGCGATCACCCTGAACCACGCGCAACAGTTCGCCGCGGGAACCGTAGCGATATTGCGTTTTGGCACCGTCCGGCTCGGTTCGCGCAATCAATCGGTGCAGATGATCGTACTCGAGCGTGATCCGGCCGCCGCTCGGCAGGTCGACTGTCGTGAGATGCTGCTCGTCGTACCCGAGGTCGATCGCTCGCCCCGAGCTTTCCGTGATCGACACCAGTTGCCCGATATCGTCATAGCGGTAGTCGGTCCGGCGCCCCAGCGGATCGATCCGCGCCATCAGCCGGCCAAGCTGCCATTCGGAGCGCGTACAATGGCCGAGCGGATTGGTTTCGGCCGTCACAAGACCTTCGCTGTTATAGGCGTAGATCCACTCGCCGTCAGCATCGAACACGCGCGTACGGTCGCCCTCGTAAACGAACCGGCCGGTGTGGTAGCCCTGCCGGGTGCCAGTCTCCACCACGCGCCCGGCGGTGTCGTACCGATAGCGGACGTCGGTCTGGTCCGTATCCCGCCACTGGGTCATCCAGCCATGCTCGTCGTAGACGTAATGGAATTGGCCGAACTGGAAGCTCGCCACGCGAGCCAGCATGCCGTCCTGATATCCGTAGTCCACGAGCGTGCGAGCGCCGTCGTCCGGATCGTGAAGCACGATCCGCTCCGGCTGACGGTCCCGGCCGTGATAGACGACCTCCAGCCGATAACCGTCGCTATGGGTCAGTCCGCTCAGGCGCCCGGCGGCATCATAGGAGAAGCCGATTGCATTGCCATCGAGGTCCTCGATCCGCTCGAGGCGGGACGAACCGCCGTCGACCAGCGGCGAGAATATGCGCAATTGCCGCGTGTCGCGATCCAGCAGGCGCGGCTCAAACCGGCTACCGATCAGCCGATAACGCGGCTCGCGCAGGTTGATGCCGTCGAGCGCCGCGTCCGGTGCATCAAAGCCGATCGCGAGGCCGGCGCCGTCATGGAATCGCACGAAGCGGCCATCGTCGAACGTCAGGCACTGCGACCAGTTGTCCGACCAGCGGCGCCCGAGCAACCCGCGATCGTCCGAGCGGGTCCGGTAGCGGCGCTTGAGCTCGAGTGGCAGCACACCCGGAATCGCCAGATCGACGCGTACCTCCAGCACTTCGCCGGTGGCAACGTCGACCGGGTCGTTCACGCACTTGCTCAGCGTATCCTTCACGCCACTCTGTTCGGCCGATTCGGTCGATTTCGGCTTGAACCCCTTACCGATGGTGCGCCCAATCGCACCGCCGGCCAGCGCGCCGAACAGGCTCGCCCAAAACTCCTCGGCGGCCGTCAGCTCGGGATTCTTCGGACCATACTGCGCGGTCGTCTTGTCGATCCAGATACTGTTGCGACCGGCATTGACCTTCGCGCTGCAGTGCGTTTCGTGGCCGATCCGCACAAGTGGCAGGTCGTTCACGAACACGGTCCGGCTGCCTTCGACGAGCGGTTGCGGCACGCCCGAGTGCTGGTCGCACTTGACGAGATCGGTGACGCGCGCAACTTGGCGGCCCTCGAAGTACACGTCGTGTGAGCCGGTCAGAATCTGCCCGCAGTCGCTGCCCATCTGCTGGCTAGCAGACGCCAGCGCGCTGCCGAGGCTAAGGCCGCCCGCCATGCACGCACCGACGATCACGGCGCCCGCCAGCCCGCCGGTCGCGACCGTTGCCACCACCGCCGCAGCGACGATCGCCCCGACCGCGACGCCCACCAGCAGGCCGCCGAAAAGGCCCCATGCGCCCATGGAATGGGCAACCGCATCGCCGACACAGGCAGGATGCGGATCGCCATGGCCGATCGTAAGACCGAGCTCGTCGCCGATCGACACGAATCCCCGCGCCATCGCTTCCGTGGCACCTAGCTTGTCCAGTGCCCACGCGCCGCCGATCGCGATCGCGACGGGCGCGAGTTCGACCGCAAGCGCACCGGCAATCGCCGACCCCGATGCACCCGCGGTGACCCCCGCATCGAGGACGCTGGCCGTCGCCCAGCCGATGTCGCCGCCGAGCATCACATGGTTGACGTTCTCGTAGAACGGTTGCTCGGCAGCCTTGGCCGCCTCGCCATCTTCCAGATGGCCGAGACGCTCCAGGCGTTCCGCAGCGCTACCGCTCGGCTCGTCGTATACAGGCGTGTCCGACATGATCAGGAGTTCGTCAGTTTTGTGCGCGCAACTGCAGGCTCTGGATCACCGCACCGACCTGCTCACGCTGCGTATCGCTCAGCACACCCGGCGCGGTGAAGGTCAGCATCATCGCGACCTGTCCGTACTCGACCATCGTCAATTGCTGATGAATCGACGCGTGGTTATTGGTCCACGTGAATTCGTGAACGTGTGCGTCGCGGTCCGAGACGGTCGCCTTCGCACTCGATACTTCCGCGTAGTCGGGCACCTTCTTCGCGATCTTGCGAATCTCGCTCGCCACGTACTCGTCGAACTTCATCCCCCAAGGCAGCCGCTCGCGCGTAATCACAAGGCTGACACCCTCGGTACCGGTCGCTGTCGACACAAATACGTTCATCGTCTTGTCTTGCCATTCGACCGGCAGCGCCAGCGTGCCCTCATGCATCTGGTACATGTTTTGTCATCCTGTTCAGTATCAGCCGTTCTTCGGATTGATGTCGGTACGCGATGCCTGGATGCTGATGTTCGCCGTATCGAGATGGATCACCGAATCGCCCTTGTAGATGTCGATCGCGTCTGCCGTCATGTGGATCCGCGTGCCGCCGTTGCCGCCGATCTTGATCCACAGCTCCTTCGCCTCGATCGTGTGCACGCCCTGCGGGGTCTGATGGAGCGTATTGCCTTGCGACACCACATCCGACAGGTTGCCGACCGACACCGTCGTCGCCTGGTTGCCCTTCCCGACCTGGATCGTCCGGTCGCCCTTGAGCACCGTGTTGATCTGCGCATCCTCGACGACGACGTTCATGTCCTTCTGCGCATGCATGTACAGCATCTGCGCGCCGGCAACGTCGCTCATCAGTAGTTCGTTCGAACCCTCGCCCTTGTGCGTCTGGCTCTTGATCCCCATGGTCTGGCCCGCCGCGCCATGGTAAGGATTGCCCTGCTCCCCGTTGAACATGCGGCCGACGATCACGGGATTGTCCGGATCGCCCTGATTGAATGCGACGATCACTTCCTGACCGATCCGCGGAATGGCGGCCGCGCCCCAGCCATCGCCGGCCCAGGGCTGCGATACACGAATCCACATGGAATCCGTCCCATCGCGCTTGCCGCGGCGGTCCCACAGGAAATGCAGCTTGACGCAGCTGCCGTTCGTATGGATCTGCTCGCCCTTCGGGCCGACAACGATTGCGGACTGCGTACCGTGAATCACCGGCTTGGGCGTCATGCGTGGCGCGCGAAACGGAATCTTCATCGGCAACAGCACGAAGCTGTTTCGGTACGGCAACTGTGCGGAATTCTGCGTGTAATCGTTCACCGCCTCGTGCCGCACATGCAGGATCGCGTAGTCCTGATTGTTCGTCTGCACCGGATGATCGACGACCGCGACCTGGCCCGACGTGGTCATCTTCCATGCGTAGCCGCTACCGAGATAACGATGCGCGATGGCTTCCTCCGCCTCCATCGCATAACGCGCGTAGCGAATGCCGTCGTCTCCATGATCGTAGAGAGACTGGTGCTCGAACCGCTCGGTGGTCGCGAGCCTCGCATGATCGAGATGCAGCGGGCCGGCCTCGACCCGCATCAGCGGCGACGAAGGCTGCTGATGATTGAAATCCTGGTAAGTAATCTTGCCGACGCCGAAACGCCGCCCCTCGTCGAGCCGGTCGATCCCGTTGAGTTCGCTCGATTCGGTACTCGAGAACGGCATCGACGCAAGGCCGTCGATCGGCCTGAAGACGAGATTGCCGTCCCCGATCACGAGGACGTGCTTGTCCTTCTCATAACGGTGTGTCCAGACCAGGCCTTCCTGCTCCATCAGGCGCGCACAGAAATTGAAGTAGGACTCCTGGTACATCACCACGTACTCGAGCGGCTTTTGCTCGGTGTGAAGATCAAACGAGAAATCGGCGAAGCCGTGCTCCTGGAAAATTTCGCGCAAGATGTCCTGCGCGGTCTTGTTCTGGAAGATCCGGCAGTCGGTCGAGCGCGTCAAAAACCAGAACCACGGCACCACGGTCATCTGGTATTGCGTCACCTTGCCGGGATTGCCGACGCGATCGAACGACGACACGTAACCGTCGAAGCAGCGCGTTTGCTCTGCGGCCTCCGATGCGACCAGACGCTCGAGCATCAACAGCTTTGCCTGTTGATCGAACTTCAGCCGCACCGGCTGCCCGATCAATTGCTCCGGCGTAAGACTGTGACGGTGCGAGAGCAGATCTAGATGGATCTCCGGCAACCGGTTCACATACTCGTCAACGATCGCCGCACTGACCAGCAGGACATCGGGCCCAAGCGGTGTCTCGATCGTCGCGTAGCGGTTGAGCTGGGTCAGGCGAGCGACACCACCGGCGGCCTCGTTCAATGCCTGGGCAACCGCGGTGGGCGTTTTCTCCATCAGGGAAAAGCCTGTTTGCGCGAGTTGCAGCGCACGCTGGACCGTGTCGATATGGCCGGCTACGCCAGCCAGGGGACCCAAGTTTCCTGCGATAGTCGATGCCGCAGGCCCAATCAGGCCGCCGAGCGCGCTCAACGAACCCAAAGGGCTGCCGCCGAGGCCGCCCGGCAGGCCGCCATTCGGAGCAAAACTCATTTTTTATTCCTTTCCGTCTCAGGTTCCGCCCCGGCAGACCGTCGGCCAGAGGCACCGTCACTCTAGGGGATATCACGTCGGAGTGGAAGTGTAGCTCAAGCGGATGGCGGTTCGGTGTTCGAGAGCCCGGGCGGGCCACTGCGATGCGCGTGGGTAGAGGATATCGATACGAAACGGCACGGTTTTCGCACTGAAGCGCGAATTCCGGCTCGGACACCATCGCATCCGGGTGTTTCGGCGGCCGGTTGCTCTGACCGACAGTCGAGTGAACCGGCGACAGGGAAGCGCGGGTAAGGAATCGCGCCGAGGAAAACGGCGACAGAACAGGTGAGCGTGAAATTCCCCAATGAACGGAACACGCATACCGCCGTTGGAAGCGGCCGCTGCGACATCGGCGGCCTGATGAGCGAGCAACGCACCTGATCCGCTGCGCGATAATCCCGTGTGCGGTTTCCGGGGTCCTCGCGACGAGCCAGGGCTATGCGTTCACTTCACCCAAGCAAAGTAGTACGACAACCAGATCGTCAACGCCGCCCCGATCAGCGCCGCATACGGCATCAGGCTCAGCCACATCGCGCGCTTCGGCACTTCCAGTTCCATGTCGCGCTGCATCTGCGAGGGGAAACGGCCGCGATCCTGCCAGTAGTGGCGATAGAGGAACACCGGCACGATCAGCAGCATCGCGATCAACCCGTTGCGCAACGTGCCTTCGCCCTGCAGATTCGCGCCTGCGCCGACATACACGAGGTTCGCATAGCCGCAGATCGCGCCGCCGACGAGCAGCCAGGTCGGGCAGCGGAACGGCCGATCCCAGTTGCCGCGATCCATCCGGTGAATCCAGCCAGACTGAAGATTCAGGAATACGAACAGCATGTAGCAGACGTTCGAGATCGACAGCACCGTCATGTAGTCCGACATCATCAGCAGCACGAGGTTGAAGCCGAGGTCGGTCCACATCGCGCGCGTGGGCGAGCCGTGCTCGTTGACGTGCGACAGGTACTTCGGCAGCCAGCCGTCGACCGACGCCTGGTACAGCGTGCGCGACGAACCCATCATCGACGTCATCACGATCAGCAGGATCGACAGCATCAGCATCACGACGACCGCATTCGCGACCCACGCGCCGCCGCCGACGATCTTCGCCATCGCGGCCGCGACGCCGGTGCCGTCGCCGATCGCCGGATCGAGCATCGCCTGTGTGCCGAGCGCGCCCTGGAACGCCAGCGGGACGAGCGTCATCACGACGAGACACAGCGCACCCGACCAGAAGATCGCCTTCGCCGTATCGCGCCGCGGATCGCGGAATTCACGCGTGTAGCAGACGGCCGTCTCGAAGCCGTATGACGCCCAGCCGGCCATGAACATCGCGCCGAGCGCCATCGTCACGCCCTGCCCGTTCCACGCGCCGAAGGTCGCGGCCGTGAGGTTGCCCTGCGCGTCGTGACCGAGCGGCAGCAGCGGGAGCAGGTTCGACATCGGCACATCGCCGGTGACGAACGGCACGATGCCGACGATCAGCAGTGGCGTGAGCGACGCGATGCCGAGAATGCGCTGCGTACGCGCAGCCTTCGACGCACCGCTGTGCTGCAGCTTGAACGTGATGAGAAGCAGAATCGTCGCGATGATGAACGTCGCGTTGATTCGCAAGGACAAACCGGGCTTGATGAACCCGAGATCCGCCACCTTGAGCTGCCAGTGCAGCACCGCCGCATTGGCGGGAAAGAGACTCGTGAGCGCATAGCTCGCCGCGAGGCCGCAGCCGAGTGCAAGCATCGGCGACCACGCAAGCCAGTTGCACCACACGGAAACCGGGGCAATCAGCTTGCTGTAACGCACCCAGCCAATCGCGCCATACACCGACGCGCCGCCCGATTTATGGGGAAATAGCCCGGATATTTCCGCATAAGTCGCGCTTTGAATCAACCCCATCGTGATCGCGACGATCCAGATCGCCCACGCGGGCTGGCCGATCGTCGCGCATACGCCGCCGATCGTGAACAGCACGCCTGCCGGCACGCCGCTCGTCACCCAAAAAGCGTCTTTCCAGGTCA
>Ga0209370_1001544_pt1 | contig 19925 bp, 19 predicted proteins | sample AgamicAtPrz_FD_187164 | JGI IMG/M metagenome (GOLD analysis project Ga0209370, IMG submission 187164) | Agave microbial communities from Guanajuato, Mexico - At.P.rz (SPAdes) (version 2) | ecosystem: Host-associated > Plants > Phyllosphere > Phylloplane/Leaf | place: Guanajuato, Mexico... | reverse complement strand
GGTCGCGCCGTGCTCGCCACGCGTGATGACGAGCGCGTCGACCCGGCTGGCGATTTCATCTTCGGACCATCCCGTCTTGTCGCTCACCAGCTTGGCCTCGTAGTCGTTGACCGCGACATAGGTCGCAAGTTCAATGCTGCGGCGCAGCGTCGCACCGTCGAACAGCGGCAGGCCCTGGCCCGGATCGAACACGAACGGCACACCGGCCTTGGCGAGCTCTTCCACGTGCTGCACCATCCCGTCGAAGCCGTCCGGACCGACGATCGCCAGCTTGATGTCCGGCGCGTCGCCCGCGTGGTTCAGGTGCGACTGCATCATCGCGCCCGGGTGGAACGCGGTGATCTGGTTGTTGTCGAGATCGGTCGTGATCATCGCTTGCGCGGTGTACGTATCGGGTAGCACGCGAACGTGATCGCGGCGCAGGCCGAGCTGGTCGAACCGATCGAGATACGGCTGCGCGTCGAACGCGCCCATCGTGGCCATGATGCGCGCATCGCCGCCGAGCAGGTGCAGCGCGTAGGCGATGTTGCCCGCGCAGCCGCCGAATTCGCGGCGCATCGTCGGCACGAGGAAGCTCAGGTTGATGAGGTGCACCTGGTCGGGCAGGATGTGCTCGCGGAACCGCCCTTCGAAGGTCATGATGGAGTCGTAGGCGATCGAGCCGCAAATCAGCGTAGCCAAGGTGTGCGTTCCTGTAGAAATGAGGGGCCCTGCGCGACAACGCCGCGCGAAGGGCGCGGCGCGGCAGGGGAAAGCGGAAGAAAGCTTACTTCAGTGCGGCGAGCGCTGCATCGTAGTTCGGCTCGTCCTTGATTTCGCCGACGAGTTCCGCGTGGATCACCTTGTCCTGCGCGTCGAGCACGACCACCGCGCGTGCGGTCAGGCCGTTCAGCGGGCCGCTCGTCACGTCGACGCCGTACGCGTTCGCGAACGCGCGGCCGGTGCGGAACGTCGATGCCGTCACGACGTTCGCGAGGCCTTCGGTCGTGCAGAAGCGCGTGGCGGCGAACGGCAGGTCGGCGGACACGACCACCACCACCGTGTTGTCGAGCGACGACGCGGCTTCGTTGAACTTGCGGGTCGACGTCGCGCAGGTCGGCGTGTCGAGGCTCGGCACGATGTTCAGCACCTTGCGCTTGCCGGCGAAGCTGGCGAGCGTCAGATCGGCGAGATCCTTGCCGACCAGCTTGAAGTCGGCGGCTTGCGCGCCGACGGCCGGGAACGTGCCGGCGAGATCGATCGGGTTGCCACCCAGCGTAACTTTGCTCATGTTCGTGCTCCGAAATAGCGCGCCGCTCGGGCGCGCGGGTTGAGACGGGCGCGCAAGCGCGCCGCGGCGCGTCACGGATAGAAGATCTGGACGCGGAAATTCGAGGCCGGCGTGCCGTTCGTTTCGAGGCGGACGACCATCGTCTGCGTCGTGCCGGGCGGCAGCCCGGCGTCGATCGGCGTGCCCGGGCGTACGTAGTCGCGCGGCGCGAGCACGCGGCGCACGGTGACGTGATTGGTGTCGTCGAGCAGCGTGAGTTCGAGCGACGGGTACGCGAGCGCCACGCGGTAGCGGTTCGTCAGCGGCACCTTCAGTTCGAGCTCGCGCGGGCCGTCGAGCTGGCGCAGGTCGGTCGCGTCGAGCCTCAGCCCGTCGATCGCGCGCGGCGGCGTGACCGTGCAGCCGAGCGGCGCGCACGCCTGCCGGAACCAGCCCTGCGTGACGGGCCAGTAGATCATCAGCGTTTCGCGCTGCCACCACGCCAGTTGCGCGACGAGCAGCCCGACCAGCGCGGCCGCGACGAGGCCGCCGAAAAAGCCGCCGAGCATCCCGCGCCGCTGCGGCGCGCGTGTCTCGCGCGTGACGGCGAAGTGCGGACGATCGTCGTCGGTCAATGCGGCGGGGAATGGGACGGCCGGTGGGACGGCCGGTTGGACGGCCGGCTGGGCGACCGGTTCATCGGTTGCCGCTGCGGCCGGGGCTTGGTCGTGTCGGGCGAAGGTGTCGGGTTCCGATGCGGTTCCGGCTTCGGTGACGGCCGGTGCGGGCGTGAACGCAAAACGCGGTTCGCGCGGCGCGCGTTCGTCGTCCGGCGCAGCGAAGTGCGTGGGGACGACGGGTTCGGCCGGTTCGGCGGCGGTTTCCGCTTCCGACGGAAGGTGGGCGACGAAGCGAGGCTCGCGCGGGTCGCGCTCGACCGGCGCGGGCGAGGATGAGGCTTCTTCGGTTTCGTGCGGTGCGTGCCGCAGCTGCGGCGAATGCGATTCCGCCGGCTGCTCGACGGCCGCAGATGCATCCAGCTCGGCCGGAGCGGGCGCGAACGGCGCGGGCGTACCCGACAGGTGGACGACGCCGGCTTCCGTGGACGGGAGCGCGAGCGGTATCAGCGGCTCGGTGCGCACGGTCTCGACGCTGTGCTGCAGCGACGGATCGACGCCGGCGTCGAGCCACGGCGCCCACATGTCCCAGCCTTCCGGCTTGTAATCGGTGCCGGTCGGCAATTCGGGCGGCGCGTCGGTGGTGAACAGCCGAGCCGGGGCGGCCTGCTGGTGTGCGTCGCCGCCGTGCGGCGCGGCAGCCGATTCGGTCAATGCCGGCTCGGGCTGCTGCGCGTACTCGGGAACGAGCGATTCGGCGGCGTTGAAGACTTCGTGGCAATGCCCGCAGCGCACGAGCCCCTGATGCAGCGAGAGCTGTTCCTGCTGCAGCCGGAAGACGGTTTCGCAATGAGGGCAGCGCGTCGCAAGAAGCATGTCGAGCCGGGCGGCCTGCAGGCCAGAGTGAAGGACAGCGCTATTCTAATGGCTTTCGCGGCGGGTTCCGGCAAGGCATACCCAGCCTTCGTGTTCGCGCCAGACCGAGATGTCGACGTAGCGCGCATAAACGGCGGCGACTTCGTCCGCCTGACGCGCGAGCACGCCCGACAGCGCGATGCGCCCGCCCGGCTTGACCTTCGACGCGAGCATCGACGCCATCAGCTTCAGCGGGTTCGACAGGATGTTCGCGACGACGATGTCGAATTCGCCGTCCGGGCATGCATCGGGCAGCCCGTACATGACTTCCGCCCGGTTGCGTTCGCTGTTCTGGCGCGCCGATTCGACCGCCTGCGGATCGATGTCGATGCCGATCACGGGGTTCGCCCCGCATTTCTTCGCGAGGATCGCGAGGATGCCCGAGCCGCAGCCGTAGTCGAGTACCGACTGGCCGGGCTTCACCGACTGCTCGAGCCACTCCATGCACAGACGGGTGGTGGGATGGCTGCCGGTGCCGAACGCGAGGCCGGGGTCGAGCTCGAGGACGAGCGCGTCGGGATCGGGTGCATCGTGCCACGACGGCACGACCCAGATCCGCTCGCCGATCGGGATCGGCTCGAACTGCGACTGCGTGAGCCGCACCCAGTCCTGCTCCTCGACTTCGCGCACGACGAACCTGGGCGTCTCGGCGATGCCGATCTCGTTCGCGGCCGCCGCGAGCAGTACGGCCGGCTCATGGTCGGCCGACAGCAGCGCGACCACGCGCGAGTGCTGCCACGCGGTGCGATCGGGCACGAGGCCCGGCTCGCCGAAGAGCGGCTGTTCGTCGGGCGTGTCGGCGTCGGCGTCTTCGACGGACACCGACAGCGCGCCGAGATCGAGCAGCGCGTCGGACAGGGCCTCCGCATGCTCGCGGGCCAGTTCGACGACGAGTTCGCGATAACTCATGCTTACGCTTCTTCCGGTGCGACCTGCTGCTTCTGCGCGAGCCGGTTTTCGAGGTAATGGATGCTGGTGCCGCCTTCGACGAACTTCGCGTCGATCATCAGCTCGCGGTGCAGCGGGATGTTGGTCTGGATGCCTTCGACGACCATTTCCGACAGCGCGATGCGCATCCGGCTGATCGCCTGCTCGCGCGTCGCGCCGTAGGTGATCAGCTTGCCGATCATCGAATCATAGTTCGGCGGCACGAAATAACCATTGTAGGCGTGCGAATCGACGCGCACGCCGGGGCCGCCCGGCGTATGCCACGACGTGATCCGGCCCGGCGAAGGCGTGAACTTGAACGGATCTTCGGCGTTGATCCGGCATTCGATCGCATGTCCGCGGAACTGGATGTCGCGCTGGCGCAGCGTGAGCTTCTCGCCGGCCGCGATGCGGATCTGTTCCTGCACGATGTCGACACCGGTGATCAGTTCCGATACCGGGTGCTCGACCTGCACGCGCGTGTTCATCTCGATGAAGTAGAACTCGCCGTTTTCGTACAGGAATTCGAACGTGCCCGCGCCGAGGTAGCCCATCTTCTTGCATGCGTCCGCGCAGCGGTCGCCGATGCGGTCGATCAGGCGGCGCGGAATGCCGGGCGCCGGCGCTTCCTCGATCACCTTCTGGTGGCGGCGCTGCATCGAGCAGTCGCGCTCGCCGAGCCAGATCGCGTTCTTGTGCGCGTCCGACAGCACCTGGATCTCGATGTGGCGCGGGTTCTCGAGGAACTTCTCCATGTACACCTGCGGGTTGCCGAACGCACGGCCGGCTTCCTCGCGGGTCATGTTGACCGCGTTGACGAGCGCGGCTTCGGTGTGCACGACGCGCATCCCGCGCCCGCCGCCGCCGCCCGCCGCCTTGATGATGACCGGATAGCCGATCGCGCGCGCAATCTTGACGATCTCCTTCGGATCGTCCGGCAACGCGCCTTCCGAGCCCGGCACGCACGGCACGCCGGTCTTGATCATCGTCTGCTTCGCGGTGACCTTGTCACCCATCATGCGGATCGTTTCCGGGCGCGGGCCGATGAACGTGAAGCCGGACTGCTCGACGCGCTCCGCGAAATCGGCGTTCTCCGACAGGAAGCCGTAGCCGGGGTGGATCGCCTCGGCATCGGTGACTTCCGCGGCGCTGATCAGCGCCGGCATGTTCAGGTAGCTCAGGTTCGACGGGGCCGGGCCGATACAGACGGCTTCGTCCGCGAGGCGCACGTACTTGGCTTCCTTGTCGGCTTCCGAGTAGACGACCACCGTCTTGACGCCGAGTTCGCGGCACGCGCGCTGGATGCGCAGCGCGATTTCACCGCGGTTGGCAATGAGGATTTTTTCAAACATAGCGAGTATTCGTCTCTTCGAGGGGCGCGCGAACGGCGCCTGGCGAGCATCGGCGGCGCGCGGCCGGCAGGCCGCGCGGCGGGCTTAGCCGATCACGAAAAGCGGCTGGCCGTATTCGACGGCCTGGCCGTTCTCGACGAGGATTTCCTTGATCACGCCGGCCTTGTCCGACTCGATCTCGTTGAGCAGCTTCATCGCTTCGATGATGCAGATCGTCTGGCCTTCCTTGACCGTGTCGCCGGCCTGCACGAACGGGTCGGCGCCCGGCGACGGCGCACGATAGAACGTGCCGACCATCGGCGACGTCACGACGTGGCCCTGCGGGACGGCCGGTGCGGCGGCTGCGCCGCCCGCGGCCGGCGCCGCGCCATCGGTCGGCAGCGCGGCCGCCGGAGCCGGCGCGCTGACTTGCGGGGCATACCCAGCCGTCGGCTGCACGTAGACCGGCGGCGCGTTCTTGACGATGCGCACCTTGCCTTCGCCTTCCGTCACTTCCAGCTCGGAGATGCCGGATTCGGAAACGAGGTCGATCAGAGTTTTCAGCTTACGAAGATCCATCGGGAATTCCCCTTTCAATACGTGAAAGCGCCGGTGAGGGGCCGGCGCTGAATCTAGATCGCGAAATCAGCCGCGCGACGCGCCTTGCAGCTTGTCCAGCGCGTACTCGAGCGCGTACAGATAACCTTTCCAGCCGAGCCCGCAGATCACGCCTTCGGCCTGGTCGGAAAAGTAGGAGTGGTGCCTGAACGCTTCGCGGCGATGCACGTTCGACAAGTGAACCTCGACGAACGGGATGCCGACGCCGGCGATCGCGTCCCGGATCGCAACGCTCGTATGCGTATACGCGGCCGGATTGATCAGGATGAAATCGGTCTGTTCCTCCCGCGCGGCCTGGATGCGGTCGACCAGCGCGCCTTCATGGTTGCTCTGGAACGACGACAGTTCGGCGCCGGCTTCCTGGGCGCGCGCGGCAAGCGCCTGATCGATCTGCGCGAGCGTGACGCGGCCGTACACCTCCGGTTCCCGGGTGCCGAGAAGGTTCAGGTTAGGGCCGTGCAGCACCAGCAATCGTGTCATGGTCGCTTCTATTTCTGCGGAATTGCGCGAACTTTAGCGCTATTTAGAGAAATTTGTCTAGTTTTGCCGAACGGCCAGGCGCGCCGGACCCGCAAGAATTACCGGCGCGGGCGCAAAGTATCGGCGAATTCACGCGAAATTGCGGCGATCGACCTGCAAATCGCCGCCAACGCGCGGACTGCCGTTCGGACGGATTACAGTGCGTCGAGCGTCTTTTTCAGCTCGGCCGGCTGGATTTGTCCTAATTTTGTCTCGCGGATCTTGCCGGTTTCGTCGATGACGACGGTAAACGGCAGCGCGCCGGCGGTATTTCCGAAATTTCGGGCCAGATCGGCACCTGCGTAGCCGCTGATGAAGACCGGATAGTCGACCTTCACCTTCTGCAGGAAGTTCTTCACGTTCTGCTCGGAATCGACGCCGATCCCGACGAAACGGATGCCTTTGTGCTTGTACTGGTGCGACAGCGCGACGAGCTCGGGCATCTCCTCGACGCACGGGCCGCACCACGACGCCCAGAAATTGACGACGACTTTCTGGCCCTTGAAGGCGGCCAGCGTGGCCGGCTTGCCGTCGATGCCCGTGAGCGACGACGCCCACAGCTGGTCGACCGGATTGCCATGGGCGGCCGGCGCGGCGACGGCGACGCCGTCGTCGGCCGTACCGCGGAACCAGTGGCCGGCGGCGATCCCGCCGGCAACGGCGGCGGCCGCGACCACCGCGAGCGCCAACATGCGTTTCATCATCATCGTTGAATCATTCCGGTTCGGAAGGAGCCTGGCTCGCCTCGACGAGCGCGCGCAGCGCGGCGGCGTCCGCGCGGGCGACGCGGCCGCGCGCGTCGGCCTTGACCGCGCCGCGCAGGTCGTCGCTCGCATACAGCGCGAGGTGGATGCCGATCGCGTCCACGTCGCGCCGCGGGCGCCACAGGAAACTGAGCGTCTCGACGTCGCCGCGGCCCGCGAAATGCCGCGTCTCGGACACGTCGTACTGGACGTTCTGGTTCAGCAGGTAGATCGCGACGTCCTTCGGGTTGTCGGTGAATGCCTGCAAATGGATATCCGAATGCGCGTTCGCGGTGCCGTTCAGCACGGCGCCCGTCACATAAGGATGGAACTCGGCGAGCCGGCGCATCCAGTCGAGCGCGATCTCGCGCAGGTGGCGCAGTTCGTCCGGCTGCGTGTCGCTCTGAAACAGCGCGAGGTACTCGCGCAGTTCTTCCTCGATCTGGTCGTTATCCGGCAGCCATTCGCCGGCAACGCGCGAATCGCCCAGCAACTGGCGCGCGGCTTTGCGCTTCGCGCCGGCATAATCCTGGCCGTCCTCCGCGATCAGGCGGGCGGCGGACTGGGCAATTTCCTCGCGGACGCGCCGCGGGTCGACAAGAGGTTTGCGAGACATGATCCGGCAATCATACTCGATCGCCGCGGCGCCCGAGCACGGGTGCCGCGGCCTGCAGCCCGAGGGTGCAAGCGCCGTCCGCGCGCATCGTTCGGGCCGCCGGGCATCGCAGGCCGTCAGTTACAATAGTACTCTTTGCGTCGCGGCCAGGTGGTTGGCCGGGCGCCGGCCGCACGGCCTGTCCGGCGCGCCGCACACGCATCCTTTCCAGAATCGACGGCGCCCGGCGGCGCGAAAGCATTCCTCTATGCACATCCACATTCTTGGCATCTGCGGCACCTTCATGGGCGGTCTCGCCGTACTCGCACGCGAGGCGGGCCACACGGTGACGGGTTGCGACGCGGGCGTCTATCCGCCGATGAGCACGCAGCTCGAGGCGCAGGGCATCACGCTGATCGAGGGCTACGGCGCCGAGCAGATCGACCTGAAACCAGACCTGTTCGTGATCGGCAACGTCGTCACGCGCGGCAATCCGCTGATGGAGGCGATCCTCGATCGCGGCCTGCCTTACGTGTCCGGCCCGCAGTGGCTCGGCGAGCACGTGCTGGCCGGCAAATGGGTGCTCGCGGTCGCGGGCACGCACGGCAAGACGACCACGTCGTCGATGCTCGCGTGGCTGCTGGAAGATGCCGGCCTGAATCCGGGCTTCCTGATCGGCGGCGTGCCGCTGAACTTCGGCGTGTCCGCGCGGCTCACCGATTCGAGCTTCTTCGTGATCGAGGCCGACGAGTACGACACGGCATTCTTCGACAAGCGCTCGAAGTTCGTGCACTACCGGCCGCGCACCGCGGTGCTGAACAACCTCGAATTCGATCACGCCGACATCTTCCCCGATCTCGCTGCCATCGAAACGCAATTCCATCATCTCGTGCGCACCGTGCCCGGCGTCGGACGGATCGTCACGAACGGCCGCTCGGATGCGCTCGAGCGCGTGCTGGCGCGCGGCTGCTGGAGCGAGGTCGAGCGTTTCGGCGTCGACGGCGGCTGGCAGGCGCTGCCGGCCGAGGATGGCGTGCCGGTCGACGAACGCTTCGCGGTGTATCGCCAAGCCGAGCGCGTCGGCGAAGTCGCGTGGCAGGTGCAGGGCGATCACAACCGGATGAATGCGCTCGCGGCGATCGCCGCCGCGCGCCATGTCGGCGTGCCGCCCGCGCAGGCGGCCGAATCGCTCGCGTCGTTCCGCAACGTGAAGCGCCGGATGGAAGTGCGCGGCAGCGTGGACGGCGTGACCGTCTATGACGATTTCGCGCACCATCCGACCGCGATCGACACCACGATCGCCGGCCTTCGGGCGCGCATCGGCCGCCAGAATACCCGCATTCTCGCCGTGCTCGAGCCGCGCTCGAACACGATGAAGCTCGGCGTGATGAAGTCGCAATTGCCGGCGAGCCTCGCCGATGCCGATCTCGTGTTCGGCTACGGCGCGCCGACCGGGCGCGACGCGCTCGGCTGGAATCTCGCCGAGGCGCTCGCGCCGCTCGGCGAGCACGCACGCGCATTCGACGATCTGCATCTGCTGGTGAAGGCGGTGGTCGAGGCCGCGCGTCCGGGCGACCACGTGCTCGTGATGAGCAACGGCGGCTTCGGCGGCGTGCACCAGAAGCTGCTCGACGCGCTCGGGAGCCGCACGTGATCCTGTATCTGCACGGCTTCCGGTCGTCGCCGGAATCGCAGAAGTCACGGCTGCTCGCCGCGCGCATGGCCGAACTCGGCCGCACCGGCGAGTGGCGGTGCCCGTCGCTGTCGGTGTCGCCGCTCGAGGCGATCGCCGTCGCGGAAGCCGAGGTCGCGGGCGCACGCGACGTGACCGTGATCGGCAGTTCGCTCGGCGGTTATTACGCGACGTGGCTCGCCGAAAAGCATGGCTGGAAAGCCGTGCTGCTGAATCCGGCGATCGTGCCGCAGCGCGATCTCGAACAGCATCTGGGCGAGCAGCCGCTGTGGCACGGCGGCGGCACGATCGTCGTCGAGCGCCGTCACCTGCATGAACTCGACGCGCTGCGCGTGCCGGCGATCACGCGCGCCGACCGCTACTATCTGTTCGCGGCGACCGGCGACGAAGTGCTCGATTATCGCGAGATGCTCGCCCATTACCCGGGCGCGAAAACCCGCGTGATCGACGGCAGCGATCACGGAATCAGCGAATTTGCCGACTATGTCGACGACGTTCTCGCGTTTTGCGACGGAAAGACGTCATAAACCGGCCACGTGCCGATCGAATTCCCATCATCATGCGGCGCCGCCGACGCGGCGCCCGGCAGTCTGAACGAGAGTACTGAGTGAACGTTTTCTTCGAGGAATCGGGCAGTTTCAAGGCGGGCAGCGTGCTGTCGCGCCAGGGCGACGCGTTTCAGGTCGAGTTGCCCGGCGGGCGGCGGGCGAAGGTGCGCGCGAAAGACGTGCTGATCGAATTCGACAAGCCGGCCGCGGGCGAACTGATGCAGGAGGCCGACACGGCCGCGCAGCAGATCGATCTGGACTTCCTGTGGGAATGCGCGCCGGCCGACGAGTTCGCCTATACGGCGCTGGCCGCCGAATACTTCGGTGCGACCTACGGCCCGGTCGAGCGCGCGGCGCTGGTGCTGCGGCTGCACGGCTCGCCCGTCTATTTCCGCCGCAAGGGGCGCGGCCAGTACCAGCGCGCGCCGGAAGAGCAGCTCAAGATGGCGCTCGCGTCGCTCGAGCGCAAGCGCCAGCAGGCGCTCGTGCAGGCGCAGTATGAAGAGGAACTGAAGGCCGGCAAGCTGCCGGAAGCATTCGCGGGCAAGGTGCTCGGGCTGCTGACGCGGCCGGACAAGAATTCGATCGAATACAAGGCGATGGAAGCGGCGGCCGGCGCGCGCGGCGTGTCGCCGGCGCGGCTGATGCTCGACTGCGGCGGCATCGAGTCGCCGCGTGCGCTGCACGAAGCGCGCTTCCTCGCGGAATTCTTCCCGCACGGCACGGGCTTTCCGCCCGTCACGGTCGGCCCGCTGCCGGAAGACCTGCCGCGCGCGAACGTCGAGGCATTCTCGATCGACGACATCACGACGACCGAAATCGACGATGCGTTCTCGGTCGAGCACCTGGCCGACGGCCGGGTGCGGATCGGCGTGCACATCGCGGCCCCGGCGCTCGGCATCGTGCGCGGCGATCCGGTCGACGCAATCGCGCGCACGCGCCTGTCGACGGTCTACATGCCGGGCGACAAGATCACGATGCTGCCGGACGACGTCGTCGACGTGTTCACGCTGAAAGAGGGCGATTACCGTCCGGCGCTGTCGCTGTACATCATCGTCAACCGCGAGACGCAGGACATCGTCGCGAACGAGACGCGCGCCGAGCTCGTGTTCGTGAAGAACAACCTGCGCCACAACACGCTCGACGAGCTCGTCAACGAAGAGACGCTCGCGGCCGGCACCGGCGACTACCCGCACAAGGACGACATCGCCGTGCTGTGGCCGCTCGCGCAGGCGCTGTTCGAGAAGCGCCAGGTCGCGCGCGCGGGCTACGGCCTGAAGCGCGAGGTGCAGCGCAACACCGACTACAACTTCTACGTCGAAGGCGAACACGTGACGATCACGCCGCGCCGCCGCGGCTCGCCGCTCGACCTGATCGTGTCGGAGCTCGCGATCCTCGCGAACTCGACCTGGGGCGCGTTCCTGCACGACCACACGGTGCCGGGCATCTACCGCTCGCAGCGCGGCTTCGGCGCGCCGGGCCCGAAGCGCACGCGGATGCAGACGTCGGCCGCGCCGCACGAAGGCCTCGGCGTCGCGCAATACGCGTGGAGCACGTCGCCGCTGCGCCGTTACGTCGACCTCGTGAACCAGTGGCAACTGCTCGCGTGCGTGCAGCACGGCGTCACCGCGAAGCTCGCCGCGCCGTTCAAGCCGAAGGACGCCGATCTCTACGCGGTCGTGCAGGGCTTCGACGATACGTACACGGCCTACGCCGACTATCAGCGCCGGATGGAGTACTTCTGGTGCCTGCGCTGGCTCGCGCAGGAACAGAAGAAGCAGGTCGTCGCGAGCGTCGTGAAGGGCGATCTCGTGCGCCTCGAGGAAATCCCGCTGCTGCTGCACGTGCCGGGGCTCGGCGTGCATGCGCGCGGCACGCGCGTGCTGCTCGACGTGATGTCGCTCGACGAGCTGACGATCGAGGCGTCGGTGCGGCTCTTGAACGTGCTCGACGCGCCGACCGTGACGAGCGGCGACGCGGCCGACGCGGCCGACGACGAGGATGACGCCGAGGGCGGCGACGACACGCTGGTCGACGCGGAAGACGCGTCAGCGCAAACCGAGGCCGAAGCGCTGGCCGAGGCGGACGGCGCGGCGGCAGAGGGCGGCGAAGCCGCGACCGGCAGCGACGGCGAAGAGGGGCGCGCATCATGAACGCAGCTGCGTCGACGAGCGGCGCCGACCGCTATGTCGTGTTCGGCAACCCGGTGGCGCACAGCAAGTCGCCGTTCATCCACGCGCAATTCGCCGCGCAAACCGGCGAGCCGATCGCGTACACGCACCGGCTCGCGCCGGTCGACGGGTTCGGGGCCGCCGTGCGCGCGTTCGTCGCCGAAGGCGGTCGCGGCGCGAACGTGACGGTGCCGTTCAAGCTCGACGCGCATGCGCTCGCCGACACGCTGTCGCCGCGCGCGGCGGCGGCAGGCGCGGTGAACACGCTGCGCATCGACGCCGACAGCCGCCTCCACGGCGACAACACCGACGGCGTCGGCCTCGTGCGCGACATCGAAGCGAATCTCGGCGTGTCGCTCGCCGGTGCGCGCATCCTGTTGCTCGGCGCGGGCGGCGCCGCGCGCGGCGTCGTGCTGCCGCTGCTCGACCGCGCGCCGCTGTCCATGACGATCGTGAATCGCACCGCGAGCAAGGCCGAGGCGCTCGTCGGCCAGTTCATGCAGGCCGCGCACGATGCCGGCTGCACGCTCGCGGGCGGCGGCCCCGGCGTCGTGCGGGCCGAGCCGTACGACGTGGTGATCAATGCGACGGCCGGCAGCCTCGATGCCGCGCTGCCGGAGTGCGACGCGGCCGCGTTCGGCGCCGGCACGCTCGCGTACGACATGATGTACGGCGCGCAGCCGACCGTGTTCATGCAGCACGCGGCGTCGCTCGGCGCGCGCACGGCCGACGGGCTCGGGATGCTCGTCGAGCAGGCGGCCGAATCGTTCTTCATCTGGCGCGGCGTGCGGCCGGACGGCGCACCGGTGCTGGCCGCGCTGCGCCAGGCGCTCGCGGCGAGCTGAACGGAGCGCGGCACGGTGGTGGCGGTGAGCGGCACGCAGCGCACGCGGACGGTGAGCGTCGCTCGCTGGATCGTCTACGCGGGATCGGTGTTCGCGCTCGCGTGGCTCGCGACGCAGCTGTTCTATCTCGCGCAGATCGCGCTGTGGTCGTTCGTGAACCCGGGCTCGACCGCGTTCATGCGCACCGACGCGTGGTGGCTGTCGCGCGACACGCCGCCCGCGCAGATCCGGCACCAGTGGGTGCCGTACGACCAGATCTCGCGCAACCTGAAGCGTGCGCTGATCGCGTCCGAAGATTCGACCTTCGCGACCAACAACGGCTACGACGTCGACGCGATCCTGCAGGCGTGGGAGAAGAACAAGGCGCGCGGCAGGATCGTCGCGGGCGGCTCGACGATCACGCAGCAGCTCGCACGCAACCTGTTCCTGTCGCGCGAGAAGAGCTACATCCGCAAGGGGCAGGAGCTGATCATCACGTGGATGCTCGAAACGGTGCTCGACAAGGAGCGCATCTTCGAGATCTACCTCAATTCGGTCGAATGGGGGCGCGGCGTGTACGGCGCCGAAGCGGCCGCCCGCTATTACTACAGGATTCCCGCGAGCCGGCTCGGCGCGTGGCAGTCGGCGCGCCTCGCGGTGATGCTGCCGAAGCCGCGCTGGTTCGATGCGCATCGCGGCTCGGCCTACCAGGCGCAGCGTGCGGCGATCATCGCACGCCGGATGGGCGCGGCCGAGCTGCCGCAATCCGAGTAAGCGGCGCGCCCGCGCCGCTGCATTGTCCTTTCTGCCGCAAAGGCGCGAATGGTGCGTTGCAGCACATTCGTGTCACCCCCCTTTCGGGCCACATCCTTTAGACGAATCCGTCTATTTCGATTTAGTGAGCAATGCTGGTGACCGCGCGATTTTAGTGACCGATCTCGCACGAAATCGGTGCTTTTTTAGTCGTAGCGGGTAAACGCGAAAGTCGACGAAAGCGACGTGAAATGCGACGTTTCGCGAATCGAAGCATTCCTGAAAGGTGTGCGCTGCACCGGTTGCGCGCCAAATATTTCAAAATTTTTCAAAGCTGACGGGCTCGCGTATATTGGCCAGCGCCTCGGCTCATCGGCCGCAATCGAGGCGGGGGGCGGCTTATCCGGCTGCTCGACACAAAAAACATCCGAGAAGAAGGAACGCAACGATGCCAGCGAGCAAAGCGAAGCTGTTGTTGGGGGTGGTGTGTTCTTCGCTGATCCTGACGGCCTGCAATGACGACGTGACGTCGTCGTCTGCAGCGAGCGCCGCCAATTCAGCCGATTCCGCCGGTCAGGTCGATCGCGCGTACAACGATCCAAACAGTTATTCGTCGAGCGCCACCGCGTCGCTCGACGCGTCCGCCGCGGTCGAGAAGGCCGCCGTCACGCACCACCAGATCACGCTGAACGGCAAGACGATCCGGTACACGGCCACCGCCGGCCACCTCGTCGCCCGCAATCCGCAGACGGGCGCGCCCGAAGCCTCGTTCTTCTACGTCGCCTATACGGCCGACAACCAGCCCGCGGCGAAGCGGCCCGTCACGTTCCTGTACAACGGCGGCCCCGGCTCGGCCTCGGTGTGGCTGCACCTCGGCTCGTTCGGCCCGCGCCGGATCCAGACCGGCGACCCGAATGCGAACACATCGACGTTCCCGTTCGTCGACAACCAGGAAACCCTGCTCGACACCACCGACCTCGTGTTCGTCGATGCGATCGGCACCGGCTTCTCGGAAGCGGTCGCGCCGAACACGAACCAGACGTTCTGGGGCGTCGATCAGGACGCCGGCGCGTTCCGCGATTTCGTGACGCGCTACCTGAACGTGAACCAGCGCAACGCTTCGCCGAAATACCTGTTCGGCGAATCGTACGGGACGCCGCGCACCGACGTGCTCGCGAACCTGCTCGAGACGGCCGGCGTGAAGCTCGACGGCATCGTGCTGCAGTCGTCGATCCTGAACTACAACACGAACTGCGACATGGCGAGCGACTATGTCGGCAATTCGAACAACGGGGCGAGCCCGGTGAGCTGCGCGGGCTTCGTGCCGTCGTACGGCACGGTCGGCGCGTACTATCAGCTCGACAACCCGAACCCGTCGAACCTGCCGCAGTATGCGGACCAGATGCGCCTGCTGACGGCCGGCAGCTACGCGCCCGCCGTGAACGCGTACCTCGCGAGCCACACGCCGCCGCCGCCGAGTCTCGTCACGACGATGGTGAATTCGACCGGCGTGAAGCAGGCGTTGTGGAATGCGGACTTCAACGTGGTCCCGACCTTCTTCGACAACAGCTTCCAGTTGTCGCTGGTGCCGGGCACGCTGATCGGCCGCTACGACGCACGCGTGAACGTGCCCGTGTCGAGCCCGCTCGCGGCCGACGGCGATCCGTCCAGCTCGTTCATCACGAAGCCGTTCACCGACACGATCGGCAGCTACCTGCCGAACGAGCTGAAGTACACCGCGCAGTCGGCCTACTCGGTGAGCAGCAACGCGATCAACACGTGGGACTGGACGCACGACGGCCTCGCGATGCCCGACACGATCCCCGATCTGGCCGCGGCGCTGACGCTGAACCCGGCGCTGAAGGTGCTGTCGCTGAACGGGTATCACGACATCGCGACGCCGTTCTACCAGACCGAGCTCGACCTCGCGCGGCTCGGCACGCAACCGAACCTGACGATCAAGGACTATCAGGGCGGGCACATGGTCTATCTCGACGATACGTCGCGTCCGCAGGAGAAAGCCGATCTCGTGACTTTCTACAACGCGGCCGCGCACTGATGCGCCACGCCGGCGACAGGCGCCCTTGGCGGCGCCGATCGCTGGCCGTCGACGACCTCATTCCAGACTGGAGCCTGATATGAAGAATCGTTTCATCGTCGTTGCCGCGGCGCTCGCATGCGCCGCCGCCGCCGCATCCATTTCCGCGTTCGCGCAGGCGAGCGACACCGCCGCGCCGCCGCGTGCGCGCCAGGCGCAGCTCGGCGATCCGTACGTGCCGCCGGCCGCGCGCCACGCGACCGCCGGCACGCAGACCACCGGCGCCGCGCTGCATGCGCAAGTGGTGCGCAAGCTCGCGCGGCAGTTCAGCGCGGCCGACACGCAGAACACGGGTTCGATCACCGAGTCGCAGGCGCGCGCGGCCGGCCTCGGCTACGTCGCGAACCACTTCCGGCAGATCGACGCCGGCGGCAGCGGCCGCGTGTCGTTCGCCGACGTACAGCGCTACATGCAGGCGCGCAGCACGAGCCAGCAGTAAGCGCGGGACGCGGCGAACGAACGGGGGCGGAACCTGCGACACGGCGGGTTCCGCCCCCGTGCGCATGGGGCGGCCGTTGCGTCGAGCCGCGGCCGGTTCCGCCTGAATTCTCATTATCTGGACAACGCATTCAAATATTGGAGGCGAGTGCGTGCGCTCCTACAATCCGAAGCACATCGACAGCTTCGGACCCACGCATCGCGCGGCGCCCGTCGCACACGGAGACACCTTCCATGAAGTTCGCCGGGCGCTTTACTCGGTGCATCGAACACCGCCACGCCGCAGCACCGGACTCAGTGCCGGCGCCGCGCGAGCGGCTTCACCGATTCCGTTGAAGAAGCCCCGTTCCATGACCAAGATGCCAGACTCCCTTGCCCTCGACGCCCGGCGCGCGATGCCGGCCGAACCGTCGCTGACCGACAGCATCGGCGCGACCAGCACGCCGCTCGACCTCGCCGCGCAGCAGGCCGGCACGCAGACGCTGCTGCGCGGCCTCGCGATCCTCGAGGCGATCGCGAACGGCGCGCGCGACATGCGTGCGATCGGCGCCGCGCTCGGCACGACGCGCAGCACGACGCATCGTCTCGTCAGCAGCCTCGTGCAGGCGCGCTATCTGCGCCAGGTGCAGGGCGGCTACCTGCTCGGCCCGAAGCTGATCGAGCTCGGCACGATCGCGCTCGAGCAGATGCCGCTCACCGCGGTGGCGCGTCCGCATCTGGAAGCGCTCGCGGAAGCGACGCTCGACACGATCCATCTCGGCGTGCGCGACGGCGACGACGTTTTGTACATCGACAAGATTCCCGGCACGCGCGGCCTCGAGATGCGCTCGCGCGTGGGCCACCGGATGCCGCTCGCGTCGACCGGCATCGGCAAGGCGATGATGCTCGACCTCGATCCCGAGCTGTGGCGCTCGCTGTTCGAAGCCGCGCGGCGCGCGCTGGCCGGCGTCAACTTCAAGCCCGACAACCGGCCCGAGACGAGCGCGTTCCTGCAGCGCATGGCCCATTACGCGGCCGGCGGCTATACGTTCGATCTCGAGGAAAACGAGGCGTCGATTCGCTGCGTGGCCGCGCCGATCCGCGACGCGTCGGGCGCGATCGTCGCGGCGGTGTCGGTCGCGAGCACGATTCCGTACATGCCGCACGACCGCATGGACGAACTGATTCCGCTCGTGCAGCGCGAAGCGCGAGCCATTTCCGCGGAACTGGGCTGGAGCCCGCCGCAGGGCACCCGCAGGATCAAACGATGACGACTTCGACCCGGCCCGTTCCGGATGCCAGTTCCGCCTCCCCGTCGCTGATCGCGCTCGACTGGGGCACCACGTCGCTGCGCGCGTATCTGTACGACGCGCACGGCGTGCCGATCGACACGCGCAGCCGGGCGGCCGGCGTGATGCACGTACCGGGCGGCGGCGCGCGTGCGTTCGACGCGGTGTTCGAGGAAGCGTGCGGCGACTGGCTCGACCGCACGCCCGGCCTGCCGGTGCTCGCCGCCGGGATGGTCGGCAGCGCGCAGGGCTGGCGCGAAGCGCCGTACGTCGCGGTGCCGGCCGGCGCCGATGCGCTCGTCGCGGGCCTGATCACCGTGACGACGGCGCGCGGCGCGACGGTTTCGATCGTGCCGGGCGTGATCGCGACGGGCGAATTGCCCGACGTGATGCGCGGCGAAGAAACGCAGATCGTCGGCGCGCTCGCGAGCGATCCCACGCTTGACGCCGATCGTTCAGGGGTACTGATCGGCCTGCCGGGCACGCATGCGAAATGGGCGTGGGTGAAGGACGGGCTGATCGAACGGTTCCAGACCTTCATGACCGGCGAGCTGTTCGCGGTGCTGCGCGATCACACGATCCTCGGCCGCACGATGCGCGCGGGTGCGTCGCCCGACCGTGACGCGTTCGTGCGCGGCGTGGCGGTCGCACGCGGCGCGCAGCGCACGGGCCTGCTCGCGACGATTTTCAGCACGCGCACGCTGGGCCTGACCGACCGGCTCGCGCCCGATGCGCAGGGCGATTACCTGTCCGGTTTGCTGATCGGCCATGAGCTCAATGCGCTCGACGCGATGCTCGCGGAGCGCGGCATCGCGCTCGCGGACCAGCCGCTGCTGCTGATCGGCGACGACGGCCTGTGTTCGCGCTACGTCGATGCGCTCCAGGTATTCGGCCATGCGCATGCGCGTGTCGCCGCGCATGCGACCGAGCGCGGCCTGTGGCGGATCGCGTCGCGCGCCGGGCTCGTGCGCGCGGACGGCGAGCCCGTCTGCGCCGACCAATGAACTGTTTGCAGAGGAATTCTCGATGCCGTCCGACCTGACATTGCCCGCGCCGTACACGCCCCACGCCGCATTGATGCGCGCGTTCGATGCGTGTCCGCTGATCGCGATCATGCGCGGCATCACGCCCGCCGAAGCGGCCGACCATGGCCGCGCGCTGTACGAAGCCGGCTTCCGGATCGTCGAGGTGCCGCTCAACTCGCCGGATCCGTTCGACAGCATCGCGGCGCTGCGCCGCGCGTTGCCCGACGACATGATCGTCGGCGCGGGCACGGTGTTGCGCGCCGAGTACGTCGACCGCGTGCAGGACGCGGGCGGCGCGCTGATCGTGATGCCGCACAGCGACGCGGCCGTGATCCGCCGCGCACGCGAGCGCGGGCTGGCGAGCGCGCCGGGCGTCGCGACGCCGACCGAAGCGTTCGCGGCGCTGACGAACGGCGCCGACGTGCTGAAGATGTTCCCGGCCGAGCAGCTCGGCGTGACGGTCGTGAAGGCCTGGCGCGCGGTGATCGACCGCGCGGTGCCGCTGATTCCGGTCGGCGGCATTTCGCCGGACAACATGCAGCCGTTCCTCGACGCCGGCGCGAACGGCTTCGGGCTCGGCTCGGCGCTGTACCGTCCCGGCCAGTCGGCGGATACGACCGCGGCGAATGCGCGCGCGTTCCAGGCCGGCTTGCGCGTCGCGCGCGGCGGAGCCGCATGATGGGCCGCCTCGCGGGCAAGGTCGCGATGGTGACGGGCGCGGGCCGCGGCATCGGCGCCGCGATCGCGCGTGCGTTCGTGCGCGAAGGCGCGGCCGTCGCGCTCGTCGATCTCGACTTCCCGCAGGCGCAGCACACGGCCGCCGCGATCGCACACGGATGCGACGGCGCGCGCGTGCTGCCGTTGCAGGCGGACGTCACGCGGCAGCAGGCGGTGCGCGACGCGCTCGCGCAGGCCGAAGCGGCGTTCGGCCCGCTCGACGTGCTCGTGAACAACGCGGGCATCAACGTGTTCGCCGATCCGCTGACGATGACCGACGACGACTGGCGCCGCTGCTTCGCGGTCGATCTCGACGGCGTGTGGCACGGCTGCCGCGCGGCGCTGGAGGGCATGGTCGAGCGCGGTCGCGGCAGCATCGTGAACATCGCGTCGACGCATGCGTTCAGGATCATCCCGGGCTGCTTTCCGTACCCGGTCGCGAAACATGGCGTGCTCGGCCTGACACGTGCGCTCGGCATCGAATACGCGGCGCGCAACGTGCGCGTGAACGCGATCGCGCCGGGCTACATAGAGACGCAATTGACGCGCGACTGGTGGGACGCGCAGCCCGATCCGGCCGCCGCGCGCGCCGAGACGCTCGCGCTGCAGCCGATGAAGCGGATCGGGAAACCGGAGGAGGTCGCGATGACGGCCGTGTTCCTGGCGTCCGACGAGGCGCCGTTCATCAATGCCGCGTGCATCACCGTCGATGGCGGGCGCGCGGCGCTGTATCACGACTGACACGATTGACGTAACGATTCGAAAGACCGCACGTGCGACGGCCGCGCGCACGCTGCGTCGAAACCAACAAGCGGCTGCATCCTGTTCGATGAAAACAAGGAGACACTGGAGATGAAACGCAGAACGTTCGTAACG
>Ga0209370_1001543_pt1 | contig 19957 bp, 16 predicted proteins | sample AgamicAtPrz_FD_187164 | JGI IMG/M metagenome (GOLD analysis project Ga0209370, IMG submission 187164) | Agave microbial communities from Guanajuato, Mexico - At.P.rz (SPAdes) (version 2) | ecosystem: Host-associated > Plants > Phyllosphere > Phylloplane/Leaf | place: Guanajuato, Mexico... | reverse complement strand
GACGAAATCGGCCTCGTTCGCGCGCACGATCTTCACGTTCGCCTGCATCTGCGCGGCGAGTTCGAGCGCCGCGTCGCGTTCGCAGTAATCGGGCATGTCGGTCGCGAGGATGTAGGCCGTCACGTGCGGCAATGCGCCGAGCTCGCGCAGCAACGCGAGCAGCAACGCCGAATCGAGCCCGCCGCTCAGCGCCAGCGCGACGCGCTTGCCGCTGTCGAGCGCGCGTTGCAGCGACGCGCGCAGCACGGTGTCGAGATCGGCAGGCCGCGGCCGCTCTGTCGCCGGCTGCACCGTCAGCCCTTGTGACGACGCGATCAGTTCATGGCCAGGCGGCACCGCGAGCACGTCGCGCAGCACGGTGCGGCCGACAAGGCGCTCGCCGCTCAGGTAGCCCGCGATGGCGGCCGTATCCGGCGCGCCGGCCGGTTGCCCCGACGCCCGCAATACGGCGCGGATGCCGGACGCCGACACGCCGCTGCGCGGATGGTAGTGCAGACGATCGAAACCGAACAGGTCGCGCGTGCCGACGGTCATGGAAAACGAGCCTTCAAGGTGTCCACTTCAATACGTTTGAGGATCCGATGCGGCGCCACCGGCGCGCTGCCGCCCTGGCAATGCAGGCAGGCTTCGAGCGGCGTCTCGCGTTGCAGATAGGTGAGCATCGCGTCGAGCATGCCCGCGTCGTCGCGCAGCGGCAGGCCGTCGGCCTGGAAATCCTTTTCGCCCTTGTACAGCGTATGGAAATGCGCGGGGCGCGTGCATGTGTAGAACATGCCGTCGCGAATCATATGGCAGCGCTCGCGGATCCAGCAATCGTGATACAGGCGCTGGGCTTCGTCGCGGTCCGTGCCGGGCTGCGCGCGGTTCATCGTCGTGAACACGTCCTGCACCTTCCAGTTCAGCCGTACGTCGAAGCGCGCGGCCTGGCGCTCGACATGCGCGACCAGGTCGGCAGAAAGCGCCGGCTTCGGATAGCGCGAGATCGTCAGCGCGTCCACCGCTTGCCAGAACGCGTCGGGCATCTCGCCGAGCTTCAGGCCGTTCGTCGTGACCGAGATCACGGGCGCGATGCCGGTGCCGCGCACGCGCTCGACCAGTTCGACGAGCGCCGGATGCAGCAACGGTTCGCCGCCGACCAGCTTGAACATGCGCGGGCGCAACACCTCCGCGGCCTTGCGCAGATCGGCTTCGATCGATTCGGGGCTCGCGTACCACTCGGGCAACAGCGGCGACAACGAGCAGCATTCCGCGCAGGTCAGGTTGCAGTGATCGACGATATGCGCTTCCAGCGAGCGCGTCTGGACGCGCCCGTCCTCGACGCGGTAATCGCGATCCAGCGGCGGCGGAAACACGTGCTGCCGCTCGCCGGGCCGCGGTGGATTCGGGATCTTGTTCGGGTTCGCACTCACATCAGCTTCCTGCTTCCACGCAACGGGAAAAGAAATCGATCAGATGGCCACGCGCGTCCACCATCGCGGACGCCATCGTCACCGCGCCGTTCAGATGCGACGCGAAGCGCGACGGATCGTCGAGCCAGCCTTGCACGATCCACAGCTTGAGCGCGTGCTGCACGCAGGCGGCATCGACCGCCCACGCGATATGCGCCGGGTTCACCGGCCGCACTCGCCGATAGGCACGCACGAACGCTTGCGCGACGTGCGGCGCTTCGAGCGGCAAATGATTCAGGCAGCGCACCAGCTCGTATTCTCGAGGCGCGCCGATCGACGCTTCCCAGTCGACGATCAACGGCGGCAGCGTGCCGGTAAACAGATAGTTGAACTGGTTGTAGTCGTTGTGGATCGGGTGCTGCGGATCGTTGGCCGGAAACGCATCGATGCTGCCCGGATAGTAGCGGTCGAGCATGCGCAGCGCGAGATCGACGTAGCGGCGCAGGTTCGCGGAGGCGGCAGCGTTCGCATCGGCTCGATCGAGTGCGTCCAGTAGACTGCGGCGTACCGCATCCGCATCGATCGAGGTCAGCCGCGCACGGATCGTATCGAGCGACGGCAGCTGCAGTTGTTCGAGGCTCACGTGCAACGCGGCCAGACTCGCGCCGAGCGCATCCCATTCGGCTGACGAGAACGTATCGTAGGTTTTGAATTGCCCGACTTCCCAGCGCGTCAGCATCGCATGGGAATGTTGTCCCGACCAAAGCGATGCGCCGGACGTCGTGCGATTCAGCGTCTGCACATGGAAACGGGTATCGACATGCGTTTCCAGATGTGCGAGGACGGTGGTTTCCTTGACCGCGCGCGCATGGTGTTCAAGCGCATAGAGCTTGACCGCCACACCTGCGCCGCTGTCGGTCGGCAGATGCCACACTCGTTCGCCGACCGGCGTCGGCGGCCCGCCGCGACCGAGCCCGTAGGCGTCGCGAATCTCGTCGAAGGTGACGGCGAGCGAATCCATTCAAATGTGCTCGGCCGGCCCGTGCCGATACGGATGACCGGTCAGGAACGTGTTGTGTCCGACGTAGCGCAGCTTGTACATCGCCGGACGAAACAACACCGACGGGTCGTTGTTCGCGATGCCGAGCAGCGGGTACAGGTCGTGTCGCACGAAGAATGCGTTGTTGCCCATGTCGTCGCAGCAGACGAGTTCATAGCCCTTCTCGCGGCCGAGATGCACGAGCGATTCGAGGCTCGCGCCGTAATAGGTCGAACCGTCCCATTCGTGGTCGGGATTGAAGCACATGACCCAGCGCTCGGGCGGCGTGTAGTACGGGTTGTATTCGATCACGACGATACGCGGCTGAAACGCTTGCAGCCCGCGCCACACCCAGTAATCGTTGCCGTCGATGTCGATCGACAGCAGGTCGAAGTCGGTCGGTACGTTCGCATCGACGAGCAGTTGATCGACCGTATCAGGCTGGACGCGATCGTGATGCAGGCGGACGCGCTCCACGCCCGCGTAGTGGGCGGCGAGCTTGCCGAACCGGTATGCGCTGCCTTCCACGAGTACGCCGGCCCAATCCTGTTCGCGCAGCAATCGCGCGGTATTGCTGTTGCGCAGGCCGTCGCTCGCGCCGATGTCGACGCAGAAGCGGTTGGTCGGCGCGATCCGCTCCATCAGGCGCGACAGGATGCCCTCCTCGGTGCCCTGCGCGTACAGGCTGGGCGCGAGGCCAGACAGGTCGAGCGGGAGAGGATGGTCCTGCATCGAAGGCGGCTCCGGGGGGAAATGGGGAATGATGGAGGTGTTGGGTGGGTAATTTACCTGAAGTCGATTGAGCAGAGGAAACTGGAATGCGCGGCTCGGTGGGGTTTTGGCCGCGGGGAAATGAAAAAGCCCGCATCGACATTGCTGTCGATGCGGGCCTGTAGCGCTTCTGGCGGTTCGCCCCGTGCGGGGATGCCTAAGCTCGATTCACGACCGGAGGAAACCTCAGGACACTTACTCCTGCCCCTGACTCGTCAGGAACTCCTCATAATTCCCGCCGAAATCGAACAGCGTGCCGTCCGTACGCACTTCGATGATGCGGTTCGCCAGCCCGCTCACGAACTCACGGTCGTGCGACACGAAAATCAGCGTGCCTTCGAACTGCTCGAGCGCGATCTGCAGCGACTCGATCGATTCCATGTCCATGTGGTTGGTGGGCTCGTCCATCAGCAGCACGTTGTGGCGGCCGAGCATCAGCTTGCCCCAGATCATGCGGCCCTTCTCACCGCCCGACAGCACCTTCACCGACTTCTTGATGTCGTCCGACGAGAACAGCAGGCGGCCCAGCGTGCCGCGCACCATCGTTTCGTCGTCGCCGTCCTTGCGGTACTGGTCGATCCAGTCCATCAGCGTGATGTCGTTCGGGAATTCCTCATACGTGTCCTGCGGCATGTAGCCGACATTCGCGTTCTCGGACCACTTCACCGTACCGTGATCAAGCGGCAGCGCGCCGAGCAGCGAGCGCAGCAGCGTCGTCTTGCCCGCGCCGTTCTCGCCGATGATCGCGATGCGCTCGCCCGGCTGCACCGACAGGTTGAAGTTCTGGAAAATCGTGCGCTCGTACTTCTTCGTGATCTCTTCGGCGACCACCGCGACGTTGTGCAGCTTCTTCTCGAACTCGAAGCGGATGAACGGGTTCTGGCGCGACGACGGCTTGAATTCCTCGATCTTGATCTTGTCGATCTGCTTCGCGCGGCTGGTCGCCTGGCGCGCCTTCGACTTGTTCGCCGAGAAGCGGCGCACGAAGTCCTGCAGTTCGGCCACGCGCTCCTTCGCCCGTGCGTTCGCCGCGGCCTGGCGCTCGCGCGCCTGCGCCGATGCGAGCATGTAGTCGTCGTAGTTGCCCGGCCAGACCTTCAGCGTGCCGAAGTCCATGTCGGCCATGTGCGTGCACACCGAGTTCAGGAAGTGACGATCGTGCGAGATGATGATCATCGTCGAGTTGTACTCGTTGAGCGTGTGCTCGAGCCAACGGATCGAGTTGATGTCGAGGTTGTTGGTCGGTTCGTCGAGCAGCAGCACGTCCGGCTTCGAGAACAGCGCCTGCGCGAGCAGCACGCGCAGCTTCCAGCCCGGCGCGACGTCGGCCATCGTGCCGTTGTGGAACTTCTCCTCGATGCCGATGCCAAGCAGCAGCGCGCCCGCGCGCGCTTCGGCGTCGTAGCCGCCGTATTCGGCGAACTTGCCTTCGAGCTCGGCCGCGTGCATGTAGTCGTCGTCGGTCGCTTCCGGGTTCGCGTAGATCGCGTCACGCTCGGTCATCGCGGCCCACATCTCGGTGTGGCCCATCATCACGACGTCGAGCACGCGCACGTCTTCGTACGCGAACTGGTCCTGGCGCAGCTTGCCGAGGCGGACGTTCGGCTCCAGCGCGACGTTGCCGGCGCTCGGCTCGAGGTCGCCGCCGAGGATCTTCATGAAGGTCGACTTGCCACAGCCGTTCGCGCCGATCAGACCGTAGCGGTTGCCCTCGCCGAATTTGACCGAGATATTCTCGAACAAGGGCTTCGGCCCGAATTGCATCGTGATGTTGGCAGTAGAAAGCACGGCAGGTCCCGTTAAGAGAGAAATCGACGGAAAACCGTGTATTTTAGCAGGTGTCGGAGAAACTGCCGACCGCACCGTCCCGGCGGCGTGTTCCCGGCCTCAGGCCCGGCGCCGACGGCCCGTCAATGCGACGGCACGCGCTGCACCGTCGTCTCACCGGAATCCCGCATGCTCGCCAGCCAGCTTCGCGAACAACTCGTCGGCGCATGGCGCCTCGTGTCCTACGAAATCCGCCCGCGCGACGGGAGCACCGTCACCTATCCGCTCGGCCGCGACGCACGCGGCTGGATCCTCTACACGCCCGACGGCTACATGTCCGCGCAGCTGATGGCGGCCGGCCGCCCGCCCTACGCGGACGGCGACCTGCAGGGCGGCAGCGTCGAGGAGCGCGCGGCCGCGGCGCGCGGCTACATCGCTTATTCCGGCCCCTTCAACGTCGACGACGACGGTACGTTGACTCATGAAATGGACGTCAGCCTGTATCCGAACTGGATCGGCAACGTCCAGCAGCGTGTCGTCAGCCTGGACGGCGACCGGCTGCAACTCGGCACCGCCGGACCGGTGCGGATCGGCGGCCGGGAGGTCGAACCGGTGCTCGTCTGGGCACGCGCCCGCCGCTGAACGCCCCCGGCGGCGGCGCACAGCCGAGCGCCGCAACGACCCCGAGCGCACCGTGGAGCAAACCGCTCCAGCGGCCGCGCATCACTTGCCGGCCTTCCTGGCCGCTTGCTGCGCCGCCTGCGCCTTCATCTGTCCGAACAGCTCGGAGCACGGCACGTCGCGGTTGTTGCTCGGCGCGATTAGCGGGATCAGCGCCGCGAACGGGTTGATCAGCCCGAGCCCGACCATCGCGCCGGCGCGCAGCGCGAGCGCGCCCGCATCGACGCCGACCTTCGGGTTCTTGAACGTGCCCTTCGCATACAACGGCGAGCGCAGCGAGAAGATCCGGAAGCCCTTCGTGTGCGGATGGATCTTCAGGTCGAGCGATTCGTCGCGCAGGTTGATCGGGCCGTCGACGTTGATCAGCGCATCGTCGGTATCGAGCGCGAAGACCTTCGGGTCGAGCATGCCGTCGGTCGCGACGAAATCGATCGCCGCGCAATTGATGTTGACGTCGCGCGTGCCGAACAGCTTCTCGTAGACGACGTTCGCGACGTTCAGGCCCGCGGCCTCCATCAGCAGGAGGCTGATGCGGCCGTTCGTGATGAGCGCCTTCACTTCGCCGGTCGACGTCCCGGCGAGCGCGGCCGGCGAATTGCCGGTCGCCGACAGCGACGCGTCGCCGTTGATCTCGCCGAGCGCGGTCTGCATCACCTTCTGAGTCGGGAACAGCTGCTTGAGCTTCAGGTGGCGTGCGCTCAGCGTGAAGTGCCCCTTGAGCGGCGTGCGGCTACCGTCGAGATGCGCATTCGTCGCGAGCGTGCCGCCCGCGACGCCGAACTGCAGCGGCTCGAGCGTCAGCACGGCGTCCTGCAGCAGGATGTGCGTGTACAGGTTCGTGATCGGCAACTGCGGGCTCTTGATCAGCTTGCGGCCGGTGAACTTCACGTCCGCATCGATCGCGCTCCACCGTTCGGTGCGGAACGCCGCGACCGGCAGCACGCGGTCCGGCGGCTGGCGCGTCGTGTCGCCGCGCTTCTTCTTGCTCGCGGCCGAGTCGGCGCCGATCACCGGCGCGAGGTCAGAGAACTGCAGCAGGTTCGACACGAGTTCGCCCGACAGCTTCGGCCGCGGCTCGCGCTGCGCCCAGGTGAGCGTGCCGCCGAGATCGCTGCCGCCGACGCGACCGTTGAAGTTCTCGTAGCGGAACGTGCTTGCGTTCGGCTTGAAGTTGCCGATCAAGCGCCCTTCGGTCGCGTACGGCGGCGTATCGGGCAGCGTGATGCCGGTGAGCTGGTAAAGGTGCGACATCGACGTGCCCTGCAGCCACAGCCGCAGGTCGAGCGCCGCGAGATGCCTCGGGTCGGTCAGCGTGCCGACGATCGCGAGCCGCGTATCGCCGGCCTTCACGTCGGCCTGCAGCGGGAACGGCCGCGTCGCGTTCTCGATCGCCAGCACGCCACCCACCTTGCCGGTGCCGCTGACCGGCACGTTCTTGTAGCGGCCGTCGAACTTCAGGCCGAATGCATAGGTCGGGCCGGCCGGCTTCGCGGGCGCCGCGGCCGCACTCGCGCCGGACGTGGCGGCGGCCGCCGACGCGGAAGGCGCGGACGAAGCGGTCGAAGCGGATGACCCCGATGAACCGGAAGCAGCCGAAGCAACGACATTCGCCGCCGACGCACCCGAGGCCGCAGCCGCACTCGCGCCCGACGCCCCCGACGCGGCTTGCGCATCGGCCTTCGCGCCCAGTCGCGCGGCGCCGTGCTTGCCGACGCGCTGCGCCGACGCCGCACGCGACGTCTGCTCCTGCTCCTTCAGCACGTCGCCGAGCGGGATCGGCTGGCCGAGCGTATCGATCGCGACGGTCAGGTCGGCCTTGGTGATCGCGTCGCGATAGACGACGGTACCTTTCGCGAAACCGAAGCTGTCGAGCCGCACCTTCCACCGCGAAGGCTGCGACGATTGCTTGAACTGGAAGGTCCACGTATTGCTGCCGTCCGCGCGCCGTTCGAGATCGACGGCAGGATTGACTACGTCGATCGAAGGAATGACGATTTCATGCGCCAGCAGCGGCAGGAGCGCGAGATCGAAGTGCGCGGCATCGAGCGTGACGAACTTGGGCGCCTGCGCCCAGTCGGGATTGCCGATCTCGAGTTGCGTGACCGAGAAGCTCGGCCAGGGTACCCAAGCACGCCAACCGGTCTCGCCATCGGGACGACGCCAGCCGACCTTGATATCGCCGTTGATGGCAAACGGACGGCCGAGCGCGGCACTCACCTGTTCGTTGACCCACGGTTTCGCGCGGTTCCAGTCGAACGTGAAGAGAAAGATGCCGGCCGCCGCGATGAGCACCGCGACGATACCGACGATCCATGCAGCCGATTTGCCGATGGCTCGGGTTAGCGTCATGGCGGTTCCGTTGTTGTTCTGAAGTGTTGCCGCACCATGCCGGGCCGCTTGCGTGGACGAACGGCGCACGACAACTGCGGCTTTTCAATGGGTATTATGGCGCACGACATGGCGGCCTTTCGGCGCCATTAACGCTTTTTTTCATTTTTGACATGACCTCCCCCACCGGCCTCATCGACGCGCAGCACATCACGCGGCGCGACGCCAGCAGCGGCAAGACGCTGCTCGCCCCGACCGATTTCAGCCTCGCCGCGGGATCGCGAATTGCTATCACGGGACCATCCGGGTCGGGCAAGAGCGTGCTGCTGCGCGCGCTCGCGCTGCTCGATCCGCTCGACGGCGGTCACCTCCTGTGGCGCGGCCGCCGGATCCGGCGCAGTGCGATCCCGCGCTACCGGCGCAGCATCGCCTATGTCCGCCAGCGCCCGGCGCAGATGGACGGCACCGTCGAATCGCAATTGCGCTACCCCTACTCGCTCGCGATCTATCGCGACGTCGCGTTCGATCGCGCGCGCGCCGAAGCGCTCGCCGCGCAGGCCGGCCGCGGTGCCGACTTTCTCGACAAGCGCGCGAGCGACCTGTCCGGCGGCGAAGCGCAGATCACCGCGCTGCTGCGCGTGCTGCAGCTCGATCCCGACGTACTGCTGCTCGACGAGCCGACCTCCGCGCTCGATCCCGAATCGGCGCGCGCGATCGAAACGCTCGTCGGGACGTGGTTCGACGCGGCGCCCGACGCACGCGCCTACATGTGGATCTCGCACGATCCGGCCCAGGCCGCGCGGATCGGCACGATGCGGCTCGTGATGCGGGCCGGCGTCCTGCATGCGGCCACCCCGACGGAGGCCGCGCAATGAGTCCGGCACTGCAGGACCTGAGCCTCGTCGACGTCGGCATCGCGGCCGCGCTCGTCGCCGTCAACGGCGCGATCTCGGCGGCGCTGTCGCTCGGCCTCGGCCGCAAGCTCGCGCTCGCGGCGGTGCGCACCGTCGTGCAGTTGCTCGCGATCGGCTACGTGCTCGGCTGGGTGTTCGGCCATCCGCACTGGTACGTCGTGCTGCCGCTCACCGCGCTGATGACGCTGATCGCCGGTTTCGCCGGCGCGGGGCGCGGCAAGCGCACGTACCGCGGCCAGCGCATCGACAGCATCGCGTCGATCTGGTTCAGCAGCTGGTTCGTCGCGGCGGTCGGGCTGTTCGTCGTGATCCGCATCCATCCGTGGTTCGCGCCGCAATACGCGATCCCGATCCTCGGGATGATTCTCGGCAATACGCTGACGGGCGTATCCCTCGGCGTCGAGCGGATGATGGAAGAGCTCACGGCGCGCCGCGATCGCGTCGAAACCGCGCTGGCGCTGGGCGCGACGCGCTGGGAAGCCGCGCAGGACGCCGCGCGCCAGGCCGTGCGCGCGGGCATGCTGCCGACGCTGAACCAGATGGCGGTGGTCGGCGTCGTGAGCCTGCCGGGGATGATGACGGGCCAGGTGCTGGCCGGCCAGTCGCCGCTGCAGGCCGTGCGCTACCAGATCGTGATCATGTTCCTGATCGCGGCGGCGTCCGCGCTCGGCACCGTCGGCGCGGTGCTGATGACCTATCGCCGGCTGTTCTCGGCCGATCACCGCTTTCTCGCGTCGCGGCTCGAAGAGCGCGCGCACTGACGCGCGACGGCCGCGGCGGCCGATGCGGGCGATGCGCGCTCCGTTCGATCGACGCGCGCCTTGCCGCTTGCCGAGCGCCTGCCGAAGGGCGGCCGCGATGTCCGCGTCGGGCGCGAGCCCGTCGACCGAGGCGACGCGCCGCGCTGCCCGGTTGCGCGCGCACCGAACTAACGCCGGCCCGCGCGCGCCGCTCAATGCTTGATCGACACCGTCACTTTGGTGCCATCGCTCATCGTCACGGCCTTCGACCCGCCGTTGGTCGGAATCGACACCCACTTCACCTGGCTCACCGACACGACGTCCGGACACTGCAGCGACTTGCCGCCGGCCGTCACGCTGCGCGTGCCTTTCGGCGCGGCTGCCTGGAAGCTCAACTGCACGTTGGCGACACCCTTCGCGTCGACCGACGGCGCGAGCCGCACCTGGGTCTGCCGCACCATCGCGCCGTTCGCGTCGCGCGGCAGGTTGTCGGCGTTCGGGCAGCCGTCCGGCATCGCGACCGCGCCGCTCGGCGGCACCGACTTCCAGTTGAAGTCGTCCGTCTCGCCCGAGCGGATCTTGCGGGTCTCCTGCGTATTGCCGAAGGTCTTCGAGTCGACCTTGACGGTGTATTCGAGCTGTCCCGTCCCGCCGCCCTTCAGGCTGCCCTTGACCGGCGGCGCCGCGAATACGCTCGCGCTGACGCACGCCACCGCGAACACGACCGACCACGATGCGGCGACCGACAAGCTGCGTTGGCTCATGCTGACCTCCTTGTCATGCGGCGGCATGCGCGTGCCGCGCGGTTTTCGATGCATGATGCGTTGCCAGTCTACCGCCAAGCGGGGCGCAATGCGCCGCAAACGCATCGGGTGTTACCCCGCTTGCGTTCGCGGCGCCGCAACCTTAGTGACGCGCGCAGCCGCTCAAAACCCGCTCAACACGAGCTTGCCGATCGCGCGTCCGCCCTCGAGCATCCGATGCGCGCGTCGCACGTTCTCGGCGTTGATCGTGCCGAGTTGCTCGCCGAGCGTCGTGCGCAGCGTGCCGCCGTCGACGAGCCGCGCGACCTCGCTCAGGATCTTGTGCTGCTCGATCATGTCCGGCGTCTCGAACATCGCACGCGTGAACATGAACTCCCAGTGAAACGCGGCGCTCTTCGCCTTCAGCAATTCGACCGGCACCGGCTTCGCGTTCTCGACGATCGTGCAAATGCCACCCTGCGGCCGGATGACTTCCGCGGCGGCCGGGAAATGATGGTCGGTGTCGTTGAAGATCAGCACGTAGTCGACGCTCGGATGACCGGCCTCGCGCAATTGCGCCGGCAAGTCGCCGAAATGGTCGACCACCGCATCCGCGCCGAGCGCGCGCACCCATTCGGCCGACGCCGGCCGCGACGCGGTCGCGATCACGTGCAGCTTGCCGAGCGTCTTCGCGAGCTGGATCGCGATCGAGCCCACGCCACCCGCGCCGCCGATGATCAGCACCGACTTGCCGGCGTCCGCGCCCTGCGGCGACACGCGCAACCGGTCGAACAGCGCTTCCCACGCGGTCAGCGCGGTCAGCGGCAGCGCGGCCGCCGCCGCAAAGTCGAGCGTGCGCGGCTTCAGCGCGGCGATCCGCTCGTCGACCGTGTGGAATTCGCTGTTCGCGCCGGGCCGCGTAATGCTGCCTGCGTAGAACACTTCGTCGCCGGGCCGAAACAGCGTGACGTCGGCGCCGACCGCGACGACCGTGCCGGCCGCATCCCAGCCGAGCACGCGCGGCGTCTCCTCGACCTGCGGCTTCGGCGCACGCACCTTGGTGTCGACCGGGTTCACGGAAATCGCCTCGATTTTCACGAGCAGGTCGCGCGGGCCGGGCACGGGCTGCGGCAGCTCGACGTCGAGCAACGCTTGCGGGTCGTCGATCGGCAAATAACGGGTCAATCCAACGGCTTTCATCTCGATACTCCTTTCAGGGAATCCGGCAGGCTGCGGCGCAACCTCCATGCGTGCCATCGTAGGCAACCCGATCATTCGAGAAAACCGCTATATTTCCTGAAACATTTTCAGGAATTTCAGAATAATGACGTCCGATCCGATTCCGTCGGCCGACAAGCCGCTCGACCTGCTCGACGTCGCGCTGTTCGTGCGCGCCGCGCTGCTCGCGAACGTCACCGCGGCCGGGCGCGAATTCGGCGTGTCGGCCGCGGTCGCGAGCGCGCGCATCGCCCAGCTCGAACGCCAGCTCGGCGCGCGGTTGCTGCATCGCACCACGCGCCGCATCAGCCTCACGCAGAACGGCGAAATCTTCATGGCGCGCGCCGACGCGCTGCTGGCGGCCGCCGATGCGGCGCGCGCGTCGGTCGGCCGCGGCCGCAGCGAGCCGTACGGGCGGCTGAAGGTATCGATGTCGTCGTCGTTCGGCCGCCAGCACGTGGCGCCGGTGATTCCCGCGTTCCTGCGCCGCTACCCGTCCGTGTCGCTCGATCTGCGGCTGTCCGACGAGATCGTCGATCTGGTCGACGACGGCTACGACGTCGCGATCCGCCTCGGCGCGCTGAAGGATTCGACACTCGTCGCCCGCAAGCTCGCCACCAACCGCCGCGTGCTGTGCTGCTCGCCCGCCTATCTCGCCGAACACGGCACGCCGCGCCACCCGGCCGACCTGACGCAGCACGAGTGCGTGATCCTCGGCGACCAGCGCGACTGGTCGTTCGCGACGCCGCAGGGGCCGCTCACGGTGCGGGTCGGCGGCCGGCTCGTCGCGAGCAACGGCGAGGCGATCCGCGAAGCGCTCGTCGACGGCTTCGGGATCGCGATCAAATCGACCTGGGACGTCGGCCCGCTACTCGCGAGCGGCGCGCTCGTCTCCGTGCTCGACGACTACCCGTTCGCGGACGACGTCGCGATCTGGGCCGTCTATCCGAGCCGCGCGCACGTGCCGCTGAAAACGCTCGCGTTCATCGCGTTCCTGGCCGAGCATTTCGGCGATCCGCCGTACTGGGACCGCGCAAACGGGTGACCACCGCCGCCCCGCGCACGGTTTCGCCCCGGCGCCGGCCGCCCTGCGCGGCCAACCGGCTACAATGGCGCGTTCGCGACGCACTGGCCCGCAGCCGCACGGGGCCCGCGCTCGCAGGCGGCCGCCCGCAGGCCGCGCACGTCATTCATTCGCCTCCCAATCACTCGTCATGACCCACAATCTCGTCATCCAGAGTCTTGCGCCGCTGTCGGACGCCCATCACAAACCGCTGCTCGCGCTGTCGCGCGGCACCCGCGTCGTGCAGACCGACGATCACGCGCTGCGCATCGAAAACGCGAGCCCGGCGCAACGCATCGACATCGACGCCTACTGCGGCACGCATGCGCTCGACTTCGGGTTCGTCGAGGCCGGCCTCACGCTCGGCGATTTCGGGCTCGCGGTGATGGACATGGATTCGACGCTGATCACGATCGAATGCATCGACGAGATCGCCGATTTCTGCGGGCTGAAAACGCAGGTCGCCGAGATCACCGAAGCGGCGATGCGCGGCGAGATCCGCGATTTCAACGAAAGCCTCACGCGCCGCGTCGCGCTGCTGGCCGGGCTCGACGCGCACGCGCTCGAGCGCGTGTACGAAGAACGGCTGCAACTGTCGCCGGGCGCCGAGACGATGCTGGCCGGCGTGAAGGCCGCCGGCCTGAAGACGCTGCTCGTGTCGGGCGGCTTCACGTTCTTCACCGAGCGGCTGAAAGCCCGCCTCGGCCTCGACTACGCGCATGCGAACACGCTCGAGATCGTCGACGGCAAGCTGACCGGCAAGGTGCTCGGCGAGATCGTCAACGCCGACGTGAAGGCGCGCCTGCTGCGCGAGACGTGCGCATCGCTCGGCCTCGAGCCGCGCCGCGCGATCGCAATGGGCGACGGGTCGAACGACCTGAAGATGATGGCCGAAGCCGGGCTGTCGGTCGCGTTCCACGCGAAGCCCGTCGTGCGCGATGCGGCCACCGTCGCGTTCGACCATGTCGGCCTCGACGGGCTGCTGCGACTGTTCTGATCCCGCGGCACCGTCAATGAAAACGCCGGCGCGATACGACATCGCGCCGGCGTTTCGTTTTTGTGCCGGACGTTGCCGGCCCGCGATCAGCCGAGTGCGGCCTGCATCGCGCGCTCGATGTCCGCGCGCAAATCGGCTTCGTCTTCCAGACCGACGTAGAAACGCACCAGCGTGCCGCGATGCGGCCAGTCCGGACGCATCGACGCGACGTCGTAAGGCATCGCGAGGCTGCACGCGCCGCCCCAGCTCCAGCCGATCGCGAACAGCGCGAGCGACTCGACGAAACGGTCGACCTGCTCCGCGCTGTAGCGTTCATCGAACACCACCGAGAACAGCCCGCCCGCGCCCGTGAAATCGCGCACGAACGACGCGTGCCCCGGGCAATCGGCGATCTGCGGATGCAGCACCGCCGCAATCTCCGGTCGAGTCTTCAGCCATTGCGCGAGGGCGAGCGCGCTCTTGCCGTGCGCGTCGAAGCGCACCTGCATGCTCGGCAGGCCGCGCAGCACGAGCGAGCAATCGTCGACCGACACGCCGATCCCGCAGCGCATCCGCGCGAGCTTCAGCTTCGCGTGCAGTTCCGCGTTCGCGGTGATCGTCGCGCCCATCAGCACGTCGCTGCCGCCGGATTGATACTTGGTCAGCGCCTGCACCGAAATGTCGACGCCGTGCTCGAACGGCTTGAACGCGAGCCCTGCCGAAAAAGTGTTGTCGATCGCGGTGACGATGCCGCGCGCCTTCGCGGCCGCCGTGATCGCCTGCACGTCGGGCACTTCCATCGTCACCGAGCCCGGCGCTTCGATCCAGATCAGCCGCGTGTTCGGCTGGATCAGCTCGGCGATGCCGGCGCCGATCAACGGATCGTAAAAACGCACGGTGATGCCGAAATCGTTCGCGAGCCAGTTGCCGAAATCGGCGTTCGGGCCATACACGTTATGCGGAATCAGCACGTCGTCACCGGCCTTCACGATCCCGAAATAGACGCTCATGATCGCCGCGAGGCCCGACGGCTGCAGCAGCGCGTGCGTGCCGCCCTCGATCTCGGCAAGCCGCTGCGCGAGCGCGAGCGACGTCGGCGTCGCATGCAGCCCGTAGCGCCACTGGTTGTCGTCGTGCCAGACCAGCGCGCGCATCGTCGCGAGATCGGGGAACACGACCGTCGACGCGCGCGCGACCGGCGGCACGAACGAACGGAAGCCTTCCGGAATGACGTCGTCGGGTTGAACGATACGGGTTTGCAGCGCGCGCTTGGGAGTGGATGCAGTCATGACGGGGAGCCGGGCACGAGGCCGTTCGGTTGCGGAATATGTCGCTAGATTAGCCAAAATCGGTGCGCTTGGCCCGGTACAATGCGCGCCGCGCACACCGAGCCAGCACGCGCTCAGTCGTCGGTACGCAGGTTGACGATGCCGCCCACCGTCTCGATTTCCTGCACGCGGCCGTCGCGCACCTGCAGCGCCGCGCGCTTGCCCGGCGCCAGACGCAGCACGACCGGCTGCGGATCCGATTCGTCCGAGTTCATCCGATCGGCCTTCAGGTCGCCCGTCGCGTCGAAGCGGCCGATCCACACGCCGGTGATGTTCGTGCCGTCGTTCGACTCCTCGATCTCGAGCGTATCGCCGTCGCGGTCGCCCGCGAGCAGCACGACCTCGCCCGTGTCGGCGAACTGGTATTCGCCGTGCACGCCTTCCTCGTCCGTCTTCGGGCCGAGATGCACGACGATCGGCCGGTCGCCGAGCGTGCCTTCGTAGCGCGGCAGGCGGGCGAACTCGGGATTCGGCTTCAGCGGCCGCGCCGGCGCCGGTTCATCCTGCTGCACACCCGGTGCAACCGCCTGCGCTGCGACCACCGTCGGCATCGCGATGCCCGCTGCCAGCGCACCCGCGACGACGAGCGCCCGTTGCCATTCCGAATATCGACCCACCTTGTGCTGCTCCTTGCTTCAGATTCGCCCGACAATGCGGACCGTGCCGGGTCGAGACCCGGTTCCTGCGTGACCGCGCAAGCCCGCGCCATGAATGCGTCGGCGTGCGCGTTTCGCGTCAGCCCTGCATCAGGCGCTCCACCGCATCGCGATGCGGAATCGGCGCGACCGCGCCGTAACCGGTCGTCGACAGCGCCGCCGCCGCGTTGGCATAGCGCGCGGCCGCGAACGGATCGTCGCCCGCGACGATCCGCGCGACGAACGCGCCACCGAAGCAGTCGCCCGCACCCGTTGCGTCGACGGCCTCGACCGCGAAGCCCGGCACGACGCGCCGCTCGTTCGGCGTCGCGACATACGCGCCTTCCTTGCCGAGTTTTAACGCGACGACCTGCGGCCCGTGTTCGAGCATCGCGTCGACGATCGCGTCGCGATCGTTCGCGCCCGTGAGCGCGGTGACGTCGTCCCAGCTCGGTAGGCAGATGTCCGTCTGCCGCAGCGCCTCGCGCATCACCGCGCGGGCACGCGGCAGCGGCCATAGCTTCAGGCGCAGGTTCGTGTCGAAGCTGACCTTCGCGCCGTTGCGACGCGCATGGTCGATCGCCGCGAATGCCGCGTCGCACGCGGCCGTGCTGATCGCAAGACTGATGCCCGACAAGTGCACGGCCTTCGCGGCCGCGAGCGCGTCGAGCGGCAGGTCGCCCGTCGCGTAGCGGCTCGCCGCCGACCCCGCGCGCAGATAGTCGAACTGATGGCCGTCGACGCCGTGCGTGACGAAATACACGCCGGTCGGCGCGGAGCGGTCGATCCGCACGTACGTCGTGTCGACGCGTTCCGACGCCCACATGTCGGCCAGCAGGCGGCCGAACGGATCGTCGCCGATCGCCGACACGAAACCCGTCGATGCGCCCTGGCGCGCCGCGGCGATGCAGAAGTTCGACGTGTCGCCGCCGAAGCCCTGCAGGAATTCAGGACGGCCCGGCTGCGACTGGTTGAATTCGATCATCGCCTCGCCGAGCGCGAGGATCTCCGGGAATGCAGCCGCCATCACTTACACCTCGCCCCACAGATCGTGGCCGTCGGCGCCCGTGATCTTGACGGACACGAAATCGCCGACCTTGTAGCGCTTCGATGCCTTCGCCGCCGGCTCGACGTAGACCACACCGTCGATCTCCGGCGCATCGGCTGCCGTACGGCCGATGCCGCCTTCCGCGCTCACTTCATCGATCAGCACCTTGAGCGTCTTGCCGACCTTGCGCTGCATGCGGTTCGCCGATACTTCCTCGGCGACTTCCATGAAGCGCGCGCGACGTTCCTCGCGGACCTCGTCCGGCAGCGCGCCGTCCAGGTCGTTCGCGGTCGCGCCTTCGACCGGCGAATACGCGAAACAGCCGACGCGATCGAGTTCCGCTTCGCGGATGAAGTCGAGCAGCGTTTCGAACTGTTCTTCCGTCTCGCCGGGGAAGCCCGCGATGAACGTGCTGCGGATCGTCAGGTCCGGGCAGATCTCGCGCCATTTCTGCACGCGCTCGAGCACCTTCTCGGCGTTCGCCGGACGCTTCATGCGCTTCAGCACGTCCGGGTGCGCGTGCTGGAACGGCACGTCGAGATACGGCAGCACGTGGCCCTTGAACGGGCCTTCGGCCATCAGCGGAATCACTTCATCGACGCTCGGATACGGATACACGTAGTGCAGGCGCACCCACGCGCCGTACTGCGCGGCGAGTTCGCCGAGCGCGGCGACCAGGTCAGTCATGCGCGTCTTGATCGGCTTGCCGTTCCAGAAGCCCGTGCGGTACTTCACGTCGACGCCGTATGCGCTCGTGTCCTGCGAGATCACGAGCAGTTCCTTCACCCCCGACTTGAACAGGTTCTCGGCTTCCAGCATCACTTCGGCGACCGGCCGCGATACCAGATCGCCGCGCATCGACGGGATGATGCAGAACGTGCAGCGGTGGTTGCAGCCTTCGGAGATCTTCAGGTATGCGTAGTGACGCGGCGTGAGCTTGATGCCGGCCGCGGGCACGAGGTCGACGAACGGGTCGTGCGGCTTCGGCAGGTGCGAATGCACGGCCTGCATCACTTCGCCCACCGCGTGCGGGCCGGTGACGGCGAGCACCTTCGGGTGGACTTCCTCGATCAGGTTCGAGCCGCTCGCGCTCGACTTCGCGCCGAGGCAGCCGGTGACGATCACCTTGCCGTTCTCGGTCAGCGCTTCGCCGATCGCGTCGAGGCTTTCCTGCACGGCTTCGTCGATGAAGCCGCAGGTGTTCACGACGACGAGGTCGGCGCCGTCGTAGCTGCCGGAGATTTCATAACCTTCGGCGCGCAGCTGCGTGATGATTTGTTCGGAATCGACGAGCGCCTTCGGGCACCCGAGGGATACGAACCCTACTTTGGGGGATTGGGACATCTGGAATGGGGGGCGTGGCAGCAAAAGCGTGAGTTTACAGCGATTTAGGGTCCAGCGAGCCAAAATGAGCGGTTGGCGGCAGCACCCATCGGCAGTTCGAGCACGCTGCCCGCTGGGGGCCGACAACGAGATGGAGTTTTATATGACCCTATCACTTCGGGGAATCGGACACGAAGAGCAAGCGCGTGAAGGCGGCGACCCGCCGGCACTGCCAGAGCTGGATCGCGGGGACGTGGCGCGCGCCGATCCGCGTCAGAGGAGATCCGCATGGGGTAGAGCCGACAGTGGCGTCGGTCGCGCGCGCGAAATCCAGCCTGGGCCTTTCGCGAAGCTGCTCGGCGTGGGGTTGCGCACGTTCCGGCAGTACGAGCAGAGAGACCGCAACCTAACCGAACCTTCAGCGGTTTGATGTCTATGGGTGTCGGTGCAGTCGTCAGGGCATGGCTCCGCGCGAAATCGACAAGATCTTTCGTGCGCGGCTGCTCCGCTCGCGTCAGGCCCCGCGTCAGGGCTCAACCCTGATCAGCGGGGTTGTAACTCCAGATCACGAGTCCCCAATTCGTCGACTTGATGTCGGGAAATTTCTCCCCCTCCTTAAAATAGCGCCGCCCCTGTTCACTCCCGAGTGCCGGGCTAGTCCACCATCCACTCTGCGGTACCACGTCGCCGGGCCGGCCCTTCAGTCTCGACGAGGCGACCTTCTGGGCAGGCTCGCTCGAACCGATCACAACGGGACACCATTCGATGGCGCGCCCATTCTCCGCACTGCCCGCGGCAACCGCACGGCGGGCTTCCGGTATATCGTCGAACCGAGTCCGGTAGGTCGTCTCACCCTGCAGCACGTCACCGAATGTGCCACCAAGAAAGCGCACACCCGTCAGGTCCGCGCCCCTGAAGTCAACACCGCTCAGATCGCAATTCTCGAACGTGGCATCGATCAGCCGTGCGCCATCGAGCCGGGTTGCCGTCAGTCTGCACTCGACGAAACGGGCCGCCACGAAAGCGCATCGCGTCGTCGTGTTCCAGCGCCATTCGCTCTGCTCAGCGAGCATGCCGGAAAAATTGCATTCGATGAGCTCCGAAAAATTCAAACTGCTGTCGGACAGCGTCACGCCGGAGAGATCGCTATTGCTCAACTTGGCATACTCGATGAACGATTGCCGGAATCGAGCATGGCGAAAATCAGCACCGTTTCCGTAGACAGGCAGCATCTGTGCCAAATGAAACCCGCATTCCTTGAAAGAGACACCGTCCAGGATCGCGTGTTGAAACCCTACTTCCTCGAACTGCGAGGCATCGAACACAGCAAAGCCGAGATGGCTGTAGCTCAGGTCCAGGTTCTCGAGTTTGCCGCCCGGCAACGGCGCCCCGCGCAGGTCGATCGTCGGCGAGCCATCCAGCATATGTGGCAGGGAGTCGCACAAAGGCACCCATTCATCCTCTGGCAACGCTTCCTTGATTGCGTCGAGCAGTTCTTTGTACTTCCCGATTTTCCATCGATCGCGCAATTCCCGCACGTCGGTGTCGTTCGTCAACATGCAATTTCTCCGGGCAAATATGTGATTACCGTGGCAGTTTACGCGCCATCAATCTTCCGCTTCGGCTCATCACCACTTCATACACCGCCTCCACCTGTTCCGGCTTGACTCTTCCCGGCACTGCAATTTCCACCTCGCCGTGCACGGCGTTACCGCCGAAACTGCCGTCGGGCTTACGCACCCGCCCCTCGAGTACGGCATTCACGTCGTAGCCCTTCACGTTCTTCAGTTCGATCACAAATCCGCCTTCGTCGGCCCACAAGATCGCGCCGGCCTGACCGTCGGGCGTCATCATCATGACCGTTGTGCCGCGAAACGCGCGATCGTGTGCGCCGCCGGCGTGTTCAACCAGATCGATATTGTTGCCTCGTCCCGGCAGACCTTCCGTATATATCTTTGCCGCGACCTCCTTGGCCGACAGCTGCGTATCGACGCC
>Ga0209370_1001542_pt1 | contig 19959 bp, 13 predicted proteins | sample AgamicAtPrz_FD_187164 | JGI IMG/M metagenome (GOLD analysis project Ga0209370, IMG submission 187164) | Agave microbial communities from Guanajuato, Mexico - At.P.rz (SPAdes) (version 2) | ecosystem: Host-associated > Plants > Phyllosphere > Phylloplane/Leaf | place: Guanajuato, Mexico... | reverse complement strand
GCCAGTGCCTTCCACTGAGGACTGATGGTGACCAGATCCTGCAGGTAGGCGCTGGCCACCTTGAAGACGCTGTGATTGTCCGCCGCAGGCTTGCCGTCGATGCGCAGCGGCAAAGTCGGCAGCACCGGATTGAACAGCGAGACCGTTGCCACATTGGCTCGGCTGTATGACAGCAGATCCTTGCTCTGTCGGCCGAATTCAAAGCCGTACAGCAGCTGATGCTTCATCCCGGCGAACTCGAGCTTCTGGCTCAGCTCGGTCTGGTTGAAAAATCCGCTCTCGTCACGCTGGACATTGCCCCGGGTCAACGATGCCGTCATCGCCTTCTCGTTGACCGAGCCCACCAGCGTGTTGTTTCTATCCAGCGAATAATCGTAGTAGCGCAAGGCATTGCGCAAGGACAGGCTGTCGCTGATCCGGTGATTCAGCGTGGCCCCCAGCGATGCCACTTCGGCACGGCTGACATCCACATCCCTGGCATTGGCCGCGCCGTAATAGGTGCCGGGCGACACATTGACTGGCCGGCCCTGGAACGCGGGGATGCCGAAGTCCGTGAGGCGGCTGTCCTTCAGATAGTCGGCCTGCAGCAGCACGCTGGTGTCCGAGCTGGGCTTGATCAGCACCGATGCCGCAAGCGCCTTGCGATCGAGAAATTGCTGGTCGCGGTAGCTGTCGGCGCGCTCAACGGCGCCGGTCAGGCGATAGGAGACCGCACTGTCCTGCGGCGCGCGCGCCAGGTCGAACTCGCCACGGCGCTGGTTCCAGCGCCCAAGAGTCAAGCCCACTTCACTGAGATTGACGCCCGGCTTCTTGGTGATGCGATTGATCAGGCCGCCCGACGAGCCGCGTCCGTACAGCACCGATGCCGGCCCCTTGAGCACTTCGATCTGCTCGATATTGGACAGATCGCGGAAATACAGCGCGTCATCGCGCAAGCCGTCCACAAACTGGTCGGCAATGGCGGAGAAGCCGCGGATGGTGACCTGATCGCGCTGACCGTCACCATGAGAAAAGCCCACACCAGGCACGGCCTTGAGAGCGTCCTGCATGGATTGAGCGACCTGATCGCGCAGCAGGCTCTGAGGCACCACATTCACGGTCTGAGGAATATCACGCAACGGGGCCTCGATCTTGGTGGCGCTCGTTGCCGTGGGTGGGTTGTAGCCGGAATCGGGCTGGCGATCGCTGCGGACCTGTACTTCGTCCAGCACCACCTCTGAAGCTTGCTGCGCCCACGCTGCACCGGAAAAAGCCAGCCCCAATGCCGCTGCCAGCGGCGAATACCTCAATGCCATGAATGCCTCGTTATACGGAGTTTTAATTCGGCTTGGCGGGTATCGTCCGCAGCAGGGACTACGGCATCAATTGGCTACAACCTGTGTGCTGTGCAAAAGCGTGCGCATCATAAGCGAGAATCGGTCTCATTTACCTGTACTTTACAGTACAGAAATTATCTGGGGATCAAAGTCATGTACATGCTTTGAAAGCAGCAAGAGTCCATGGCTTAACAAAGCCGTATCTGCCCTCCGAGGCGGGCTGGAGGCGATGCCGATACAACGGTAACTCGCTGCCGTCAGGCCGCCGATTTCAGGACCGATCAAGGGAAAACGAGAGGACTCAACCGACAGAGCTTTCAGCCCAGGGCTCAATAGCCCGATGCAAAAACCGCGTTCCAGGAGGTCTGGGCACTGGCCAGCACGATGCCAGCGGGCAGCTTGACCGCAGACTCCGCCTGCCCTGCCACAGCGGTACCCTGCGGCAGATTCATAGCAGGCAGGTACAGCGCCAGTCCGGCAGCCACCAGCGACACTGCGCGAAGCGCATTCATCCAGCGAAAAGAGGTTTTCATGCTTGTCTCCTTTACAGGCTCTATGGCCTTTCTGGTTTGCAGTATGGCCAGCACGGAAAACGCAACATCGTCCATTTTGATGAGCAGGTATTTACTTAGGTGGCAACCCCAGATCGCCGACCCGATGGCGCCGCCGCATGGCTTTGACTCCTGCCGGCAGAGTTTCAATAATTTGATAGCTGCCATCGCTTTTAAGACATAGGTATAAAGCCAATTTGATTGATATTTCTCGCATTCCAACAGAGCCAGGATCCCATCCGTGAACGGCCGCAAAAAAAGGGCTTTGCTTGCGCAAAGCCCCAACCCTTGAAGAAACTGAAACACCCGCCTTCACCGGGCGGGCAACGGCGACTACATGTAGAGAATCACCAGGTCGTTGATGACTGCAGGACGGTCCTGGCCGACCACATGGATGTTGAGCTCCATCGTGGCCTGCACGCCGCTCTTGACCTGCTCCACAGCCTTGATGCGAGCCCGCGCACGGATCTTGCAGCCGGAGGGCACGGGGGTCGGGAAGCGCAGGCGGTCCGAACCATAGTTGACCATGTTGTTGAAGTCCACCACCTCGTAGTCCAGCGGAATCCTGAGCTGACTGGCCAGCACCTGCACCAGAGCGCCGTGGGCGATGGTGGTGCCGAACGGGCTTTTCTCGCGCGCCTGCACGGGGTCGGTGTGAATCCAGTAGTCGTCGCCGGAGAGCTTGGCAAACTCGTTGATGACTTCCTGGCTTACAGTGAACTCGTTGGACCAGGGGCTGTACTCCTCGGACACCAGCGACTTCATGGCCTCGATGTCCTTGACGGAAATCCTGCGCTTGGCTGCGGCAGCCTCCTCCACCACGGCAACCGCAACTGCGGCCTCGGCGTCGGCCTTGATGACGGTCGGGTGGCTGCCCGCACGGGCGGTAAAACGCAGCAGGGTGACCTCGCCGGGGCGCTCGTCAAACACGGGACGCACCTCCATGCCCACCTTCAGCGCCTCGGGATCCACGCCGACCATGGTGGTGTTGATGCGCACGCCTTCACGGAGTTCGACCACGGCCAGGGCCTGGGGCATCTCGTCCGTGAATTCGGGCATGGTGGGAATGCGTGCGATGGTGAAGCTGTAGAGCGTGCCTTCGCCCGACACTTTGTTCCACTTCAGGGTGCGCGATCCGCAAGTGGGGCAATGGGTGCGTGGGAAAAACAGCGAGTGTCCACGATCGCATTGCTGAATGCGCACTTCGTGGGCCTTGAGACCTTCCCAGTACGGCGCAGAAATTTCCGTGGGATGGGGCAGAGGTTTGTTCCAAGCCATGTTCTTATGCTCCCCGCAGGATCAAGGCGCCCTGCTCGCTCATCACGCCACCGGTGCCGGACACATAGGCCAGATCGTTGCGACCCAGTTGTCTGTCGCCGGCACGCCCCTGAATCTGGTGCACCGCTTCAATCACCTGGGACATCCCGCCCGCCGTGCCGGACTGACCGAAGCTCAGCTGGCCGCCATGGGTATTCATGGGGAAGTTGCCCTTGAAGGTGAAATCGTTGTTGCGCAGAAAGTCCATGCCCTTGCCCTTCTCGCAAAAGCCCGCGTCTTCCAGCGTCAGCATCACGGTGATCGTGTAGCAGTCATAGATCTGCGCCATATGCATGTCTGAGGGACGCATGCCCGCCATTTCGAAAGCCTTGGCAGAAGCCGGGCCGATGGGGGTCTGCAGCATGTCGGCCATATAGGTGGGTGACTTGCTGCTCACATGCTCGCCGCAGCCGACGATGCTGACGGGGCGGTGTCTGGTGGTTTTGGCGCGATCGGCGCGCGTGACGATCATGGCGCCGCCACCCGCAGCCGGCAGCACGATTTCCAGCACATGCAAAGGGTCGGCCACCATGCGCGAGTTCAGCACGTCATCCACCGTGATGGGCTGACCGTAGAACATGGCGTCGGGGTTGTGACAGGCATTGAAGCGCTGGTCCACGCTGATGCGTGCCAGAGCGGCCGCGTCGTAGCCATGGACCGCGCCATAGCGCTGGGCGATCATGGCATAGCCGGTGTTCTGCGCCATATGGCCATAGGGCAGGTCCATCTCGGCCTCGGGCGCTCCAAAGCGAGTGCTGTGGCCGCCGAAGCGGCTGGCCTTCATGACTTCCTTGATGTGGTCGTCATGTTCTGAGATCGGTGCCATGCGCGAGGGCAGCACGCAGACCACGGTGTTGCACAGCCCCAGCTCGATCGCAGCCGCCGCGCGCCAGACCATGGCCACGGAACTGGCTCCCCCCAGGTCCACGACTTCGGCAAAGTTCAGGCGCACGCCCAGGTATTCGCCGGCCATGGCCGGCACAAAACAGCTGGCTTCATGAAAGTGCGGAGCGCTGGTGATCAGACCGTCCACCTCGGACAGCTCCATGCCGGCGTCCTCCAGAGCCTGCAGCGTCAGATCGGCCACCTGTTCCAGATGGAACATGCGCGGCGCCGTTGCGTACTTCTGCGGCTTGTACTGCGCGACGCCAACCAGCGCCGCTTTTCCTTGCAAACCCATATGTCTCCCTTACCAAGAAAGTGTGCATTCATTGTGTAAATGAAGCAGACCGAATCCATCGTCTGTAGAGACTAAAAAGCCGGCCCCGTACATACCCCTAATTCTCCGGGCAAACGTCCATTCGGACGATGTTGCTGAAGCTCCAAATCAAGAACCTGCACCCGTGTTTGCAATACATGCACAGCGTGTACGAATCAATAAGGAGACAACGTGAAAACAGCCGTCGGTATAGGCGCAGCAGCATTGGTGGCCTTTGCCTCAGCGCTCGCCTTTGCACCCCGCACACCGCCCCCCCTGGCCCCCACCACCATTGGCATCGAGCGCAGTCACTTCAACACCATCACTCAGGTGGGCGATCGTCTGCTGACAGCCGGCGCACTCGGTGAAATCATGTACTCGGACGACAAGGGTGCTCACTGGCAGCAGGCACAGATCAAGGAGCAGCGTCAGGCGCTCATCGTCAGCATGGCTTTTGCGCCCGACAGAAAGACCGGCTTCGCCGTGGGGCACGAAGGCTGGATTCTGCGTACCAAGGACGGAGGCAGCACCTGGGAGGAAGTCGCTTTCTCCAAGGAAAACGGAGAGCCTCTGATGTCGATCGCGCGCCTTCCTTCGGGCGACTGGATCAGTGTCGGCGCCTTCGGCCGTGCCATCACCTCCAAGGATAACGGTCAGACCTGGGAGCAGTTGCCCCTGCCCTCAGAGGTGGAGGACAAGCACATGAACCGCATTGCCAGCTCCGAAGATGGCAAGCACTGGCTGATAGTGGGCGAGCGCGGCCTGGTCATCAAGTCCGAGGACTCCGGCGCAAGCTGGCAGATCGAGCCCGGGTTCTACAACGGATCTTTCTACAACGCCATGCCTACACGCGACGGCGGCTGGCTGATCTATGGCATGCGCGGCAACGCCTTTGTGCAGGCCGCACCGGGCGCGCAATGGGTCAAGTCGACGATTCAGGCTCCGGTCTCCTTCTTTGGCCATGCCCAGGAAAAGGACGGAACCATCATCCTGGTAGGACAGGGCAGCATGCTCGGCCTGAGCAAGGACGGCGGCAAGAGCTTCAGCCTGCAACGCGCCAAGGGCCGCGCCACCCTGACCGACATTGTGCTTACCGGCCCCGACAGCGGATGGATGTCCAGCGACGCAGGCCTGCAACCCTTTCCCCCACCACAACAAGCCAAGGCAGCCGCTCAGGCTGACCCAGGAGCGACACAATGACTCTGAGCGAACCCACCAGCCGGCTGGACCGGTTTATTGCATCCACGGCACGCTGGCTGATTTCGTGGAGCAAGTCCATAGTCGTGCTGACGCTGATTGCCACGGCACTGCTGGCTGTCTCGGCCATGCGCACGCACCTGGATCCGGGCTTCAACAAGTTGATCCCCATGCGTCATGAGTACATGACGGCATTTCTCAAGCATTCAGCCACCTTCTCCGGAGCCAACCGCATTCTGGTGAGCGTGGAATGGAAGGGCCGGCAAGGCGATATCTATAACAAGGAATTTCTCGAAGCCCTGCGTGGCGTGACGGACGAGGTCTTCTTCACCCCCGGCGTCAACCGCGGCCAGGTGTATTCGCTGTTCACACCGAACGTGAAATACATCGAGATCACCGAAGACGGCTACGTGGGCGAGGTGCTGATTCCTTCGCGCTTCGAGGCCAACGAACAAGGTCTGGCCCAGGTACGCTCCAACGTGGCCAAGTCCGGTCAGATCGGCTCTCTGGTCAGCAACGATCTGAAATCCGCCATGGTGCGCGCCGACCTGCTCGAGGTCGACCCAAAGACCGGAGAAAAGCTCGACTATCACAAGGTTGCGCAGCGCCTGGAAGAGATCCGCAGCAAGTTCGAAGGCAAGGACATCTCTATCCACATCATTGGTTTTTCCAAGGTACTGGGCGATGTGATGGACGGCCTGACCACGGTGATGACCTTTTTTGCCATCGCCTTTGTCATCACGGCCATCATGCTGCGTCTCTACACCAAGTCAACCAACATCACGGTGGTCGGCCTGGCCGTGGCACTGCTGCCCGTGATCTGGCTGCTGGGCATTTTGCCGCTGATCGGCTACGGCATCGACCCCATGTCGATCCTGGTTCCCTTTCTGATCTTCTCCATCGGTGTATCCCATGCGGTGCAGATGACAGGAGCCTGGAAGCATGATGTGCGCGCCGGCCTAAGCTCCAGGCTGGCCGCCGAGAACGCGATTCGCAAGCTGGCCATTCCCGGAGCTCTGGCGCTGCTGACCAATGCTCTGGGCTTCATGGTCATCATGCTGATCGACATCCCCATCGTGCACGAGTTGGGCGTGACCGCCTGCATGGGCGTGCTGCTGATGATCATCACCAACAAGGTGTTCCTGCCCGCGGTGCTGGCCAATCTGCGCCTGGAAAAAAAGGCCATGCAAGCCCCCTCTTCCTCAGCCAATGGCCGTAACCCCATCTGGTGGAAGCTGTCGGCACTGGCCGAAGGCAAGCCCGCAATGCTGACTCTGGTGGTGTCGCTGCTGCTGCTGGCCGCCGGCACCTACGAATCGCGCAATCTGCTGACAGGTGATGTGGGAACGGGCGCTCCCGAGTTGCGCGCCGAGTCGCGCTACAACCGTGATAACGACACCATCATCGGCAGCTATTCCATAGGCATGGACGTGCTGTCCGTCTTCGTCGAAACCTCCAACCTCGACGAAGGCTGCCTTAACTGGCAGGTGATGAACGCCGTGGAGCGCTTTGAATCGCGCATGCGCCGGGTTGACGGTGTGCAATCCGTCTCCACCGTCTCCGGCCTGGCCAAGATCGCGGCCTCCAGCAACAACGAGGGCAACCCCCGTTGGGCAGCGCTGCAGCGCACCGAAGCCGCATTGCGTTCGGGTGCCAAGGCACTTTCTCCCGATCTGGGCCTGAACACAGAGGGCTGCAAGGTCATCAATCTGCAGGTCTTCCTCAAGGATCACGAGGGTGCCACGCTGACCCATGTCGTCAATGAAGTGCGTGATTTCATCGCTGCGGACAAGACGCCCAACGTCAAGTTCCTGCTGGCTGGCGGCAACGCCGGCGTGGCGGTCGCGACCAACGAAGCCGTGGAACATGCCGAAGTGCAGATGCTGGGCTCCATCTTCGGCGCCATCACGCTGCTGTGCTGGCTGACCTTCCGCAGCTGGCGCGCCGTGCTATGCATCGTCGTGCCCCTGGCCATCGTCTCCATACTCTGCAATGCCTTGATGGCCATGCTGGGCATAGGTCTCAAGGTCCCCACACTGCCCGTGGTGGCGCTTGGCGTGGGCGTGGGCGTGGACTACGGCATCTATCTGTTCGAGAGCATGCAGCATGAGCTGCGCGAGCGAGACATCACGCTGCGCGAGGCTTTCTATGAAGCCATGCGCCAGCGCGGCAACGCCGCCATCTTCACGGCGCTGACCATGTCCATAGGCGTGGGTACCTGGGCGTTCTCGGCACTGAAGTTCCAGGCCGACATGGGCATCTTGCTGGCCTTCATGTTCCTGGTGAACATGCTGGGCGCGATCTTCCTGCTGCCTGCCATGGCCTACTGGCTGAATGTGGGCGCGGCGGAAGCCAGGGCGCGCATCAAGCGCCTGCACCGGCAGCCCAGACACGCCCATGCGACGGGCAGCGCAGGCGGTATCAGCCATGCGGGCGGCATGCTCAAACCCGAGCCCCAGTCATCCGTGAACGGCAAAGTGTGATGCAGACCGCAGCAAGCACGCTGGAGCAGGTTCTTCTTGAACATGCTCTGGCCCAGACCCTGACCCGCTACGCCACGGCCTGCGACACACGCAACTGGGACTTGCTGCAGCAGGTGTTCACACCTGACTGCACCACGGTCTACGGTGGCAGCTACATCTGCGAAGGGGTCGCCAAGGTCCGCCGCATGATCAGCACCCATCTTGACGGCTGCGGCCCCACCCAGCATCTGCTGGGCAATCTGGAAGTCGATGCAGCCGACCCGCAGCGCCCGCTCAGCAGGATTCAGGTGCGAGCCGCGCATCAGGGACTGGGCGAACGCAGTCATCTGCGCTACGACGCCATCGGTTTCTATGAAGACGAATGGGTAAGGCTGCCCGATGGCTGGCGCATCCAGAAGCGCAGCATGACCATGTTGCTTGAGATCGGTGAGCGCTCCGTGCTGCAGCCCGGCACCTGAGCAGCCACACTCCAACAATCAAGCCGCGCGGCCACGCTGCGCGGCTTTTCTGCTTCCGGACGACTCAATTGACAGAAGCCTACGTTCCATCAAAAAAGAACTTCGGGCAAATTTGACACGTGAAAAAGGCCAGCATTTGCTAACCTTCTGCTTTTCCGCCGAGTCCTGTCTACTGCTCGAACTTTACCTTGAGAAACTGCAGCAACTGCTTGCCGGCCAGACTGCGTGCGGTTTCATCGCGTCCGGCGATATAGCCCACCTTGACGCAGTCCCCCAGAGCCTTGCCGCTCTGCACCCGAATCCTGTAGCGGGTCTGGCGATCGGACTGGGCCCCGGCGGGAATCAGCGGCTGGCCATTGAGGACGGGAAAGTCCTTGTCATTGAACTCTATCGTGCAGCCGGACAGATAGGGGCGGTTCGTCATCTCTCGTGGCTTGTCGCTTTCCCAATCATGGCCTGCTCTGGCATAAACCACCGTACTGACCTCGGAGCCCGCCTCACGCAGGATTTTTTCCTGCTGCGCACAGGCCACCAGATCATTCGATGCATCTTCCCCCGCTCTGAAGCTGAGCAAGGGCGAACCCGTGGTTTTGCGTGACTGCAGCAGCGCATAGCAAGGCCCGTAGAAGTCCACATGCAAGGCAAAGGGCTGAATGAAAGGCGCCAGCTTGTCGCGAATGCGCGCATCCAGGCTCATGCGTGCCGCAATTCCGCCTTTGGAAAATCCCATCACCCCGATACGCCAGCCATCGATGGCCGGGTGCTTGTTCAAGGCCTTGAGGGCGGCATAGGCATCGGCCACGGCATCGAACTCGGAGGTACCCATGATCTTGAGCGCATAAGGCATGTCTTCGCTGATGCCACGCGGCTTGAAGTTATCGACCAACAGCGCAGCTATGCCGTTGTCGGCCAGCATCTGGGCCGTTTCGCTCTCGCGCCCGGGAATGGCCCCCGCGCCACCTGGCAGGACAACCATGGCCGGCACCTGCTTCTTTTCGCTGGCCCCCTTGGGCAGGAACAGCTTTCCCATACCCATGGTTGCCTCTGCCCTGGCAGGCTGACTGAGCAGCACATCGAGGTCGTACGGACTGCTGGACTTGAAGCGGATATCGCCCTGTGTATCACCATGCAGCTCCGTGGGGGCCATCAAGGGAGCCACCTTGGGCAAAGGAGGCAAAGCATCGAACAGATGCTGTCCTGATGCCGCACTGCTCATCAGGCTCAGGGCTGCAGCTCCCAAAGGAGGTACCCATTTTCCGGTCAGTATTTGCATTCGCTTGCGCCTCTTTCAAACACAAAAGCCCGGAGAGCCGGGCTTTTGTGGTGTTGGCTCGTTGGTGTGGTTCAGAACGAGTACTTGGCGGTAACAGACAGCTGGTCGCGGTCGGCCAGCGGGCGTGCACGCAGGGAATCGGCAGAAGGATTGCCCAGGTAGTTGATGTAGGCCACGTTGATCGAGAAATTGCTCTTGCGAACGAAAGTCGCGCCAATGCTCAACCGGCTGTCGCTCTGGCCGCCGCCGAAGGTGCCAACCAGAGAACGGCCGCGCAGTTGCGACTGGTAGCTGATGGGGATGCTCAGATCCCAGCCTTCGAAGATGCCGGGGTAGCCCAGCGTCAGGGTCGCACCGGCCACCAGGGAGTTGCGGGTCTTGAAGCTCAGGTTATCGGTAGAGCTGCCATCGGCCACACTGATCACGCGAGAGCCGGAAATTTCGGCAGCCAGGGACATGTCGTCCGCGATACCGGTGCGGCCGATATTGAAGATACCGCCGACGTTGCCCTGCACAACATCGCCACGCACCGCCACACCATTGCCGTTGAGCACTGGCGTACCTTTTCGATAGCTGGCTTCACCAAATGCAGAGAACTTGCCGAAGGTCGTGCTGACCGTCGTTCCCAGCATCTTGATGTCGTCGAAATAGCGAACCTGATAGCCGGTCGGTATCGCACCATTCATGTTCACGACCAGCGATGGAGTGCGGTCGTTGTAGTTCAGGTAGTACAGACCGACTTCCGTCTCGTCGGTGACGCGGTAGCGACCGCCGATACCCCACTGACCCGAGCTGCTGGGCCGGATGTCGGTACCGCGTCGCAGGCCGCGACAGGTCGCACCGTTGTAGACGCCCAGGCAGGAGGCGCCGGGACCCAGGGCATTGCTGGTGCTGGTGTACATGCCGGGAGCCGGCAGCAGCGTTTCATGGAAGCCGAACTGGTAGTGACCAAGCAGCGAGAGTTTGGGACTGACTTCCAGCGAAGCCGAGATCTGATCTTCCGGCAGAAGGATTTCCTTGACCTCAGCGCCAGGCGAAGCTGCCTTTGCTGCATCGCTGGGTCCCTGGGCCGCAGCGATATTGGCAAAGTACATGGACTCGCCCCAGTTCACCACCTGCTTGCCCAAGCGTACCGTGGCGCGGGCCTCGCCCATGTTGAAGCTGGTGTAGGCGTAGGTATCCAGAAGGCGTGAATAGCCGCCACCATAGCGCTTGGCAGCAGAGTTGAACTCATTGACGGGACCTGCCGTGCTGATCGGTCCCTTGTTGTCGTTGCGCTGGTGATATACGTCGTCATAAAAGGTGCTGGCATTCAGCACAAAGCCGCTGTCACCTTTTGACAGCTTGCTTTCCCAGACGGCACCCAGTCGGTTCGCCGTCAGAGCACCTTTCTTGAAATTGTTGTTGCCGTCTGTGTTCAGCACCGGAGACGGGTTATCCAGACGAACACCCAGGCCATAGCTCACGTTCAGACGCCAGTCGAACTTGAGGCCATCTCCCAGCTCGACAGTCTCCCCCGCCTGAACTGCTCCCATACCCAAGGACAGCAGTGCCGCCACTGCGATGGGCGTGAGTTTCTTCATATTGTTTTTCATAGTGAGTCGCTCGTTGATAAAACTTAGTTGCCCGCGTTGCGTGCGGCTTCTGGTGTGAACATGGCGGGCACGAGATCACCCTTGTTCAGGATGGGTCCTTGGGGACGCTCCTGAAAAAGGTTGTAGCCCATGTAGCCGCCGGAATTCAGGTCGTGATAGAAGGACGTGCCTGCATGCCAGGCCTTGATGTCAAAGGAGTAGTAGTAGTTGATGAAGGCGTGCTGCCACAACTGGCCACGCGCGTCGTACATGTCCGCGGCCACTGCCTGGCCGGTGTCCTCGTCCACGAACAGCACACGCTTGCCATAGACATGTCGGAAACCGTCCTTCAGCGTGCCTTCCACGGCCCAGACTCTGCGCAGCTCGTAGCGCATGAAGTCGGGGTTGGCATGACCGGGCTTGAGCAGGTCGGCATACTTCACCGTGGGCTGATGGATCTTGTAGTTGTTGGCGGGGATATACATCTCCTTCTTGCCCAGCAGCTTCCAGCTGTAGCGCTCTGGCGAGCCATTGAAGAGACGATCCGAGTCGATGGTCATCTTGCCGCCGGTACCAGCCATGGGCTGGTCAAAGCCATACTCGGGCACCTGGCGCACGCGGCGTGTACCGGGGTCATAGCTCCAGGCCAGGCGCTTGTCCTTGCCGAAATTGACGGGCTCCACCGAGTGGGTCACGCCGCCCTTTTCACGCTCGGGGGCCAGCGTTCTGGTGCGGGTATAGGCCATCACGCCCTCGACCGGCTTGCCAAGCATTTCAGGCTTGTTGACCATGTCCAGGTTCAGGTTCTGCATACGGCCAAAGCTCATGCTGCCGTCCGACAGCACATTCGCCATGTCACGCGTGATGGCCTCGGTGTAGGCACGCGTGGGCAGCAGGTTGTTCCAGATCACTTCCTGCCCGGTCTTGGGAATCGGGAAGTTGATCGCACCAAAGCTGCCCTTGATTCCCATGCCGTTATCGACGACCTCGGACTCCAGTGCATTCTTCTTCAACACTGCACAGACCTCATCGGTGTAGCGGAAATCGCGATGCCCCTTGTAGACCGGAATCTGCATGGTCTTGGAATACTTCTGGAACATGGCTTTCTGACCAGCACTGAGCTTGTCGCCATACTTCTCCATGTTCTCCGCAGTGATCACGAACAGTGGTTTTTCATCGGCATAGAGATCCACGGGGTGCTTGCCGCTGGATTGCACATGAGCCACGCCTGCAGGGGCACCGACCCATTTGCCTGTGAACTCTGGAATCGTGCCTTCCTTGTTGCCGGCCTTGATGGCACCCACGCATGTCAATTCCTTGCCCAGCTGTTCTGCCTCGTTCGCCGGCACCTTCGCCCATACCGACGTCGCCACCATCAAACCCACTGCCGCTGCGAGTGGAGTCTTGGCTGTCACAAACTTCATCTCTGTCTCCTAGGTTCTAGAACTTATTTTTGGCGGGTGCTACAAACGAGGTACATTGCCTCGCATCGCCCCATTGGTTTTGCCGTTTGCAGGCAGTTGCATACTGCGTCAGCAGGTCTCTTCAACCATCGTCTGAGTTGACTACTGACAGACCCTAGCGACCTAGTCCACATGGGTCACCTGAAGCGCCGCCCCGAATGAAAAAACCTGCTGGTGCACGAAGCAGCAGCAGGCTTTCGGAGCGTGATCGGGAAAGTCCTAGGACCACCCAATTCCGTGCATCAGGTCAGCAGGTGAGCGCACTCCTTGCGAATCGATGCCTTGAGCATCTTGCCTGCGGGATTGCGAGGCAAAGGCTCCGCGCGCACAACGATCCGACTGGGAACCTTGTAGCCCGCCAGACGCTGTGCCACGAACTCGCGAAGCAGCTCGGGAGTCACCTGACTCCCGGACTTTCCGACCACCACGGCAACGACCTGCTCGCCCGTGACCTCATGCGGCATGGAGAACACAGCAGCCTCTTCCAGTGCCTCATGCTGCAGCAGACAGGCCTCGACCTCCGCCGCAGCAATCTTTTCACCGCTGCGGTTGATCACGTCCTTGATGCGATCGACGATGGTCAAAAAGCCTTCATCGTCCAGAACGCCTATGTCTCCGGTGTGGAACCAGCCGCCCTGCATGGCTTTGGCTGTGGCCTCTGCATCACCGCAATAGCGCTCCATCAGGGTCACGCCACGCAGCCAGACCTCACCGGGCTCACCGATAGGCAAGGCTGTGCCATCCAGGTCTGCGATTCGTACCTCGATGATGGGCGACAGCACCCCCGAGCTGCGCGGATGCGCCTCGAACATGCGCCCCGAGCTGCCTGCGCAGACTCCATTGGATTCGGTCAGTCCAAATCCAATGCCTGACATGCGCCCCTTGAACTTGGCCAAAACCTCATCGATCAGGCGCGGGTGCAGGCCCGCTCCGCCAAAGCCCACACCGGAGAGGTTGCCAGAGCTTTCGGGCTGCTCGAAGCCGGGCAGTCCAATGAGCTGCTGCACCATGCTGGGCGCACCATTGAACTGCGTGACCTTTTCCTTGCGAATCAGCTCGGCCGCCTTCTCTGGCTCCCAGCGGTGCACGAAGATCAGGCGGCGACCATGGCGCAGGCTGACCAGCAACTGGGCATGCAGGCCGCTGACATGAAACAGAGGAACTGCCGACAAGGTCGTGGGCTGCAGCTGTCGCGCCATGATGGCGGCGACGGCGTCCGGCGAAGTCATGGCTGCCACTGCACCGATGAAGTCAATATTGAAGATGCCCTGGCAAACGGCGCGGTGGGTGGATTCCACGCCTTTGGCCCGGCTGGTGGCACCCGAAGTGAACAGAATCAGCGCAGGCTCATCGGCACTCAGCTGCGGCGACACGAATCCATCATGACCGCCTGCGGTCAACTCCGACCAGCTGATATCGCCCCCCTCGCCATCCACCACCACCGTCTTGATGGCAGTCTGCGCAATGGCCTGGCTGATGCGAGCATGGCGGTCCGCATCACAGATCAGCATCACCGGCCCGGTGTCCTCCAGATTGGCCATCAGCTCGCTGCTCAGGCCAAAACTGTTCAAAGGCACCGGCACTGCGCCAAGCAAGGCAATGGCAGCAAAAGCCACGGCCCATTCGGGACGGTTGCGCATGGCAATCGCCACCCGGTCGCCGGGCTTGATGCCGCGCTGCTTCTGCAAACGACTGGCCAGTGCATCGGCTGCTGCAAAGAACCTGTCAAAGGTCCATCGATCCTCGCCATAGACCATGAACTCGGCCGCACCATGAACCCGGCCGGCGTCAATTACCTGTGCCAGATTCTGAAAGGCATTGCGATAGGCTGCCACGCTGCGCCCATCGGACAGCGTGACCTGCTGCACTTCAAAAGGTGCACCCTGCGAAGTCAGCTGCTCACGAATGTTCCTGATCTTTTCACCCATAGAAACCAAGGCATCGCTCATCTCAGAAACCTTTCAGTTGTGCAAAGCGGTTGCGGTGATAACCACCGTCGCCCAGCAGGCGTTGCAGAACGCGTGCCCGCTTGAAGAACAGGCCAATATCCAGCTCATCGGTCACCCCGATGCCGCCATGCAACTGGATCGCCTCGTTGCACAGCTTCTCGCACAAGTCAGATGCCTTGGCCTTGGCCGCACTGACCAGCTCGGGCACCTTGGCTTCCAAACCTGAATCAATGGCCTCGAAAGCTGCCAGCACACAGCTCTCCAGCAGCTCAAGCTCCACATACAGACGTGCAGCACGGTGCTGCAATGCCTGGAATGAGCCGATCTGCACGTCGAACTGAACGCGCTCCTTCAGATAGCTAACCGTACGATCAAACACCTCACGCATCAGACCCAGAGACTCTGCGGCCAGGCAGGCACGGGCTCGATCCAGCACTTCATCAAGCACCTGAGCAGCAGGCCGGGCCACCAACGCCATATCAGCACTCAGCTCCACCTTATCGAACTGCACGCGGGCCATGTTACGGCTGTCAATCATGCACATGGGTTTGATGCTGACGCCTTGTGCATCAGCTGGCACCAGCCACAAACCGGGAGCCCCTTCGCCAGACGCCGCCAGCACCACAAAGCCATTGGCGCCCACGCCATCCATCACAAAGGCTTTCTCACCGCTCAGGCACCAGCCCGTGCTGGTCTGCTCGGCTACCGTGCTCAATCTGGCTGAAAGATGCTGGCCGGACTTTTCATCCAGAGCCAGTGCCAGCCTGGCCTGCCCGCTGCCCAGCAGGGGCAGCCACTGCGCCTGCTGGGCTTCGGAGCCGGCGCGAATCAGCAGCTCAGGTGCGATCACGGCCTGGCTCAGCAGCGGCTGTGCCGACAGGTTTCGGCCGATGGCTTCAAACACCGCGCCCATGCCCAGATAGCCCGCAGCCAGCCCGTCATGCGACTCGGGCAGCACCGCCACGGGCCACCCCATCTCCACCATCTGCTGCCACAGTCGTGTATCAAAGCCCTGTTCCACCTTGTCATCCCGCAGACGGCGCTGCTGGGCCACGGGTGCCTCCTGCGCGAGAAAGGCAACAGCACTGTCCTTGAGCAATTCCTGCTCTTGCGACAAAAGCATGGTCATATTCTTGTCTCCATTTCAATTCGTTATCCTCAGCCTGTGCGACCAGCACTGCCCAACTCAGAGCCGGCGAGCAAGGACCTGGGCAGCCCCGTCGCCCCGCAGCGAGGCTGTCGCCGCACAGCGGCTCAGGGGGTCAAGGCAATTCCAGCACTCGCTTGGCAATGATGTTCAGTTGCACTTCCGAACTTCCGCCTGCAATCGTGTAGCTCTTGGAGCGCAGCCATGCACGACCTATATCGATCTCATCGGCCGTGAAATCATCGCCTGCCTCCCAGCCCAGACCGCGCAGGCCCAGCACCTGCTCCAGCAGTTCGTACTTGGCGACTTCCTGCTCGGTCTGCACCAGCTTCATGATGCTGGAGGGGCCAGCAACGTCCTGACGCGCCAGAGCCTTCTCGGTCACCCGACGATGGGTCAGAGCGAAAGACTGTGCATCCATCAGCAGTCCTGCCAGCTTCTCGCGCAGCGCACCATCGCTGATCCGCCCCTGCTCGTCCACCATGTAGGGCAAGGCGGTCTTGAGTGCATCGTGCGACGGCGCGCCACCTTCCGTGAACTTGGACATGGCCGCACGCTCATGCTGGAGCAGCTTTTTGGCCAGCGACCAGCCTTCGCCTTCCTTGCCCACAAGCTGTCGCACAGGCACCCGCACATCGTCGAAGAAGACCTGACAGAAACTGGACTTGCCGCTGATCAGCTCTATGGGCTTGACCGTGACGCCGGGACTCTTCATGTCGATCAGCAAAAAGCTGATGCCGTCTTGCTTCTTGCCTTCGCTGCTGGTGCGCACCAGCGCATACATCCAGTCGCCCTTGTCTCCGTCCGAGGTCCAGATCTTGCCCCCGTTGACGATATAGGCCTCGCCCTGCTCGTCCGTCACGCGCCTGGCCGAGGTCTTGAGGCTGGCCAGATCGGAGCCGGCATTGGGCTCCGAAAAGCCCTGACACCAGCGCTGCTCGCCGCGCATCATGGGAACCAGATGCTCGAGCTTTTGCTCATGCGTCCCCACCTCCACCAGAACCGGCCCCAGCATCCACACGCCCAGGTTGTACTGGGGCTGACGGCAGCCAAGACGGGCCATCTCCGTGTCCAGGATACGGGCTTCCCTTGGGGAGAGTCCACCGCCGCCGTATTCACGCGGCCATGACGGTGCAAACCAGCCACGGTCACGCATGCGTTCGAACCACAGCTTCTGATCCTCGTTCAGAAACTGCAGCTTGGAGCTGCCCCAGACCATCTCCTCTGAAACAATGGGCCGGCGCATGCTCGCAGGACAGTTCTCCTCCAGCCACTGCGCCACTTCTTGTTTGAATGTTTCCAGTTCCGTCATGGCTTCCTCACCTCAGGCCAACGAGAAATATGCAATCTTGCCCTCACCCGGGGTACGCAGCAGCGTTCCATCCTGGTGAAGCAGGTTCAAATGGGCTATCGTTTCCCCTAGTGCCATCAGGCGATCCACGGGGCTGCGCAGCCTGGGAAAGAGCACGGGCACCAGCTCCGCAGCCGTTGCCCGCCCCACCTGGCCCAGATGTCCGGTCAGCAGTGCAAACTGCTCGGCATGGTGCTCGAGCACCTGCACCAGGCGCTCATGCAGGCCGTAGAAAACGCCCTGGTGCGATGGAAGCACCAAGGTCTCGGCCGGCAGCTCACGCAAACGATGCAGCGAATCGATCCAGAGCTTGAGCGGATTGCCCTCGGGCTCGATGGGGCTGACCATCACATTCGAGGTGATGCGCGGCAGCACCTGATCACCGGCCAGCAAAATGCCGTCTTCCTCGCAATACAGACAGGCATGCTCGGGCGAGTGCCCCTCGCCCAGCACAATGCGCCACCGGCGCTCCCCGATCTGCAGCACCTCACCCGGACGAATGCGCTGGTAATGGCTGGGCTGCCTGGGCATGAACGGATCCTTGCGCATGGCAGCCAGCATGTCGTCCAGCTCTTCGCTGCTCACCCCGGCACGCGCATAGAACTCTCGATGCGCCTCGGGCAGAGGATCGGGCGGCGGCCCCATCAGCGAGCGCAGCATCATGAACTCGCCATAGCTCATGAGCAGCGGCACGCCAAAGCGCTCCTGCAACCACCATGCCGCGCCCGCATGGTCGTAGTGACAGTGGGTGCAGATCACACGGGTCAGCGGCTGGCCGGCCAATTTCTCCGTGAAGATCTTCTCCCACAGCTCGAAGGTGCCGGGAATTCCCAGCCCCGTATCCACCACCGCCCAGCCGTCGCCGTCCCTGAGCAGATAGACATTGATATGGTCCAGAGCCATGGGCATGGGCATGCGCAGCCACAGCAGGCCGGGGACGATCTCCACATGGCTGCCATCGGCTGCAGGCGGCGCAAAGGGATAACGCAGCACATCTGCGGGCTTGGCCCGTACGCGCTCCTGCGCGACGGCGCTATCCACGCAAAGCCTCTTCAAGCGTTGCAGCGTTCAGCGGCACATAGGTCTGCAGCTTGTCATTGCGTACAAACAGCGGGTCGCCAGTCTGAGCGCTGTCATAGCCCTGCTTTTGCAGATCCACCTTGCGCAGCTTGTAGTTGCCGGTCATGTCCGGCGTATCCATCAGACGCACGAACAGTGGTGCCGCATAGCGCGGCAGACGAGCGATGGCCATCGTCCAGAAGGCCTTGGGATCGAATTGGGCTCCCTCATGCATCACCAACGCTGCCATGCCCGCACGGCCACCGTGACCGGGAACCTGCACACCATAGACGGTAATCGCATCCAGCCCCTGAAAGTCCCCGAGTGCGTCGCTGACCTCCATGGTCGAGACGTTCTCGCTTTTCCAGCGGAAGGTATCGCCGATACGATCCACAAACCAGCAGTAGCCGTCTTCGTCGCAGCGCAGCAGATCGCCCGATGTCCACCACACATCGCCCTGCTGGAAGACATTGCGCAGCAGCTTCTTTTCGGAGGCCTCCTCGCTGGTATAGCCTTCAAAGCGCCCGGCAACCACACCGGGATACTGGATGACCATGCCGATGGCCTCGCCGGGCTCGTTCACGCCGGCCAATTGCAAGAAGCCATTTTCATCTCGGATGTAATCGCCTTTTTCCTGGTCGTAGCGAACCAGGCGCAAATTGGTTTTTTCCCAGAAGGGAACGCGGCCGCAGGAGCCGATGCGATTGTCCAGGTTGATGGTATTGGTGTTGGACTCCGTGCCTCCCCAGCCTTCATAGATCTGGAACACGGCGCCAAAGCGCGATGTCCATTGCTGCCAGATCTCGGGCGTGAGACCGGTTCCGGCCATCTTGCGCAAGCTGTGCTCCCGGTCGCTGTCCGTCGCGGGCGCGCTGAGCAGGAAACGGCAGATCTCCCCCACATACTGGCAAAAGGTAATGCCATGTGCGCGGATATCGCGCCAGAACTCGCTGCGGCTGAACTTGCGGCGCACCACGATGCGCGCTCCTGCAGCCATGGCGGTTGCCGTCAGCGACATGGAAGCCGCGCCGTGGTAGAGCGGCAAAAAGCAGTAGAAGCAGTCATCCTGGGTGATCTCCCACAGCAGCTGCATGGAGTCCCCCGCCATCAGCCAGCGTGCATGGCTGATGACCGCGGCCTTCGGCAGGCCGGTGGTGCCGGAGGTGAATATGTACTGCGCCGTATCGCCGGCCACCACGCCCTCGCGCCATGCAAGCGGTACGGGGGAGCCGTCCTGGCTCATGGCCAGTGCCTGCAGATCCGGTCCGAATTGCGACAGGACTTCCGCTGCCGCGGGCCTGTCCTCATCCGGCCAGTGCCAGTAGCTCAGCGCGGTGTTCAGCCCTTCGGTCTGCGCAAAGCGCTCTGCACACTCCTCGCCCACGATCACATGGCTGGCGTTGGTCACCTCCAGTGCATGCGTCAGAGGCTTGCCCATCACATGGGTGTTGATGAAGGCCACCACGGCACCCAGCTTGGCCACGCCAAACCAGGCAAAGAAAAAGGCTGGGCGATTCTCGATGGCCATGGCCACCACATCGCCCTTTCTCACACCCTGCTCGTGCAACGCACGTGCCACTTGATTGGCGCGCTGGTTGAATTGCGCATAGGTGTAGCGCACAT